>Ga0163159_1001298_pt1 | contig 24529 bp, 23 predicted proteins | sample BioMet9_FD_108702 | JGI IMG/M metagenome (GOLD analysis project Ga0163159, IMG submission 108702) | Microbial communities from bioreactor (seeded with sewage sludge) at Lawrence Berkeley National Lab, California, USA - Biofuel... | ecosystem: Engineered > Bioreactor > Anaerobic > Unclassified ... | reverse complement strand
TCAGTATTTTTCTGTAAGACAATTTAACTTTATGACATGTAGATAGAAACGTAATGATACTGTAAAATTTGAGGCTGTTACTGGAATTTTATTCATACATGTGTTATAGTATATGTGAATAGGACATAGCACCGTGACAGGTGGATGTTTTGTTTTACAACCGAATAGGGGGGCTGACCATGATTAGACGTTTACGCGTTGACAGAGATGATTTTTCAATATATCGCGATTGGATGAAATCACGTGGTTTTATTTCGGCAACATATTTTTCGGTGAATGGGTTTGACTTAAAGCGAATGAAAAAACTGGCTGAGGCTGGACGAATCAATGCTATTTGTTGTTTTGTCGGTAAATCTGTGAAATGGTATTATGCAGAAAATCAGACGGAGCTGGCATATTTAAAAGGGGAAGTATAGAGAATATAGTCGGAGCCTTGCGGCTCCGATTTTTTTTGCCCTTTTTTCGGCAGTCGTATATAATGAAGTAAAGCTCCATAACCGGAGTTTTAATAAAATAGAACAGAGGAAAATAGATGTTACATATTGGTTGTCATTTATCGGTTTCAAAAGGATTTTTACATATGGGGGAAGAAGCGCTGTCTCTGGGAGCGGATACGTTTCAATTTTTTACTCGCAATCCCCGCGGCGGCAGTGCCAAGGCTTTGGATATAGAAGATGTGCAGTCGTTGAATGTGTTCATGGCAGAGCATGACTTCGCCCCTATCCTGGCCCATGCGCCATATACGCTGAATGGCTGTTCCAGCAGCGAGCAGACGCGGGATTTTGCCCGTCGGGCCATGACGGAAGATTTGCAGCGCTTGGAGCATGTAGAGAATTGTCGCTACAATTTCCACCCGGGCAGCCATGTCGGCCAGGGTGCGGACCAGGGCATCGACTGGATTGTCGATATGCTCGATCAGTGCATGTTTGCCGGCCAGAAGACGACGGTGCTGCTGGAAACTATGGCTGGTAAAGGCTCGGAAGTAGGGCGGACATTCCAGGAGCTGGCGGCTATATTGGAACGGGCGCGGTTCCGCGATTACATGGGAGTCTGCCTCGATACGTGCCACGTGTTTGATGGCGGCTATGATATCGTAGGTCATTTGGAAGATGTACTGGCGCAGTTCGATGCTAGCATCGGCCTGGACCGGTTACGGGCCGTGCATTTGAACGACAGCAAAAACGTGCTGGGCAGCCATAAAGACCGACACGAACAAATCGGCAAGGGGTATATCGGCCTGGAAGCGTTCCGGGCCATCATCAATCACCCGCGGCTGCGCGATTTGCCTTTTTATTTGGAAACACCGAATGATTTAAGTGGCTATGCGGCGGAAATACAGTTACTGCGGCAGGCCTATGTAGAAAAATAAGGATGTGAAGCCATTGCGTATGTTACACACGGCGGACTGGCATTTGGGGAAGATGTTCTACGGCGATTACCTGACATCGGAGCAGTCCTATGTCCTCCGGGAGCAGTTCCTGCCCATGGTCCGCGATGAAAAAATCGATGTGGTCCTCTTGGCCGGTGATGTGTATGACCGCTCGCTGCCGCCGGCAGAGGCAGTAGAGCTCTGCGATGAAATCGTGACGAAACTGACCATGGAATTAAAGATACCACTGCTCCTCATCAGCGGCAACCACGACAGCGCGGCGCGCTTGTCTTTTGGCAGCCGCCTCCTGGCTCGGCAGCAAGTTTACATTGCCGGTGAGCTGGATAAGCTGTCGGGACCGGTGTATCTGGATGATGCCGCCGGTACGGTAGCTTTTGTCCCTGTGCCCTTTGCCGAACCGGCACAGGTACGGCATTTTTTTGACGATGCTGCCGTGACGGATCATCAGTCCGCTTTGGAACGGGTACTGCAGCAGCAGCGAGCCGGTATTCCTGTAGGCATGCGGACGGTCTGTGTGGCCCATGCCTTTGTCGCCGGTGGAACGGCCAGCGATTCGGAACGGCCCTTGTCCATTGGCGGTACGGATTTGGTCGATGCCTCTATATTTCAAGATTTTGCCTATACGGCCCTAGGCCATCTCCATGGTCCCCAGCAGGCAGGTAACGCTTATGTACGCTATGCTGGCAGTCTGCTGAAATATTCCTTTGGCGAGGCTCGCCAGAAAAAAGGTGCCGTCATCGTCGACTTGCCTGGCGATGGTCAGGCAGATGTATCTTGGCGGGAATGGAGTCCTCGTCACGACGTGCGCATCATCGACGGCATGTTCGAGGACATCATGAAAGGCGACGATGAACACAGCGATGATTTCGTCCTCGTGCGCCTTGAAGATACAGGTCCAATCCTCGATGCCATGGCCAGGCTGCGGCACAAATATCCCAACGTCATGGCTTTGGAAACGCCAGGCCGTCAGGCCAGTACGGTGCGACAGGATCGGGATTTCGATTTTCGCAAGATTACGGAGCGCCAGCTCTTTGAACGCTTTGCCGCCGATATGCGCAAGGATAAGCCCCTGACTGAGGAAGAGAGAACATGCCTCGACGGGCTGTGGCAGCGCTTGTGGCAGGAAAGAGGGGAACAGGACTCATGAGACCCATTGTTTTAGAAATGAATGCCTTTGGCCCGTATGCCGGCAATGAACGTCTCGATTTCCGCGTGCTGAAGGAACGCAATTTCTTTCTTATATACGGACCGACTGGTTCGGGGAAGACGACTATCCTCGATGCCATCTGTTTTGCCTTGTACGGCGATACGAGTGGTGATACCCGCAGCGGCAGCGGCCTGCGCAGCGCTTATGCCAAACCTGACAGGACGACGTATGTCACGTTTGATTTTGCTGTCGGCAACAAGTGTTACCGCGTGCACCGTCAGCCAGAACAGGTCATCGCTAAAAAGCGTGGCAACGGCTTGAAAAAAGAACTGACGGCAGCCGCATTATATGAAATAGATGAACAGGGGACGGAGACGGCAGTCCTGGCGACTAAGACTGTCGAGGTCAATGCCGACGTGGAACGGCTCCTCGGTTTCAAATCCGACCAGTTCCGGCAGGTCGTACTGCTGCCTCAGGGGGATTTCCGCAAATTATTACTGGCCAATTCCAGCGACCGCCAGCAGATTATGCAGATCTTGTTCCACACGGAACTGTATAGTCGTTTCCAAGACCTCGTCAAGGAACAGTATGATGCCATTGAGAAACAATACGCCGTCATAGGTGAACGAGTAGAACAATGCCTGCAGTCCGTCGATGCGGCCTCAGAAGAGGAATTGGGGATACGGCAGACGGAGCTGGAAGGACAGCAGACGGCGCTGGACATAGAAAAAGGAAAAGCATTTTCCGACCGGGATGCCTATCAGGTCACGGTCCAGCAGGCCCAGGTATTGGCCAGTCACTGGCAGGCCCTGCGCCGCTGTCGTCAGGATATGGAGGCGCTGCAGCAGCAGAAAGCGGACATGGATAAACGTCAGATTTTTATCGGCCAGCTGAAACAGGCCCAGCTCCTGGCGGCACCGTGTCGCCATCTCGATGAGATACAGCGCAAGGGTGTCAGTGAAGGTAAAAAAATGAATGACGCAGCGGCACAATTACAGCTTGCCCAAAAACGGCTGGACGATACAGAAAAGAAAAACGCAGCTGTCGAGAAGGAAGAAGATACATATCGCAAACAGTCCCTCGAACTGATGCAGCTCCAGGCGCTGGTGGATAAAGTTCGGAACCTGGGAACGCTCCGCCGGCAGTATGACCGGGCAAAGAAAGGTAGCGGTTCGGCAGAAAAGGCTTTGCAGGTCTTGACTGATAAGAAGCAGCGCTGCCGTAATATAGTCGAACAGGCCCGGCCGTTGCAGGAACGGCTGCAGCAGCTTTTGGTGCAGCAGGTCCAGGCCGGACAAGATGGCAAGTCCTTGTTAGAGCGAGTAGCGCAGGAGCAATCTCTGGCAGAACTGCAACGGCGCCTGCAAGCGACGAAGGGGCGTATCAGCAATGAGGCCGCAGCTTACGATAAGGCAGCGGCCCAGGCCCGGCAGGACCGCGTAGATTTTGAATCGGTACAAGCGTTGTATCTGCAGGCTCAGGCGGCTATATTGGCCGGCGGTCTGGAGACAGGTGCTCCCTGCCCGGTTTGCGGCTCTATCGATCATCCCGCACCGGCGGCCGTGCCGGCCGATCTTCCTGAAAAAGAAGACGTGTCGCGGCGCCAGGAGCTGGCCGCCCATAGTGAACAGGTGCGGCAGAATCAGGAAATACAGCTGAAACGGCTCGAAGCGGCCGGTCAGGAACAGCAGCGTCAGTATGATGAGCTGCGCCAGCGCTATCCCGATGAAGGCACTGTGGCTGTTTGGCAGCAGCGCCTGGCTGAAGCGCAGCACCGTGCCGCAGACTTGGAGAAAGCTATCCGTTCCTGTAAGGCCCGGACCGATGAGGCCGCAGCGGCTCAGCAGGAGCTGGTCCAGTTGGAATTGGAGGAACAGCAGCATCGCCTCCAAGTCGATGAAGCCCGCGCCTCTTTTGTCAAAGCGGAAGCGGCCCTGCAGCAGGCTGAGCAGGATATACCGGCAGCCTATCGCAATGAACCGGTCTTGCAGGCTGCCATCACCTCTCTGCAGACAGCCGTGCAGCGTCATGAACGGGAAGTCAAGCAAACGAGGGACAATTTGGCAGCGGCGGAAAAAGAAACGGCCCGCTGGACAGAGCAGCAGCGTATATTGGAACAGCAGGTCAAAGAATTGCGCCAGCAGTATCAGGATACGTTTGACGAATTAAAAATCCAGGTCGTGCAGGCCGGTTTTGATACGGTGCAGCAGTGCCGTGACCTGCAGTCCCAAATTCCCCATTTGGCCGAGGCAGAACAGGTCCTGGCCGCATATGGTGAGGCATTGCAGCAGGCGGCGGGGCGGTTGGCCCAGGAAGAGCAAGCTGTCAGCCAGTCTCAGGAGCCGGATATGGATTCCCATCACCGTCAATTACAGGAGAAAAACAAGCTATGCAACGCTTTGACTGAGCAGGCGGCAGCTCTGAAGAGTCAGCACAAAGCTATACAGACGGCATTGACGCGTATCCATCGTTGGCATCAGGAACAGGAAGAGCTCAGCAATCAGTTTAAAGTAGCGGGCTCGCTTTATGATCTCGTCAGTGGCGTAACTGGCGACGGTATCAATTTTGAACGGTACGTCTTGGGAGCGCTTCTCGACGAGGTGCTCAACGCAGCGAACCTGCGGCTGCAGCAAATGAGCCGACGGCGCTATCTCTTGCAACGGTCCAGTGATCGCGGGGACCGGCGGGTCAAGCAGGTCGGCCTGGATATCGAGGTCTTCGACAGCTATACTGGTTATGCCCGGCCGGCTCGGACATTGTCAGGCGGCGAAACATTCCTGGCGTCCCTGTCACTGGCTTTGGGCTTGGCCGATGTCGTACAGGCGTATTCAGGCGGCATCCATTTGGATACGATATTCATCGATGAAGGGTTCGGCACGCTCGATTCGGATACGCTCGATTATGCGCTCAAGGCATTGTTGGAGCTGCAGCAGGGCGGGCGTCTCGTCGGTATCATTTCCCATGTGCCGGAGCTGCGTGAACGCATCGATACGCGCTTGGCTATTACGAAGACCAATCAGGGCAGCACGGCAGCATTCGAGCTGATGTAGCCATTTTTGTCGAAAATAGTTGAATCTTTCCATATAAAAAATGTATAATAGCTGGTAAGCAAGATGATTTGTATTTCAGGGAGATGAGTTAATTTGTCGATTGAAAAAGTTCGCCAATATTTTTCTCAGTGGGGCATGGAAGGCCGGGTACAGGAACTGAGTCATTCCAGTGCTACCGTAGATGAGGCGGCAGCAGCATTGCATACAGAAGGAAAACGAATTGCCAAAACGATGTCTTTTATGGTGGATCAGCATCCCATCCTCGTCGTCATGGCCGGCGATGCCCGCGTGGATAACCGTAAATTCAAAGACCGGTTCCATACGAAAGCTTCCATGATCAAGCACGATGATGTAGAAACCCTCATAGGGCATCCTGTCGGCGGCGTCTGTCCTTTTGGCATAAAACCAGGCGTAGGTGTATTTCTCGATACGTCATTGAAACGCTTCGATACGGTATTCCCAGCTTGTGGGACGGGAAACAGCGCTATCGAGCTGACATTGCCCGAATTGGAAACATATTCTCATTCCATCGATTGGGTCGATGTGTCCAAGGGATGGCAGTAGCTCTTTTTTAAATGAGGAGGGATCTATATGCAGTTCACGTTTAAGCACACAAATTTTAATGTCCTTGATTTAAAAAGAAGCATGGATTTTTATGAAAAAGCATTGGGCCTGAAGGAACAGCGTCGTATCGAACGGAAGGATTTTACGATTGTCTTCATGGGCGACGGCGTTACCGATTTCCAATTGGAGCTGACGTGGCTGAAAGACCGTCATGCCCCGTATAATCTGGGCGAAAACGAATTCCATACGGCGTTTGTCGTGGAAGATATGGATGCAGCTCATGAACTCCACGATTCCCTGGGCTGTGTCGTCTTTGATAATCCCGACATGGGTATCTATTTTATCGTCGATCCCGATGGCTATTGGCTGGAAATCATTCCGGCCAAGAGGTAAGGCATGCGCGAAGAATTGACCCAGCGGACGGCCCGCCTGATCGGACAGGCGGCCGTCGATTTGCTGGATCAGAAGACAGTACTGGTGTTCGGCCTGGGCGGTGTCGGTTCCTTTGCGACGGAAGCACTAGCCCGTGCCGGCATCGGCCGCATGATTTTGGTGGATGCCGATGTATTTGATCCGTCGAATGTCAACAGGCAGCTCGGTGCCATGGTCGATACGGTAGGACAGCGGAAAATAGACGTCATGGCTCAGCGGTTGAAGCGGATTAATCCCGACATCCGCGTGGAAACGCATAATATGTTTTACTTGCCGGAACAGCAGGTTGGCTTCGTCGCCTCTTCGGGGGCAGATTACATCGTCGATGCCATTGATACGGTAAGCGGCAAAATCGGTATCATAGAGGAAGCCTGCCAGGCAGGGATTCCTATCATTTCTGCCATGGGTGCCGGCAATAAGCTTCATCCGGAGTTATTTGAAATCGCTGATATCGAAAAGACATCTGTATGTCCTATGGCTAAGATACTGCGGCGGGAGCTGCGCAAACGCGGCATCCGTCATATCAAGGTCGTTTATTCGAAAGAACCGCCGCGGCCCGTACCGATTCCAGCCGATGGCAGCCGTCCCAGCCCGGGCAGTATTTCTTTCGTTCCGTCTGTGGCCGGGCTGATTATGGCCGGTGCCGTCATACGGGATTTGACTGGCTTGGAATAAATACATCGTTGGGAGGTATGCCGGATGACAATCCAATTGAAGCATCCGGACCGCCTGCAGCTCCGTAGTACTGACGGCGCGATCTGTTATGGTTATAATCAGGATTGGTATGCCCGGGAGTGGCAGAGAAAAAGCGGTTGCGGACCTACGGCGGCGACATTGCTTTCAGGATATGTACTGCAGCGAGACGGCTATTTGCCGGCTGATGCGCGGTCTGTACTGGCGCAGCGGCGTGCTGCCATGGAAGACGTGTGGCCCTATGTCACGCCGAGCCATTGCTGTGGCTTGTATAAGACTCGCTGGTTTGCCGATGGCTTACAGCGGTATCTGGATACGCTGGCGCCAGGCGCATATGGTCTGCAGGCTCTGCCCATCTATCCATTTTCTCTTTGCCGCAGGCCGGATAAGGAGATATTTCAGTTCATCCGCCGGGGAATCGCTGCAGATAGTCCCGTAGCATTTCTCAATCGCGGCCGTGGCAGCGAGCAAGAACTCAGTACGTGGCACTGGATATCCATCGTCGCCGTGGATCCGACGCCGCCGTATGGCATCACATGTTATGATAATGGTTCGGTGACCCATTTTTCCCTGAGCCAATGGCTGGGTTCGACCGTACTGGGTGGCGGTTTCTGTTTCATATCGACAGCGATCGCTGCAGGAATCCATTCATTTCAGGAGGATGATGTATGACTGATAAGATAAAATTGTTGATATTTGATATGGATGGATTGATGATAGATACGGAAAGGCTGTCTAAGCAGTGCTGGCAGGAAATCGGCCGGAAATATGGCTATACGTTTCCCCAGTCTGTGTTTGACCGCATCATCGGTATGGACAACCGGCGCATTGCTGACGTGTTCCGTCATGAGCTGGGGGAGGATTTCCCCTATGATTCGTTGTACCAGGAAAAGCTGGTGCTGGCGAAAGAGCGTATAGATACACAGGGTGTGCCGGTCAAAGAGGGATTGTCGGTCTGTCTGGATTACGCTGGCAGTCATCAGCTGACCTGTGCCGTCGCATCGTCGACGCCAGGGCCGCGCGTCCGTGATTATTTGGATCGCATCGGCGTAGCCGGGGCCTTCTCGTTTGTCCAGAGCGGCGAAGATATCCAGCGGGGCAAACCCTATCCGGATATATTTTTGACGGTCTGCCAGAGACTGAACGTACGATCGCAGGAGGCCGTCGTCCTGGAAGATTCAGCCAATGGCCTGAAAGCCGCCGCGGCAGCCGGTATCCGTTCCATATGGATACCCGATATCTGTGTCGTGCCGCCTGACGTGGCGGCGACTGTGTGGAAACAAGGGCGGACGCTGGCGGATATACCCGATATGTTGGAAGGTTATATTTGAAAGGTATGTTGTCCGTTGGGACCGATATTTATAAAATTGCAGTAAAAATTTTTATTTTACAAAATTCTGTGGTAAAATGTAAGTGATATGGTTTGTTTAAAACAAAAATAGAAAGTAGGGATTTATTGTGAATAGTAAAGCGGAAAAATTCAGTTCTATGTTAGAAGAAATCAACCTCCAAGCTTTTTCGGTCATCAAACCGGAAGAATTGGACGATGAATTCAAAACCGTTGTGTTCCGTGCCAATTTGGAAGTTAAAGGTCAGAACTTGCCCATGTTGGTCGTTACGGACAACAGCATTTACACGTTGCTGCGCGTATTCGTTGCGGCTAAAGCTGTCACGGCTGACAACCGGGCTCGTGTAGAAGCATACTTGGGTGAATTGAATAAGCAGTATAAGGTTTTTAAATTCTATATTTCGGATATCGGCGATATCGTTTTGGATTGCTGCATGCCGTCCAGCGATGAACATTTCGATCCCCGCCTGGTTCGCGCTATCATCGACGTGACACTGCAGGCCCTGACCGATAAATACAGCGATATCATGAACGTCCTCTGGGTTAAAGACTAATCGATACGCATAAAAAAGCTGTTGCAGAAGTGGAAGATGTATTCCACTTATTGCAGCAGCTTTTTTGTATCAGAGATTGCGGGAAATCAGATCTTCCAGAGAGACGATATGGCGTGTAAAGGGAATGGCCGGCTGCGTGTGCAGGAATTCCAGCGCATAGGCTATGGCGGCGGCTGTACCGTACACCAGCCCTTCTTCGTCCACGTCAAATTCTGGTGTATGGTGATTGGCGCCAGAGCCGACAGCGGCGCTGGCGATTCCCGTGAACGTCAGCACGCCGGGATATAGGCGCAGCGTCAAGGCCATGGTTTCCGAAGCCATCCAGGGATGGACATCGGTGAGTACGTCCGGTCCGACTCGTTTGGTAAGGGCTTGCCGGGCAAGTTTGACACAAGTGTCGTCGTTCTGTACTTCATATAAAGGTTTGGGCATACGAAGAATTTTATACTGGCAGTTGTAATTGGCGCAGTCGTTCTTCAGGATGGCCAGAAATTGTTCGTAGAAGGCCTTGCCGGCATTTTCGTAGCTGAAAAAGCGGCTTGTTCCGGAGAAGGTAAGTTCATTGGGAATGACATTGAGCAATTCACCGCTGTGCAGCGTGCCGATGGACAGAGTCAGGCATTCCATGGGCGAGACCGTGCGCATCCGCAGGGCTTGTAAATCGTGATAAAACGCGGTGAAACAATCGATGGGGCTGTCGGCCAAATCGGGCCGGGAGCCGTGGCCTCCCTGGCCGGTCAAGCGAATTTTGAAGCCGAAGCCGCCGGCCATGGCGGGTCCTTCACAGACGGCTACCTTGCCGCTGGGGATATCCCAGCGTACATGCGTGGCGTAGCACGTGTCAATAGTCCAGCCGCTTTCATTTTCAATGAAACGCAGGATGTTACGGACATTTCCCGTCAGTTCTTCGCCTTGTTCGAACATGAGGATGACTCGGCCGTCCCAGTCAGCTTTCATGCCGTTCAGCAGTTTTCCTTCCATGAGCAGCATGGCTATATGGGCATCATGGCCGCAAGCGTGCATGACTCCTGGTGTTTGAGATACGCAGGCCTTGGGGCAGGCGAGATTGGTTTTGTTTTCTTCTATGGGGAGGGCATCGATATCGGCGCGCAGGAGAATCGTCTTACCTGGTTTTGCACCGTCGATCCAAGCAAGGATGCCGCCGCCATCTATGTGGCGGTTAGCGATTCCATAGGAGTCCAGCTTTTCCTGGATGAAGGCCATTGTTTGTATTTCTTGATCGGATAATTCCGGATGTTCGTGGCAGTATCGGCGTATGGCGACGAGTTCGTCATAGTGCTGCCGGACCAATTCCATAAGTTCCATAATGATTCACTCCCTGTGGGGACAAGCGGCAAAGCCGGCTGTCCTTCGTTCTGCCCGGGCCGACTGATGTCAGGCGGGGGCGGCAATGTAGTCATTATACCATCTGGGCAGGATTCGTCAACGAAGGGGCGGGAAGATGTGTGCCGCAAGATATGGTTGAAAAAGAAATATCGTTATTGTATACTTAGACTATGTGTGAAATGATTACATTTTAAGCAGGCCCGGTTTGCTGGATTCCTTCCAGGGCGGTGCCTATGTCAGGGCAGGAAAGGTTTTAACAGCCCGTAGAGAAAGGATTTAGATAGAATATGATTTATGTATTTGCTTCGATTTGTGTTGCTTACATCATGGACCGGGTCATCGGCGATGTACCCTGGCTGCCACAGCCAGTCCATGCTATTGAACGGTTCGTCGCATTCATGGAACGTCATCTGCTGCATGCCCAGGCATCACCGTCGAGTCAGCGGATATGCGGGGCCATCATGGTGGTCATCGTCGCGTTTTTCGTCGTGCTCATTCCTACGCTGGTCATTTTCCTGCTGTATTTCCTCATGCCAGGCTTGGACTGGGTACTGCACACGTTCTTCTGCTATCAGCTCCTGTCAGCGAAGACGACGCGTAATGAATGTATGCTTGTTCACGATCTGCTGAAAAAAGGCGATCTGGAAGGAGCCCGTAAGGCTTTGACGCTCATGACTGGCCGTGACGCAACGGGACTTTCACAGGAAGAAATCGTCAAGATTACGCTGGAAACGGTAGCCCGCCAGACGACGAATGGTGTCGTAGCTCCATTTTTCTTCATGTGTTTCGGTGGAGCGCCCTTGGCTTTATTCTATAAGTCAGTCAATGTCATGGACGGCAAGGTTGGCTATCTCAATGACAAGTATCGGTATTTTGGTACGGTGGCAGCCCGGTTGGATGATTTGCTCAAATTGATTCCTGCCCGGTTCTGTGGTATTTTCCTCGTATACAGTGCGTATCTGCTGCGACTGGATTGGAAGAATGCCTGGAAGATATTCCGCCGCGACCGCAATAAACCGGCTGGCCCTAATGCCGGTATGAGCCTGGCTGCTGCAGCTGGGGCCCTGCATGTCCGTCTGGGCGGTGATTATTACGAAAACGGTCAGTTGATCCAGTGTGCAGCTGTAGGTGATGCAGAGAAGCCCTTGGAATTTTCACTTATATCGCAGATGAAGGATCTCATGTTGGCATCGTCTATTTGTGCATGGTTGTTCTTCCTGGTCGTTGCCTGGTATATATTCATGTAGTTGTGCAGTGAAAGGAAACGAATCATGGATATGGGTTTGATTCATGTGTATTGTGGTGATGGCAAAGGCAAGACGACGGCAGCGCTCGGACTGGTTTTGCGTTGCTCTGGCTGCGGCGGCCGCGTCGTCGTCGCCCAGTTTCTCAAGGGACAGACTACAGGCGAGCAGCGTACGCTGCCGCTGCTGCCGGGAGTGAAATTGTTTCGCTGCCAGGATTCATCTAAGTTTACTTTTGAAATGATGCCGCAGGAGCTGGAAGCGGCAAAACGGGAACAGAATCGTTTGTTCGATCAGGCCGTGCAGTCCTGTCGGAACGGAGCAGCGGATTTGCTCATCCTCGATGAAGTCATTGCCGCCTGTGAGGTGAAGCTTCTCAACGAGGAAAAGCTCATGGATTTTTTGACGACTCGGCCGGCTGGCCTGGAGGTCGTCCTGACGGGGCGGAATCCGTCAGAGCGGATACTTGCCGTGGCTGATTATGTTTCGGAAATCCGTAAGCTGAAGCACCCCTATGATCGAGGAATCCCCTGTCGCCAGGGGATTGAAATGTGACAGGACGCATACAAGCGGGTCTGTCACTTTTTTTTCTTAGGAATTTTTTAGTGTGTCTGCTATAATATATATTGAAATAGTCTGCTGATTTTGATATTTAGGAAGCAGACAGGTTTTTGTATGAGGTGAGAGCTGTGTTGGAAGCGGTCCGCAAGGTACTGACGGCATTAAATGAACAAGGATATGAAGCGTACATCGTCGGTGGAGCAGTGCGGGATTTGTTGTGCCATTGGGAACCGCACGATTATGATATTACGACATCGGCCCGGCCCGATGAGATACAGCAGGTTGCTGAGCAATATGGCTGGCATACGACGGCTCTCGTGGGCAAGCAGTTTGGCGTCGTCATCATCGTAGTTGATGGCCTGACCTTGGAAACAGCGACATATCGCGGTGAATCTTATGGTCAGGACAGCCACCGACCGGAAAAGGTCTGGTATGCCGATACGCTCCGCGAGGATGTGAGCCGCCGTGATTTTACGGTCAATGCCATGGCTATGGATGTGTCCGGTGTGGTATATGATTTCGTAGGCGGCCGCAAGGATATCAAGAAACGGCGCCTTGTGACGGTGGGCAATCCAGCGCAGCGGTTCCGTGAAGATGCCCTGCGATTGTTCCGCGTATGCCGTTTTACGGGCCAACTTGATTTCATGCCGGTACCGGAGCTGCTGCGGGCTATGCCGGAGGCTTTTTTCCGGGTCCGTGGTTTGTCATTGGAACGGGTCCGAAGTGAATTGGATAAGCTCATGGTGACGCCCTGTGCGGCTAAAGGATTGGATATACTGATCCGGTCCGGCCTGGGGGCGTGCAGCTGCCGTAAAAAATGCAACGGCGAATATACGGAGGTTCCCATACTGCCGGAATTTGCCCATTTGGCAGAAACGCCGCAGTCGCCGCCATTCCATATATTCGATGCCTGGTTCCATACGCTGGCAGCTGTGGCCCAGGTACCGCCGGACTTGACGCTTCGCTATGCTGCGTTTTTCCACGATGTAGCAAAAGGACTGCCCGGTATCCGGGGAATCCATAAAAGCCGATATACCGATTACGGTCACGATGCCAAAGGTGCTGAAATCACGACATCGGTCCTTACCCGGCTGGAGGAACCGGAGGAACTCATACGCCGTGTTTCCTGGCTGGTCAAGACCCATATGAAATTCCATTATTTTGCCAATACCGGTCTGGGCGATCCAGAAAAATGGCTTCGCAAAGAAGCTTTGTCCGGGCCTTTCAAGCGGTCAGCTGAATTGGCCGAAGCTATGGAACAGGCGGCTGCCGTTGCGGCAGCCGATGCCAAGGCTTGCAGCGGCGCAGCCAATACTGCCGGGACGATTTCGTTTGGCCGTTTCATGAGCGGCTTGGCTTTGCAGATGCCGGTTACCGTGCGGGATTTGCATTATGACCGGCGGATTCCCGATGCCTGCGGTCGTCAGACCGGAGCTTGTCTGCGCGTGTTGCTGCAGCGGGTACAGAGTAACGGCTTAGAAAATGATCCAGACATATTAGCAAAGGCTGCAGAAAAGTGGCTTTTGCGGCAATGTGAGGCGCATACAATAGATGAATGACGACAATAATCGCATGTTCCATAAACTACAAAAACGAATATCCTATTTTACGGCGTTCCTCATGGTTTTGTGTGTGTTTATCGGAGGGCGTATCATTTGGCTGCAAGTCATCCAAGGTTCCAGCTTGGGACGGCTCGCCAATGCTCAGACGGAAGAGGACCGGAAGCTGCAGTCGCCCCGTGGGACGATATTGGACCGCAACGGCAAAGTGCTGGCCATCAGTGAAATAGCCAAATCGTTGTATGGCGATCCGAAGATGATCAACCGCTCACCGGAAGAAATGGCGGCCATCCTGGCGCCATACGTTAAGACGAAACCAGAGGTCCTGGCCGACCGGTTGCAGCGCGATACGGCCTTTACCTGGCTCGATCGGGCCATGGACCATGAAAAATACGATGCCCTGTGTCAGGTCATCAAGGATCAGAAATTGGAAGGTCTGGGCTTCATCGACGAAAGCCACCGCCATTATCCCAACGGCAGATTGGCAGCGCAGCTCATCGGTTTTGTCGGCAGTGAGGATAAAGGCCTCGATGGCGTAGAAATGATCCTGGATAAAGAAATCAAAGGCGATATCCGCAAGCTGCGCCTGACGACGGACCGCAATAATATCCCCATATTCCAGTCGACGCTGGAACAGATCCTGCCGGACAAGGAACGATCGGTCACGCTGACCATCGACAGTACAATCCAGTACATTACGGAGACGGCCCTGGACGGTATCGTGAGCCGCAGCCATCCGACGGGTGTAGCGGCCATCATCATGGACCCCAAGACGGGGGATATCCTGGCTATGGCCAGCCGGCCGACGTTTGATCCAAATCAGTTCGGCAAGGGCAATACCGAAGCCTATAAGAACCGGGCCGTAGTCAACCTGTATGAACCGGGTTCCACATTTAAGCCGATCATTGCGTCAGCAGCGCTCGATGCCGGGACGTGGCATGTCAATGATGTATTCAACGATGTGGGATACGTCAATGTAGGTGACCGGCAGATCCGCAACTGGGATGACAGCGGCTATGGCCGGGTTACATTGACCGACATATTGAAATTCTCTATTAATACAGGCATGGCCAATATCGGTCTCCATACGGGCGGCGCGATTTTGACGGACTATGCCAAGCGCTACGGTTTTGGCCAGGCGACGGGCATCGAACTGCCTGGTGAAGGCGATGGTATCTTGTTCAATCCCGATGATATGTCCCTTGTCGACGTGGCGACCATGTCTATCGGTCAGGGCGTCGCCGTGACGCCGCTGCAGATGGTGCAGGCTTTTGGGGCCATTGCCAACGGCGGCCATATGATGAAACCCCATGTCATCAAGGATGTCATCAATCCCGATGGCAGCGTCTATTCCCATACGGAGCCGAAAGAAGTGGGGACACCGGTAGAGCCCGATGTGACCCAGACGATCCGCACGATTATGGAACAGGAAATTTCTTCCGGTGGCGGGCAAAATGCTAAAGTAGAAGGCTATCGCTTCTGCGGTAAGACGGGTACGGCTCAGCGCCTGAATGCGCGTGGGACTGGTTATGCCGAAGGACAGTATATCGGTTCGTTCGTAGGCTTTGGTCCTTATGAAGACCCGCAGTTCGTCGTCCTCATCGTCGTAGATAATCCGTCTGGTGTATATTATGGAGCCCAGGTGGCGGCACCGGTATTCAAGGACATCATGACGCAAATCGTCCGTGCCCGGGGAATCCGTCCCAGCGTATCGCAGCAAAAGGAACGGAAAACAACTCCTGTATCCGAACGGGCTAAGAAAGATTTGCCGTCCATACAGAGAACCGCTGATGGGGTAATCTTGCCGGACTTTTCCGGTTGGAACAGCCGTGATGTCAACGACTGGCTGGCCCAGGCGGGCTTGAGTTTTGTTCCCAATGGCACGGGTATCGCCGTATACCAACATCCCCGTGCAGGCAGTGTCGTCGGTGATGACGATGCCATTCATGTCACGTTTATGCGATAAAGTTTAAGGATAGGGCTGTTTTGCAATTTGGAATAGATATTGATTTATTATATCAATAGAGTTAAACTTATAAGGAGAATGGAATCCCATTGGTTTACTTATGGTGCGCCAAGGAATTGGCCATCGCAAGTAAAACTGATGTATATTTTTAGAAAAGAGGTTTGAGTATGAGTTTGTTAGATAGTTTCTTCATTCATTATTTAAATCGGTTTGACAAATGCTGCTTCAATGTCAAATTACACGATAAGATTTATACGATTGGCGAAGGGAAACCTGTTTTTACAGCTGTTGTCAATAAGGATATTCCCAAAAAAGAATTATTGGCGTCGACTTCTCTGGCCTTGGGTGAAGCTTATATGCGGGGAGATATTGAAATCGAAGGGGATCTCTTTACGGCTTTGAAAAACTTACTCAGTCAGATGAGTCAGTTCTCATTGGATAAGAGTGCCTTGGGCAGTTTGCTCCATACTTCGGAATCGAAAGCTAATCAGAAAAAGCAAGTCTCTTCCCATTATGATTTAGGTAATGATTTTTACAAGCTTTGGTTAGATCCGTCCATGAGTTATTCTTGTGCTTATTTCAAGAATGAAAACGATACATTGGAACAAGCACAGCATAATAAAGTCCACTATATTTTAGATAAATTGGCCTTGAAGCCGGGTATGCGGCTTCTCGATATCGGCTGTGGCTGGGGTTACCTGGTCATCGAAGCGGCCAAGAAATACAAAGCCCAATGTATGGGCATCACCTTGAGCAAGGAACAGTGGGCCAAAGGGCAGGAACGGATCAAGGCAGAAGGCTTGGAAGATCTCGTTGAAATCAAACTGCTGGATTACCGCGATATGGAATCGCAGGGACTTCTTTTCGACCGCGTCGTCAGTGTCGGTATGGTCGAACATGTAGGCCGGTCTAATTACCCGCTGTATTTGGAAACGGCGAACCATTTGCTGAAGGATGGTGGCTTGTTCATGTTGCATTACATCAGCGGTCATGACGAAGATGTAGGCAATCCATGGATGCGCAAGTATATTTTCCCAGGCGGTACATTACCGTCCTTGCGAGAAATCATCGATTTAGCATATGATAATGATTTTCAAGTCATCGACGTGGAAAGCTTGCGCCGTCATTATTATAAGACCCTCATGTGCTGGTATCACAATTTCGAAGCCGTCCGCGATCAGATCATCGCGTCCCGGGGCATGGAATTCACCCGTATGTGGGAACTGTACCTATGCGGCTGTGCCGTGTCGTTCTACATCGGCAATATTGATCTGCACCAGGTCCTCATGACGAAAGGTACGAATAATGATCTGCCCATGACACGCTGGTATTGATTTACCTGTAGATGGGTGAAATACGTAGAAAACAGGGGATAGGGCATCCTCTGTTTTTTTACAATATAATAGATAAATATTATCAATTAATTTAAATTCTCTATTGATTTATTAGGAAATAAATGATATGATATTAGTGTAAGTAATGCATAAGAATATGATTAGGAATGGGGGAGAGAATATTGGCAGATAAACAAATCGGAATCTTAATAGGCAGTCTGCGGCGTGAATCATATTGCCGGGCTATTGCAAACTATATCATGTCTGTAGCTCCAACGGGGCTCAGTATAAAAGAAATTCCTCTGGGAGAGTTGTCCATGTTCAATCAGGATTATGACGATGATGGGACGACCCCAACAGCTTGGAAAGTATTTCGTGAAGAAATCAGGCAGTTGGACGGGGTACTGTTCATTACGCCGGAATATAATCGCTCCATGCCAGCCGTACTGAAGAATGCTTTGGACATTGCTTCCCGGCCGTATGGACAGAGTGTCTGGGCAGGTAAAGCTGGCGGCATCATCAGTGTATCTCCTGGCCATGTCGGTGGCTTCGGTGCCAATCAGCATCTTCGTCAGCCTATGGGATTCCTCGATATCCGCCTCATGCAGCAGCCGGAAGCGTACGTATGTGATGTAACGACGGCGCTGGATGATAAGAATAATGTCGTGAAGGAATCGACGCAGCAGTCTTTGCAAAATTATTTGCAAGCTTTTAAGAAATGGGTTACTATAATAGAAGGATGATTTTAATTTATACCTAAGGGAGGTTTTTGAAATGGCAAATGTAGAATTTTATCGTTGTGAATTGTGTGGCAATATCGTAGCATTGGTGAAAAATGGTGGCGGCACGGCTTTGACCTGCTGTGGCCAGCCCATGACTCACCTCGTTGCTGGTGCTGTTGATGCAGCCAAGGAAAAACATATTCCTGTCGTGGCGAAGGAAGACGGCAAGATTAAGATTGCCGTTGGGTCTGTGGAACATCCCATGATTGATAAACATTATATCGAATGGATTGCCCTGGAATCGGAAGGCACGATCCGGATTAACTATCTCAAACCGGGCGATGCTCCCAAAACGGAATTCTGCGAATTCCCGTCGGGTACTGTATATGCATACTGCAATCTCCACGGCCTCTGGAAAGCAGATTTCTAAACTGAATTGCAGCACAAAAAAAGCGTCTCGCAAGAGACGCTTTTTTTATTACTCATTTATGATGCTTACGGTTCGTAGAAACCACTCGGGTTTTCGGAAAGGTTGATGAGGATATTCTTCATCTGGGTGTAGTGGTCCATGATGACCTTATGGGTTTCACGGCCGATACCTGATAATTTGTAGCCGCCGAACGGTGCGCCAGCCGGAATCGAATTGTACGTGTTGACCCACATACGACCGGTTTCGATAGCTCTGGATACGCGGATAGCACGATTGATATCGCGAGTCCATACAGCGCCGCCGAGGCCGTACTGGCTGTCGTTAGCCATCTTGATGACGTCAGCTTCATCTTTGAATTTCAGGATGCAGACGACTGGCCCAAAGATTTCTTCCTGAGCGATTCTCATGTCGTTGGTTACATCAGCGAAGATAGTCGGACGTACGAAGTTGCCGCTTGCCAAATCGCCCATAATCTTTTCACCGCCGCATACGAGGCGGGCACCTTCTTGTTTACCAATTTCAATGTAGCTCAAAATCTTGTCGACTTGTTCTTTGTAAATCTGGGAGCCCATCATGGTGTCATCCAACCAAGGCAGACCTACTTTTACGCGGTTAAACCGTTCAGCCAGATCGTGTACGAATTTGTCATAAATACCTTCTTGTACGAAAATACGGGAACCAGCGCAGCATACCTGGCCCTGGTTGAACAAGATACCCAGTTGAGCACCGTCCATAGCCATATCCCATTTGCAGTCGTCGAAGAAGATGTTAGCAGATTTGCCGCCCAGTTCCAATGTAGCCGGAACCATTTTTTCCATAGCGCAGCAGTATACGTTACGGCCTACATCAGTGGAGCCTGTAAATGCCAATTTATTGAAGTCCGGATGATCGAGCATGAACTGGCCGGATTTCGAGCCGCTGCCGGTGATGATATTGATGACGCCAGGAGGCAGGACACCATCGATGAGGCGCATGAATTCCAAGATGCTCAAAGACGTATGGCTGGAAGGTTTGATGACCGTCGTGCATCCAGATGCGAGTACTGGAGCCAGTTTCCAAGCTGCCATCAGCATGGGGAAGTTCCATGGGATAATCTGGCCTACGACACCGATTGGTTCATGAAGAATGATGCTCAGCGTATTTCCGTCCAACATCGTAGCGGAGCCTTCTTCAGAACGTACGCAGCCTGCAAAATAACGGAAATGGTCAGCAGACATGGGTATATCAATATTGCGGGTTTCACGGATTGGTTTGCCATTATCCAACGTTTCGATCATAGCCAATCTTTCCGTATTGGCATCGATGATATCGGCAATTTTCATTAAATACGCTTGGCGTTCAGCCGGAGAAATTGCTCTCCATGCCGGTAAAGCGGCTTGACCAGCTTTGACAGCTGCATCTACGTCTTCTTTTGTTGCCTGTGCACACTGTGACAAGAGTTCGCCATTTGAGGGGTTGTAAGCCTTGAATGTCGCGCCATCACTAGCGGGGACCCATTTCCCGTTGATATACAAATCATACGAACTCTGTACATACTTTTCCATAACTACATTCCTCCTTCAACTATGCTGTAATAGCATTTCAGCCATGATTTATACTTATATTATAGCACAATGCTATTTAAATAAAAGACTGTAAGGAGAGAAAAAATTGTCATGTAAATTTATATTATATGCATTATGATAATTTATTATGATACATAAATCCAGCGTGATTAAGTCGTTATGGTTATATATAGTATTATAGAAAATTTTATTATGCTTTTTTTAGGCAAAAATATTCAATCGTGACAAAACGTATATATAATTGATATATAGATAAAATAAAACGCAGAATCTTCATAGAAGATTCTGCGTTCATTAGAGAAATTGTGTCGATTATTTGCTGTAAAATTCGACGATCAACGTTTCGTTGATTTCGATAGGCAATTCATCCCGTTCGGGAAGACGGACCAATTTACCTTCAAAGCCATCGAAGTTCTTTTCAATGTATGCTACATCAAAAGTCTTCAATTCCTGGAAGGATTTTTTGTACATTTCGTTGTCGCGAGAGCTTTCCTTCAACGAAATGACGGAGCCGACTTTAACGTTGGCCGATGGAATGTCACAACGTTTGCCATCGACGAGGATATGGCCGTGGTTTACCATCTGACGAGCCTGACGGATGGAGCTGGCAAAGCCAATGCGATATACCAGGTTGTCCAAACGGCATTCAAGCAGTTTGAGCATGTTTTCACCGGTAACGCCGCTCTGTTTCTTTGCTTTATCATAATAGCGTACGAATTGGCGTTCGAGCAAATTGTAATATGCTCTCAATTTCTGCTTTTCTAACAGCTGCGTACCATATTCGGATAATTTTTTCTGACGTTGATCTTTTTTTACACGTTTTAATGCCTTAGGATGGCCGTACACGTTGACGCCAAAATGACGGCAGGCTTTAAATCGTGCTTCTCTCCTCGTTGCCATGTTTCACATCACCTCATGTTTTATTCTGTACATAAATACAGTACTACAATAATAGCACGACTGGTAGGAAAAGTCAAACCATATGGAATACAGAAGACTAGTACTGGTCGAATATGTCTTGGATTTCTGCCGGATCTTGTGTCTGGATGAGGGCTAGCTGCAACAGTATTTTTGCCTTTTGGCAGGACAGGTTGTCACCAGCGACAAAGCCGTGGTTCCGTTCTTCTCTGGACGGGCTGACGATGCCGTTGCCCGTGCGGGATGTGCGGACGACGGCAATGCCATTGTCCTGACGGATTCGGTGCAGTTCCGATAAGATGTTGGCGGGAATCTTGCCGTGGCCCAAACCTGCTATGACCAGGCCCTGGATGTGTGCCTGCGCGGCGGCCCTGATGATGGCAGCCGACATGCCGACGTGGCAGTATACAATCCATACGGGCGGCAGTCCTGATGCTATGGGACAATATAAATCCGAGGCGTCGGTGTGCCTGCGCGTAGAAGCTCTGTAGAACGTGGGATTACCATTTTGGAAATATCCCAGATACCCTAGTTCCCAGGATTTGAACGTGTCGACGTGGGTCGTGTTGGTCTTGGTCGTGTCGCGGGCACCGCAGATTTGGTCATTCATGGCGATGAGCACACCGTGGCGGCCAGCTTCTGGATAGGAAGCCAGGCGGATGGCATTTAGAAGGTTCAAAGGTCCGTCAGCGCTGATCGCCGTGGCCGGGCGCATGGAACCGACGAGGACGACGGGTTTTGTCGTATGGATTACCAGATTCAAGAAATAGGCCGTTTCTTCCATAGTATCTGTCCCATGGGTGATGACGACGCCGGTAACATCATCGTCATCGACGGCCTGTTGGACGGAACGAGCCATGGCGAGCCAAATTTCTTCGGTCATGTTCGTGCTGTCGATGTTGCAAAGCTGTTCGCCGCGGATGTCAGCCAGTTCCTCCGCTCCGGGTACGGCCCGAATCAATTCTTCTATGGACAGGTCGCCCGCTTTATAATCGATGAGATCATTGCTGGAACCGGCCCGGCCGGCTATGGTGCCGCCACTGGCGATGATGTGTATGACAGGTTTATTCAAGGTGTTCTCCTCCGTTTTTGTTTCCAGTATACTGAGTTTGACGCATTTTGTCCATGGACTCGTGCTGGTAAGTATCCTTTATTGAAATGGCGGGCCGGGTATGCTAAAATGAAAATACATGTACTTGGTAATGAATTACATCCTTAATGATATAGCTTTATTTTTGTGATGGGAGCGATACAGATGAAACGATATGCGACAATTTTAGCGGCGGCGGCCTTGACGGCAGCGGTCAGTGTGACTTCTCTCGGCGCAGCTGGGACGACGGCTTTGAAGGACATCGATACATATTGGGGCAAACAGGCAGTCCAATATTTTTATGATAATCATTATATCAGCGGTGAAAATGGCTATTTCCATCCTGATACGGTACTGACCAGGGAAAGCGTAGCTGCCATTATCAACAATATAATCGGCGGCGATTTCACGGGCAAGAGTACGTTTAAAGATGTGCAGGGACGCTGGTCCGAGAACGCCATCGCGTCGCTCGTGGATAAAAAAATCATGAGCGGGTATTCCAATGGCACATTCCAGCCTGCCCAGGATATCAATCGTGAAGAATTTGCCGTCATCGCCTACAACTATTTGAGTTATAAGGGCGTGGGTATGCAGAATGTTTCTAATGTGTCCTTTACCGATGCCAACCAGATTTCTTCCTGGGCGTTAAAACCCGTGAGCGTCTTGTCCAGCATGGGTTATATCCAGGGAAGCAATAACCTGTTCCATCCTAAAAACAAGATTACGCGCGGTGAAGCGGTGTCGATCCTCTATCGCATGGTCAACCCCGGTCAAACGACTGCAGCTAATACGGTTAATACGACTGATTCGACGGTACCGGCTGAGGCTGCCCAGGACAGCAAGACGACTGTGGAAAATGCCGTGTTCAACGATATTACAGATGTATACGGCTCTATCAAGAAGTTTGCCGATGACGGCATCATGTATTGGCAGGGCGATAAGCTGCACATCGGCATCAAGAGCAATGACAAACGAGATAAATTGGCCGAAGCGCTCCTGAGCGATAAGAAATTGTCGGCTGACGTGGTGAATGTACAGCATGCCGGTATGAGCTATAATGATTATAAGACATTGATGACCGGGGCGGAAAGCACGTACCGGGCGTCTGAAGGGACGAATGCCGATGTGCGCACCGATGTAGATTATCTCAATGAAAAAGTACTGCTTATCGTCAAGAGCATCAATAAGGATACGCAGCAGGCATTAATCAAAAAGTATGGCGACAGCGTCAAAATCGTCGTTCAATAGAAATGGGGAACAACTGATGAACTATTACAAATGTGCTGTCATAGCGGCAGCGTTTGCCATAACAGCCGGTACTATGCCGACCATGGCCAGTGCGCCTTATACGGACATCGGCTCGGGACCGGCCAGGGCTGCCGTGGATTATCTGTATGATACGCATTGCCTGAACTTTATCCAGACCGGAGATTTCAAGCCGGCTCAGGCACTGACTAGGGGAGAATTGGCTAGTTTGCTGTACGGTGCCATGGTGAATTTCCAGCAGAATAATCCTTGGAGCCAGACATCTCAGACGGCGCTTCCTGCAGGCCGCGATGCTGTCAAGGTCCTGTCCGAAAACGGTATCCTCAAAGGGTATCCTGACGGTAGTTTCCATAGTGATGAAGTCGTGACCAGGGAAACGTTTGCCGTTGCCGTGTACCACGCCTTGAATTATTTCCAGATGGGCAGCAGTGATGGTGCGGTCAAGCCTTATTCCGATGAAGGGAAAATTTCTTCGTGGGCTCTGCCGGCAGTGCAAGTGCTGCAAAGCAAGAATTTGTTCCCTGCGGCGACGGAATTCCAGCCCCAGCGCGTCGTGACCCGGGCCGAAGCGGCCGATATGGTCTATCATCTGATGAAGGCCGATGATACGTACGTGTCGCATGTCGCTGTCCAGACGGGTGTTTTGAAGAGCATCACTGCTGAGTTCGGTTCACCAGTGGAATTTTTCACCAAGGGCACGATGTATTGGCAGGGGGATAAGATGGTCATCGCTATGAAAGGTGGGGCCGGCAAGCTGTTCCAGACCCGTCTGAAAGAAGATGTCCATCCCTATTCGGCTCTCGTCTTCAAGACGACGAAGTATGGCCGCGATGATTATGATTTGGCGATTAACCGGGCTGTACGCTGCCTGGTCCGCCATGAAGGTGTAGAAAACTATGTCGGGGCTGAACCCGATTATGCCAATGAAAAGATTATCCTGACTGTGCGCCATCCTGCCGAAGAAACGCTGCAGTCCGAATTGGATAAAGTAGTCGGCGCCGGCTTTGCCAAAGTAGTCGTCCTGCCTCAAGGAACTACGCGTCCCACAACGACAGGTACAAAGAAAATCTAATAGAAAAAGTCAAAAAAATTCCTGTTAGAAAGAGGTGCTTCTAACAGGAATTTTATATTATGGGATGTGAGACAATAGCCGACCCAAAGGCAAGCGGGGCGCACATCCCCCCAGCGGTTCAAAGCCGCCGTCCCTATTTTGCTGCCTCCTCCGTCAAGAAAAGGCAGACATCCGGGTACAATAGAAGCGGGGGCTATACGCACAGCGAAGGATTTCCGTTTTCTTGACGGACTCGGCTAGCAAAATGTACGGAACGACGCCAATTCACCGCTGGGGG
>Ga0163159_1001297_pt1 | contig 24553 bp, 19 predicted proteins | sample BioMet9_FD_108702 | JGI IMG/M metagenome (GOLD analysis project Ga0163159, IMG submission 108702) | Microbial communities from bioreactor (seeded with sewage sludge) at Lawrence Berkeley National Lab, California, USA - Biofuel... | ecosystem: Engineered > Bioreactor > Anaerobic > Unclassified ... | reverse complement strand
TTTTTTAACAAAGTCTTGAAGGTATTGCTCCTCGTTATCTTTAAGTTTGATTTTCACCATTAAGAGTTATATAGCATTTAAAGTATATAAAAGGCACCAAATTTAAATTGTCATGACACTAGGTATGAATTTGTTTACGGCAGCAACTCAGCTTCCAGACTTCAGGTAGACGATCTTGTCCCTAACTCCGAAGGAATCTCTGTTGTACTCTCCCCAAATCAGGCTTCACTTTTTGATATAGAATATATGCTTGTAAACGGGCACGACGTAATCTATGAAACAAAAACCGAAAAGGTATCCTTGACAAGTGTTCCTGAAGCCTTTTCTGCATCCTGGGGTACTCTCCTTGAAAATAATAAAGAGTATGATGGGAGAGTAAAGGTCCATGTTTACTCCCCAGACCAGGGGTTTATAGTTTCAACAGAGCGTTTCACTGCCAGAGACGATGCCGAGATTACTGACATCTACGAAGACGAGACCGGAGCAAGTGCAACGGTTTTAGGGCGTTCCCAGGTGCCTTTTGAAGGAAGTCTGGTTTTTTCAGTATACAAACTGGACGCAAATTCTGAAAAAGGGAATGACAGTCTTGTTGAATCTGTCCAGCAAAGGGTTCCAGTGTTGCTGAATAACGATGACGAAACCATTGAGGTCGCCTGGAAAGAAAGGCTCACTGAAGGAGTTTACAGACTTAAGATTGAACTTATCGGTAACGACGGAGATATTATAGAACGCAGGGAAACCATTATTGAGTCTGATCTTTCTCTTATGAATGAGAGTGAGACAGTCCCTGATACAGGAAATGAAACCTCAGACGAAGAAGAGGGAAATGGAATCACTGGCTCTTCTGTTATAGCAGGAACTGCGGGGATTGCTATGGTTTTTGTATTTTTTAAAATACATAATAAAAAATCAAAAAGGCCGTGAATCCCATGAGTTATGAACTTTTAATTGCTCTCAAACAGATCAGGGCAAGAAAATTCCAGACCCTCCTTTCGGTAGGAGCAATAGCTCTAGCTGTAATGATACTTACAATTTCCCATTCTATTATGGTAGGTGTTACAGAGGAGTTTTATAACACGTCGGTGAACAAAATTCCTCATGTCTCGGTCTCTCCAGAAGAAGGTGAGGATTACATCTATCTCTATGACACTTTGATAGAAAGGATTAGCTCAATTGAAGAAATTACTGTAGTTTCTCCTTTCCTTACAGGTCAGGCTTCTTTCAAGTTCAAGGACAACTCCCTTAATTCTGAGCTTAGAGGCGTAATCCCTTCACAGGAAAATGAAATTGGATCTATCGAAGAAGATATGGTTGAGGGAAGTTTCCAGGAACTGGAGTTCTCGAGAAATACGGTGGTTATAGGTTCAAAGCTTGCGGAAAAACTTGAGGTTAATCTGGGGGACTTCATAGATGTGTCTTTTCCGAATGCAAATCCTCTCTCTTTAAGAGTTGTGGGGATCTTCCATACCGGGTCTTCTCTTGACGAGTCCCTGACATATACTTCCCTGCATACTGCCCAGCAATTCTATGATGCCTCGAACGTGGTTAATGGGATTTCTGTCCGTCTCAGTGATTTTAACAGGGATAGGGAAGTCGCAAACGAGATCAAAAAACTTGGTTATAATGCAGAGGGCTGGAAAAAGACATATTCTGCAATCCTCCGCACCCTTGCTCTCGAAAGCACTACAGACAATATCATATACGGGCTTGTTGTTGTCATAGCCTCCTTTGGCGTTGTCAGTACACTGAATCTTTCGGTTATCAGTGCAACGAGTCAGATAGGTATGCTTCGCGCTATGGGTGCACCGGTCTCAAGCATCCAGAAAATTTTCATCCTCCAGAGCGGGATTCTTGGCCTTCTGGGCGCTCTTATCGGCACTTTTGCAGGAGTCCTTATAGCCCTGACAATAGGACAGTATGAGATCCAGCCAGATTCATCCGATGTTTACGGAAGTATTTCCTTTATCCCTGTTGCCGTGCACTTTATGGATACTTTATTCATTATTTTTGCTGTTTTTCTGCTTAACCTGATTACAGGAGTTTATCCTGCGCGGCATGCGGCGAAAGTGGACCCTATAAAAGCTATTACTTCAAAGTGAGTGCGAGATAATGTAATTTCAAAGTCAGTTTGATAATTAATTGCAAAGATTAAAATGTAAGTATCCAGTTGGCTAAGAATCTTATCTAATTTAATATTTTTAAAGTCATAAAATATCCGTTGTCTAAAAACTCTGATACATATTCATATCCAGGAGTTTATTCAGATGTATGAAGTGAAAATCGCTTTGAGGCAGGTATTATCCAGAAAAAAGCAGACCCTTTTTTCTATACTTGCCGTTGCCCTTGCAGTTGCCGTAATCACAATAATGATGGCATTGCTTTCTGGCTTTCAAGGAGAGCTTCTAAAGTCCAGTATTGAGGACAATCCACATATTGTTATCAATCCTCAGGATGAAAAAGAGGAGTTTATTCACCTCTACAAATACAACTCGGCCCTGATCTCCGAAAAAGAGGGAGTTATAGCTGCCTCCCCCAAATATATTGGACAGGTGGCGCTTAAATACAGAGACAATGCCGAAGGTGTTTCTCTTCATGGAGTTGACCCAATGTCTGAAGAGAGTATTATGAGGGTAAGTGAGGATGTTGTGGAAGGTTACTTCACGGCCCTTATTCATACAAGATATGGGATTCTGCTCGGGGATCAACTTGCAAAAAACCTTGAAGTCAATGTGGGGGACCGGGTTGATGCTGTTTTTCCGGGATCGAATACAACTTCTTTCAAGGTCGTGGGCCTTGTTCATACTGGAACTTCTGCAGACGAGGTAACAGCCTATGCAAGGCTCGATTCGGCTCAGGATTTTTTCAATGAACCGGGAGTTGTAAGCAACATAGGAGTCAGAGTAGCAGACCCCCACCAGGCAGATGCCATTGCATCTTCGATTGAAGGAGAAACCGGACTTGATGCTGTAAGCTGGAGTGAAGCAAACTCTGAAATCCTCAGCTTCTTAGATATCCAGAAGGTCTCTGTAAATATTTTCTACTTCCTGATTTACGCAATTGCAGGCTTTGGAATTGCAAACACCCTGATCACCATCGTTGCTCAGAGAACCAGGGAAATAGGCATCCTGAAAGCCATGGGAACTTCGAGAAAGAGCATTATGTCTATCTTTCTTTTCCAATCCATGATCATTGGAATAATAGGCCTGATGTTCGGTACAATTCTCGGTTATATTTCGATAATTGCGTTCCAGAACTATGAAATAGAAGTCCCCACGGAGACGTATTTCGGGCTTCAGACCCTTCCTATTGAAGTTGAACCGCTCAATTTCGTGTATGCGGCTTTCTTTGCTTTTATTGTCAACATTTTCTCAGGAATCTATCCTGCGCAGAAGGCTGCAAAACTTGACCCTGTAAAAGCCATTGAAAGTGCCTGAATATATATTACCCGCATTCCACAGAGATGAAATTAACTGTAATACTTGACCCTGTAAAAGCCATTGAAAATGCCTGAATATACATTATCCGCATTTTGCAGAGGTGAAATTAACTGTAATATTTGACTGTCGCTTGTAATTTCTTTGCGAAATTTTGCATATTGACTTTAATTTTGTAAAACTCACTCAGTTGAACCGGAAAATAGCAGACACAGCAGATTAAACACTTACTGCCTAAATCATTATAATTTAAGTGAGGTGATAGAAAGTATGATAGAAGAAAGCCAAATTATTGAGCTTAAAAATCTGACAAAGACCTATAAAAACGGAGTGGAGTTTAATGCCCTTGATAATGTGAACCTGAAAATTGAGAGAGGAGAATTCATAGCGATTGTCGGGCCATCGGGTTCAGGTAAAAGTACACTCATGCACCTTATAGGCCTGCTGGATACTCCGAGCTCAGGTACCCTCCTGATAGACAGAAACGATGTAACAAAAATGTCGGATAAAGCACTTTCTGAGATAAGAAACAGGACACTTGGTTTTGTTTTCTAGTATCATCACCTGCTCCCTGATTTCACAGCTCTGGAAAACGTAATGATGCCACTTTTGATTTCTGGGAAAAAGAGGAAAGAATCAAAGGAAATTGCCGAAAAACTCCTGAAAGAGGTAGGACTTGAAGACCGAATGGATCACAAACCCGGTGAACTTTCAGGAGGGCAGAACCAGAGGGTTGCAATAGCAAGAGCATTAAGCTGTTCCCCTGCAATTGTACTGGGAGATGAACCGACAGGCAACCTTGATACAAAAACGGGTGACATGATCTATGAGCTGCTGAGGCAGCTGAATAAGGAGTATAATCAGACATTTATTGTAGTAACCCATAGCGAAAACCTGGCTTCAAAAGCTGATAAAATTATCAGGCTTGTAGATGGAAAAATTACAGTTCAGTAATTACAGTTCAGTAATTACAGTTCAGTAAGGAGAAAAATAAAGAATGCAAAAGGAAGACTTGTGAGCATTTCAGGCATTCCAGCCGCGTGGGAAACTTTACTCTGCCCACTGCATACAGGCAAGCCACTTGTCGCATCCAGCCCTGGGTATTTGGCTGGAGTCTACTGGAAAACTTGTACCCGCTATCTACATCAATCCGGTGATACCCCACCTGCAATAATTATTTTTTTAATTGCTCCATCTCCTTTTGTTTTATTTGTTGGATACGCAGGAGATCCTCCCCAATTTCCAGAAGAAGCGCCTCAGCAGCCTGGTCATCAAGCCAGGAAGGCAGCTGACCATTTGCAGCCATGACCGAGATCCCCATTTGAAAGATCCGCATTTTTAAAAGCAAGCGCCTGCGTTCTTCGTACGTCAAACCGCGCAAGTTTTCGTCTTCAGCCAGTACCTCAACAATAGCCTCCTGAACGGTTTCGTACGAAGCCATGTATGGATTTTGCTGCATTACCAGTTCACGAAAAAGGACAGGGTACTCCCGTGCAAACGCTAAACTGGCTTTTCCGATATTTTCAAAGAGATCCGATCCTTCTTGTTTTTTCATCAATTCATCCGAAAGGGCAAAAACACACTCGACAACAGCTTTAATCAAATCATCAATTGTTTCGAAATTGAGATAGATCGGCGCAACCGAACAATGGAGACGTTTCGCCACGCTGCGAGCGGTTATGCCGGCAAAGCCTTCTTCTTTAGCGATGTCAAAAGCGGCTTCTACAATAGCTTCTTTGTCAAATTTTGTTTTGGGTGGCATACAGATCCCTCTTTAATTAGCATTTGTTACATAACAGGTGTTATTTTATATAATAAAAAGATATTTGTCACGAAAAATGTGGAATATTAACAAAAAACTGGCCCACGTAGTTGTCCGACACCTTATCGAAGGAGATGCGGCTGGCATCTTGTTTACTTTCAAGCCTGTGAACGGCCGGCAGTAGTGGCGAAGTTGTTGGGGAAACTATCGGCATCAAAGAACTGATGACTGCGCGTACCAAAGAGGACACTACGGAAGTTCCGATCCCGGCCGAAAATCGCTGACAGACCACTCAAACCGAGATGTCGCATCAGGAGTGATGCTCACACTGTTGAATATTAACACTGTTGAATATTAACACTGTTGAATATTAACACTGTTGAATATTAACACTGCATAATCTAGCTGGCGTGCAACTGGAAAAAACTCATGCTTCCTCTCGATAACCCCATATCTTCAAAGATAGATCGACCATCAGGTCAGTCAGGGCTTCTTCGTCCATGAGAGGCAGAGGGTAGATAACGTCACAGAGAATAATGCTTTTTACAGTAAACCCCCAGCATACAAGGACTTCAAGGGGATCTTTATTACCGATATCAACGCCATTGAAACGACAAAAAAATTCGGATGCGGTCTTGTAGTCTTTGACATCCATCTTTTTGATTTCGTCCATGATTTCGCTATCACTCAGTGTTGCCATGATCAACGCCTTTATCAAAGGACTATTATCTTTGTAGAATTGCTGCATATTTAGTATGACATCCCTCATGTAACCCGGAAAATCATTAAAATCAATAGTTTCTGGCTGTTTTATCCTCAATAACTCATCCGTGTATCTATAACCGATCTCCTTAAGGATGTCAAACTTGCCTCCCGGGAAATACTTATAGATCAGTCCTATACTCACACCGGCAGCCTCAGCTATGTCCCGGATAGTCACGTTTTCATAGCCTTTTGTCTCTATCAGCATGCACATGGCATCCTGGATGGAGATGATTTTTGTCTTTTTATCCCGTTTTGTACTCTTTTGATCTTTTTTAATAGTTACAGTATCTCGCATCTGATATCTCCTGAGTGAACAATATTCAAAACTTTATTAATAAATTGAATGCATCGATACCCTAAGTGAACAATGTTCAAAAATCTTTATTAATAAGTTGTATCCATTAAATATTAATAGAATTTTATACACAGTCCAGAAATAATTCAAAGTCTCTAATAATTCAAAGTCTCTAAGATTGAACCGCAGTTCAACAATTTTTATAAAAAGATGTTTTAATAATTATTATAATTCAGAACCGGGGTAAAAGACAATGAAAGCTGCACTTTTCTTACTTACTTTTTACCTTATATCAGTTTTTCCGGCCTCTGCATCCGAGAATTCTCACACTGGAGAAACGAGTACAGCCTACATAGCCAATCTTTATAGTGATCTTGAGTCCTTTGATGTAACCCTCTACTCGGACCAGCCAGAAAACAACTTGAACCTTGAGGTGCTTCTTGTCAGACCCGTGGGAACAAATGAGGAAACGCTTGACAAACAGGTATTTTCAATAGATAGCGTTCCTGTAAATAAACAGGTAATAAAGGTTGGTTTCTGGAATGTTGGAAGTTCCGAACGTGGAGCTTATAAGATAAAGGCCAGGCTTCTTGAAGGAAACAAGGTTCTTTCAGAGTCTGAGTATAATTTTGCTTACGGTACTAATTCTGCATCAAGGCTTCAGGTCAATGACCTGGTTGCTAACTCCCAGGGAATCAGTGTCGCACTCTCTCCAAAAGAAGCCTCACTTTTTGATATCGAATATATGCTTGTAAATGGTTCGGATGTCGTTTATACAACAAAAGCTGAAAAATTATCACTTACCAGCGCTCCGGATATTTTTTCCGCTCCCTGGGGTACACTTCTTGAAAACAATAAAGAGTATGCTGGAAGAGTAAAGATTCAGGTTTATTCTCCTGATAAGGAGGTTATAAGCTCAGCCGAGCGATTTACTGCCAGAGACGATGCAGAGATTACCGATATCTACAAAGATGAGACCGGAGCAAGTGCAACTGTTTATGGGCGTTCTCAGGTGCCTTTTGAAGGAAAACTGGTTTTTTCGGTATACAAACTGAAAGCAAATTCTGAAAAAGGGAACTCCAGTCTTGTTGAATCTGTCCAGCAAAGGGTTCCAGTGTTGCTGAATAACGATGACGAAACCGTTGAAGTAGCCTGGAGCCACAGGCTTCCTGAAGGGATATACAGACTTGAGATCGAACTTCTGGGAAACGACGGTGATGTTATTGAGCACAGGGAGACGGTTATCGAATCCGACCTCTCCCAGAACTCCAGCGTTAACCTGGTAAATAATACTACTTCAGAAACAGAGACTTCAGATGAAAAAGGAATCCCGGGTTTTTCTGCGGCAGCTTTAGTTTCAGGGCTTGCGGCGATTTTTGCCCTTTTCAGGAATAAAATTTGAAACCAGATCGAAGGCTGTGAGTCCCATGCGTTATGAACTCTTTATTGCGCTTAGGCAGATTCGGGCAAGAAAATTCCAGACAATTCTTTCAGTTGGAGCTATAGCTCTTGCTGTGATGGTGCTGACCGTTTCCCAGGCGGTTATGGTTGGTTTTACTGGCGAACTCTATAACACTACCGTAAATAAACTTCCTCACGTCTCGGTATCTCCGCAGGAAGGTGAAGACTATATTTACCTTTACAGAACCCTTGTTGACGAGACCGAAAAAATTGAGGGTGTTTCTGCGGTATCTCCGTTTCTTACGGGAAAAGCCTCCTTCAAGTTCAAGACAAATTCCTTTAACGCCGAACTGAGAGGCATTCTCCCTCTACAGGAAAACAATATCAGCGCTATTGAAGCTGATATGGTTGAAGGAGATTTCAGGGAACTTGAATATTCGAGAAATACGGTGGTAATCGGCTCAAAACTGGCAGATAAGCTTGAGGTTAATCCCGGAGACTCGGTTGATGTGTCTTTTCCGAATGCAAACCCTCTGTCCTTGAGAGTAGTTGGAATTTTCCATACCGGCTCGCCTCTGGACGAATCCCTTACTTATACATCCCTGGATACCGCCCAGAAATTCTACAATGTTCCGGATGTGATTAACGGTCTTTCTGTCAGGCTTGAGGATTTTAACAGGGACAGGGAAGTTGCTGCTAAGATAGAAAAGGCCGGCTATAGGGCAAAAGGCTGGACCGAAACCAATCCTGAAATCCTTCGGACCATTGCCATTGAGAGCACTTCCAACAATGTAGTCCTTGGTCTGATTGTAGTTATTGCTTCTTTTGGAGTGGTTAGCGCTCTGAATCTTTCAGTTATCGGTGCTACAAGCCAGATCGGTATGCTTAGGGCTATGGGAGCTACGGTTTCCAGTATCAAGACAATTTTTGTACTTCAAAGCGGTATTCTGGGCCTGTTAGGTGCTCTTATCGGGACTCTTACAGGAATTGCAATATCTCTGGGATTAGGCCAGTACGAAATGCCAGCTGCTTCCTCAGAACTTTACGGCGGCATGGCAACTATTCCCATCATAGTCCGAACTGGAGATATTCTGGTCATTATTATTGCAGTTTTTCTGCTGAACCTTATTGCCGGGATTTACCCTGCCCAGCAGGCAGCTAAACTCGACCCTGTGAAGGCTATCAGTTCAAAATAAGTACAGATTTAAGATTATTCCCTGGCTTATTTAAGATTAAATTATTAAGTTATATCAATAAAATATTTTAACAGATTATATATTCTGGAAATTATGAGATTCCCAGCTGACTAAAAACCCCAAGATGTATCATCTCCAGGAGCTTGTTCAGATGTATGAATTGAAAATAGCTTTGAGGCAAGTTTTTTCCAGAAAAAGGCAAACCTTTTTTGCCATACTTGCAGTTGCCCTTGCCGTAGCCGTAATTACGGTAATGATGGCAATGCTTTCTGGCTTTCAAGGAGAACTTATAAAGTCCAGTACTGAGAACAGTCCCCATATCGTTATCAATCCTCAGGATGAAAAAGACGGGTTCATTCATCTTTATAAATATAATTCGGCCCTGATTTTGGAAAAAGAAGGAGTTATAGCGGTGTCTCCCAAATATCTGGGTCAGGCAGCCCTGGAACACAAGGATAATGCAGAAGGTATTTCACTTCAGGGGGTTGAACCTGAGGCTGAAGATAAGGTTATGCGAGTAAGCAAGGATATAGTAGAAGGGAGCTTTCTATCGCTTACCCATACAAGACATGGAATCGTACTTGGAGACAAGCTTGCGGAAAATCTTGAGGTTCAGCCTGGGGACCGGGTAGATGCAGTGTTTCCGGGCTCAAAAACAACTTCTTTTAAGGTTATAGGTCTGATCCATACCGGAACGGCTACAGATGAGGTAACAGCATATGCAAGGCTGGACTCGGTGCAGGAATTTTTCAATGAACCCGGAGCTGTAAGCACAATAGGAATCAGGGTCGCAGACCCATACCAGGCCGACGTTGTAGCAGGCTCAATTGAAAGAGAAACCGAGCTTAACGCAGTAAGCTGGATAGAAGCAAATGCAGAAATCCTTAATCTTCTAAACACTCAGAAGGTTTTTGTAAACGTTTTCTACGTCCTTATTTACGGGATTGCAGGGTTTGGGATTGCAAATACACTTATCACCATTGTTGCCCAGAGAACCCGAGAAATAGGCATTTTAAAAGCTATGGGAGCCTCTCAAAAAAGCATAATGATTGTCTTTATTTTCCAGTCTGTAATTCTCGGAGCTATGGGACTGGTTTTGGGCACTATTCTGGGTTATATTGCAACCATTGCTCTGCAGAGTTATAAAATCGCAGTCCCTCAGGAGATGTATTTCGGGCTTCAGACACTTCCTCTTGAAGTCGAACCTCTCAACTTTGTATATGCTGCTTTCTTCGCTTTCATAATCAACATAATCTCAGGTATCTACCCTGCAAGAAAAGCTGCAAAACTTGACCCTGTAAAAGCCATAGAAAGTGCCTGATACAGTCATTTTTACGGGTGTAAAAAAGCTGTTTGCTGCCTGGTTTTAGCGTAGAATTGATTTATATATTTAAGATTGTCCGCCTAATATTCACCGAATGCCTACATAATAAAATTTGAGAACTTGCGCAGTTAAAATCAAAAAGAGTCAATAAACCCTGACTGTAAGAGCCAATAAAATCCTGACTGTAAGAGTCAATAAAAATCTGACTGTTTAAATTTCAATAACTCTCAATGAGGCGCAGAAAAAGTATGACAGAAGAAAGCCCAATAATCGAGCTTAAAAACCTGACAAAAACCTATAAAAATGGGATGGAATTCCATGCTCTCGATAATGCAACTCTGAAAATAAAAAAGGGGGAATTCGTTGCAATTGTCGGGCCATCAGGTTCAGGCAAAAGTACACTTATGCATTTAATAGGCTTGCTGGATACTCCGAGCTCAGGCACTCTACTGATAGACAGAAATGATGTAACAAATATGTCAGACAAAGAACGTTCTAAGATAAGGAACAGAATGCTTGGTTTTGTCTTCCAGTACCATCATTTGCTCCCTGATTTTACAGCCCTGGAAAATGTAATGATACCGCTCTTGATTGCTGGAAAAAAGAGGAAAGAAGCAAAGGAAATTGCCGAAAAACTACTGAAAGAGGTAGGACTTGAAGACCGGATGGATCACAAACCCGGTGAACTTTCAGGGGGACAGAATCAGAGGGTTGCAATAGCAAGAGCGTTAAGCTGTTCCCCTGCAATTGTACTGGGAGATGAACCAACAGGCAACCTTGATACAAAAACGGGTGACATGATATATGAACTGCTGAGGCAGCTGAATAAGGAGTATAATCAGACATTTATTGTAGTTACTCATAACGATGATATGGCCTTAAAAGCTGATAGAATCATCAGGCTAGTGGATGGGAAAATTACGGCTCAATAAGAGAAAAATGTGGAGAATGTAAAAGGAAAGATAGTAAAAGGAAAGATAGTAAAAGGAAAGATAGTAAAAGGAAAGATAGTAAAAGGAAAGATAGTAAAAGGAAAGATAGTAAAAGGCACTTTTATTCGACAAAAAACTGTCATTGGTTTTTACAAATAGTATCGCCCTGAGAGCTAGAATTACCGGCCCGAATATCGAGCACCCTATTTTAACGGGCGTTGCCATTGCATCGGCAAGAATGAACAAAAATGGCAACTAAAAAAGTTTACTTCGCACACGGAAAAAATGTTCAGCACCGTTCAACCAATATGCATGCCACTTTTTTTAGGACTATCTTTACTTAAAAATGTCTGATGCGAGTTTTCGCTTTATGGATGCACGGTTCAAAAAGTATCAATTAAAAACAATTGAAACCCTAAAAATAATTGAAATCCTAAAAAACAATTAAAACCCTAAAAAACAATTGAAATCCTAAAAAAACAATTGAAATCCTAAAAAAGCGCTTTAAGAAGAATAGAAAGAGCCTGGAAGAGTTTCATTCCTTTTACTGTAGCCCCCGATACAGTAACTCCGAAAATATCCTATTATATTATTCGGATTTGAATCTCTTCCAGGCAATTCTTTACTCACATACCCTACCAGTCATTTCCCATTGTGTTGATCCATCCGTTTTTTCTACCGTTGTCGAAATCTATTCGCTTTGATCAGATCTCTTTTACCTGTTCTCTTCAGTTTACAATCTATAATTATTCCTAAACTTATTTAAAATAAATTATATGAAAAATTGTTTGCAACCAAAAAATATTCCTATGTAAAATGTTTTTTTAGCGGACAACAATTTAATATTAAATATGATTTTATTATTTACTAAGTTTTTTTACGAGTTTAACATAAAGCTTTTCCCATAAAAAGCAACTGCAATTAACTTTAAATCTAATTCTTAATCCCTGAAAACTGATGAAAATTAGTACTAGTTATTCTTAAAAAATTAGGGATAGTAAACTCGCAAATTGTAAAATTTTATGAAAACGGTTTTAAAATTAAATATTTCTCCCATTGTTTGCCACTAAAATATAGGAGCGTTTAAATTAAAGATAATCTCCTGCAGGCTGAGAATATTCGAAGTAAACCGACAATACTCTGGCAGATATTTAGAAAAAATGTATCCTTGCATACTGGCAGATATTCAGAAAAACTGTATCCCCACATACTCTACTTTAACCTATATAATTTTAAATAACTTGCAGAACTTATAAAAATTTTAATAATATCATATAACTTTTTAAATAGTGAATACATATGGATCTATATCAATTTTTTAAGTTGGAGAAACTGAGAAATGTTGGACTAAATATATAAAAAATATAAAAGTAGAAAACCCTCATAAGATGCTGTTAGCCTGGATTTCAATCAAGATATTGATACCCGTTCCTGTAAGCTGGAAAATATGCAAATAAAAAATGGAGGACTGGGAGTCATTAAAAATAGCAATTTACTCGATAAAACAGAAAAAACACCCGAAAGATGTAAAGAAAAAATTATAGAGGAGCTTTCTCCAACAAACCCCAGTATTTTCCTAAATATAGGAAAAGAAGGAACAGTTCTCTGTGCAAACGAGGCAGCTAATGCTCTTCTCGAATACTGGAATATAAAAGAAGGAGAAAAGGTTCCTCAGGAGTTAAGGCACAGTATAAGAAGAGTTCTCACACAGGAAAATCCGGAAAATCTTGAGATTCAGGCCGGGAAAACAACATATGTTGCAGTACTCTACCCTTTTCCGGAAAAAGAGTATGTAAATCTTGAGGGATTTAACATAAGTCTCAGACTCCTTACCGAAGAAAAACTTAGTAAAAAAGAAAAACAATACCGATCCCTTAGTAACCTCGGCAGGATATCCTTAACATGCAAAAATGTTCAGGCGATTCTGAAAGAAAGTGCCCTGATTATTGCTAAGGGCCTTGATATAGAATTTTCCAGGATCCTGGAACTCAAGCCTGATGGAACCTTCACTATGAGGGCAGGATATGGCTGGAAAGACGGAGCCATAGACAGTGTTATCATAAAAGAAAAGGCTCAGGCAGAATGTACCCTTGTTTTAAGAAGACCAATTATCCTGAAAGATATCGAAAACGAAACCCGCCTTGAATGCATTGAGTATCTCAGGCAATATGGCATAGCCAGCGGAGTAACAGTCCTGATAGGAGATATAAATAAGCCTTTTGCTGTAGTGGAAGTAAATAAGCCTTTTGGGGTAGTGGAAGTAAATAAGCCTTTTGGGGTAGTGGAAGTTTACAGTCGAGAAAAGAGAGAATTCACTGAGGATGATATATATTTCCTGAACTCTGCCGCTTTTTTGTTGTCTGAGATCATAAAACGCCTGCACGCCGAGGAAGAACTTCAGATTCATCAGCAAGAACTGGAAGAGCTCGTCGAAAAAAAGACCCTTGCGTACATGGAAGCAAATGAAAAACTTGTACATGAAGTAATGGAAAGAAGAAAAATTGAGAGTAAACTTCAGGATAATGTGCAGTTTCTGGAGACTCTGCTTGATAGTATTCCAAGCCCTGTATTCCAGAGGAACTTGAATGGAACATATGTAAACTGTAATGAGAGCTTCGCCAGGCAGATTATGGGGCTTCCCAAAGAAGAGGTTATAGGGGGTTCTTTCCTTGAGTTTCACAAACGAGTTCCAAAAGAGCTTGCAGAAATATATCTTAAGGATGACAGGAACCTTATTGAAGAAAAGGGAAGCAACTATTACGAAACCAGGGTGGTCTGTGCTGACGGGGTGTACAGGGATTTCCTTTTCCACAAAGCCACCTATCAGGACAGGTCAGGGAAAGTAGCCGGTATTGTCGGAATAATGCTTGATATAACTCAGCGTAAAGAGGCTGAAAAAACCTTCAGGAAAAGTGAAGAGAGATATCGAATTGCTGCCGAGCAGACAGGGCAGCTTGTGTACGATTATGATCTAGATTCCGGGAAGATTGACTGGGCAAGAGCCATATCAAAGCTTACGGGTTACAGTTCTGAGGATTTCAAACAGGTAGACATCAAAGGCTGGATCACAAGTATCCATGAAGAAGATCAAGAAAGAGCATGGAAATCCCATCAGCACTGTATGAAAACCGATGGAAAATACCTTGAAGAATACAGGTTCAAAAAGAAGGGCGGGAGTTACTTCCATGCTGAAGACAGCGGGATTTACTTTTTAGATGAAAAAGGTCAGACATACAGAGCTGTCGGAGTAATAAAAGATATAACTGAAAGAAAACTTGCCGGAGAAGTTCTTGAGAAAAATGAGGAACGGTATAGGGCAGTTGCAGTACAGACCGGGCAGCTCATCTATGATTATGATGTGAAAAGTAATTGCAGTTCGTGGGTAGGCGCAATTGAGGAACTTACAGGATATAGCTTTGAAGAGTTTCAGGGTTTCACTCCTGGACTCTGGGCTGATCACGTCCATCCTGAAGACAGGGAAAAAGCTATAAAAGCCCATGAAAGCTGCATGAATAATGGGGAAAAATACCTTGAAGAATATCGATTCCGTAGAAAAGATGGCAACTATTTTCCTGTAGAAGACAGCGGCGTTTACCTGAAAGATGAAAACAAGGACATATACAGAGTTCTTGGGGTCATTAAAGACATCACTGAGAGAAAGAAAGCAACTGAAATGGTCAAGAAAAGTGAAGAAAAGTATCGCATAGTCACAGAACAGACAGGCCAGATAATATACGATTATGATAGGCTCACAGGTAAAATCGAATGGGCAGGAGCCATTAAAGAGCTGACTCAATATAGCCTGGAAGAGTTCCAGAATTTAAACAGGAAAGACTGGGAAGTACATATTCATCCCGAGGACCGCAAAGAGATAATTGAAAAGCTTGAAAAGTACAGGGAGAGAGGAGAGAGATTTGTTATCGAGTACAGATTCCGAAGAAAAGACGGAACATATCTGTATTTTGAAGACAGAGGGATTTTCCTGAAAAATGAACAGGGACAATTTTACAGGGATATTGGGGTAATGAAAGATATTACATGGATAAAACTCTCATCAAAAAAGTTGGAAGAAAGTGAAGAGCGTTACAGATCCTTTATGAAGAATTTCAGAGGTATAGCCTTCCAGGGAGATCTGAATTTTAAACTCATTCTTTTGGAAGGAAGTGTAGAGGAAATTACAGGATACCGGAAAGAAGACTTCACCTCCGGGAACGTAAACTGGCGCCAGCTTGTTCTTCCTGAAGACTGGAAGAAACTTGCTAATAATAATAAAAGGTTAAAGAATGATCCACTACTTTTCATAGAGCACGAATATCGTATAAGGCACAGGGACGGAAAAATAAAATGGGTTCGTGAAATTGTCCAGAATATTGCAGACCCTAAAGGCAAGAAAAGAATCATGCATGGTGCAGTTTACGATATAACTGGGCAAAAAGAAGCTGAAGAATCTCTAAGGAAAATAGAAGAAATCCGTAAAAAAGAAATCCATCACCGCATAAAGAACAACCTCCAGGTTATTTCCAGCCTTCTGGAACTCCAGGCTGAAAGATTCAACGAGAATGAAGTCCTTGAAGCTTTCCGTGAAAGCCAGAATCGGGTCGCCACAATGGCTATAATTCATGAAGAGTTGTACAGGTCAAGAAATAGCGAAGTCCTCGATTTCTCGGAATATCTTCAAAAACTGACTGCAGATCTTCTTCGCTCATATACTGTCAGAGGCGATGTCAGGATGCAACTGGATGTTGAAGAAACATTTCTTGGAATGGACACTGCAGTTCCTCTGGGAATAATTATTAATGAACTTGTATCCAATTCTTTGAAACACGCTTTTCCTCAGGGCAGAAAAGGAGAAATCCGAATAAAACTCTGCAAGGCTGAAGAGAATGTAAAGAATAAAAGTATAAGTAATATCACCAATAATATTGGTGCAAAGAGCTCAGTTAATAAAAATAGTCAATATTCGCTGGTAGTTTCGGACAATGGGTTGGGTTTTCCGGAAGGCCTTGATTTCAGGAATACTGATTCTCTGGGTCTACAGCTTGTAAACATTCTTGTTGAACAACTGGAAGGCACAATTGAACTTCAAAAAGATTCAGAAACTACCTTCAAAATATTATTTAGGGAAAACAACTGATTATCCGGAGGATTATCCGATATCAGAGGGGAGATACAATGAAAAAAGCAAAAATTCTGGTTGTCGAAGACCAGAATATAGTGGCTCTAAATATCAGAAACAAACTGAAAAACCTTGGTTATACCGTGCCGGGTACTGCATCCACAGGAGAAGAAGCAATAAGAAAAGCAGAGTTGACGAATGCAGACCTTGTTTTGATGGATATCATGTTAAAAGGTGAAATGGATGGAATTGAGGCTGCCCGTGAAATTAAAAACCGGCTCCGGATTCCAGTACTCTATCTTACCGCTTACACTGATGATGAAACTCTTGAGAGGGCAAAAACAACAGAGCCTGCAGGATATATCTCAAAACCTTTTAAGGAAGAAGACCTGCACAGCAATATCGAAATGGCACTTCACAAGCACAGAGCCGAAAAAGAGGCTGAAAAAGAAGCTGGAAAAGAAAATGAAAAGATTCCTGAGTAAATGTTTCACTACATACCGGGACCTGTTATATCTCGATAAAAACTTTAGAGGAAATTCTTACTGGACACAGAGAATTCGAAAACCAGAAAAAAGTAAAATTGAGATTGGAGAAAATAAGCAGAGAGAATAATCTCAGCCACTGGTAAAAGAATCCTCTGAACCCTTTTATATAACAGACAAAAACACTATTTTGCTTCACCTGTAACATTAAAACTAAGAAAGTTTTTTCTTCAAAACGGTTTCTTTCACTAAAAACGTCTTATTTACTTTCTTTTCTAATCAATGAAAACCACTAAAAGCTAAAAGTATGCCAGCGCTCATTTTTTAGAATATGCTTCGTCTAGCAACCGTTGTGCCGGTTGATCACGCCGACCACTTTGTTGCTTAGTTTTTCGGTCAAGCCTTTTTTCAAAAGGGTTGTGCCACAACCGTTGCGCCGGTTGATCACGCCGACCACTTTGTTGCTTAGTTTTTCGGTCAAGCCTTTTTTCAAAAGGGTTGCGATCAAGCAGTTTTTTTAAAGACTTGCGGGCAACAGCAACATTAATAAAAAAAGAGTTTAAAATAACTGTATAATTTTTGGTGGTCATACGTAAACCTGAGAGTAAGGAGATTGGGAGTTTTATTACTCTGCAACTTATCTAGCTTATAGCCTGCAGTTATTTCGTTAAAGGGGAAAATCGAGATAATAGGATGCAGTTTTAGAGGCGTGACTTTGAACATATAGATTTAGAGAAGCGCGATTTTAGAGATGTTAAAAACAGTAAATGAACAAAAAATAGAAACATAACTCAAAAAATACAAAAGATGGATGAAAAAATGGACAAAACAAAAATTCTGGTTGTTGAAGACCAGACTATTGTGGCCCTGAACATTAAAAACCGACTAAAAAATTTAGGGTATGCTGTTCCGAGTGCTGTGGTTTCAGGGAAAGAAGCGATAAGAGAAGCTGAGCTTGCAAACGCTGATCTCGTTTTGATGGATATTATGCTAAAAGGAGATATGGATGGAATTGAAGCGGCACGAATTATTAAATCACGCTTTGGAATACCCATAATTTACCTTACTGCCTGTACGGATTTTGAGACATTCGAACGAGCAAAGCTAACAGATCCAGAGGGATATATTTTGAAACCTTTCAAAGAAGAAGACCTATGCAAAAATATAGAGACCGCTCTTATTAAAAACAGGTCAAAAAAGAAAAAATAAGAGAGCTTTTAGAGCTCAAGTTAATACTATAACAAATTAATTGAAAGCAGTAAAAATTAATTGAAAGTATCAAATATTAATTGAAAGCATTAGATATTAATTGAAGAATCATCACTTTTTTCAGAGTTTAAAGACTTTTGCTGCTTTCATAGCATTGAAAACCATAGTCTCGATATCCATTTTTTGTTCTTCAGTTACGACAAGGTCGTAGTTTGCTCCTATTTCAGGCCGCTCAGGCACAGCAGTGCAGCTGCCTGCGGGTTGACTGGAAATATCATAGGTTCCGATTTTGCGGGCAATGTCTATTATCTCTGTTTTATCAAAGGCAATCAAAGGATGGTAAATAGGGATAGCAAGCTGATAGATTTCAGCATACATGTTGGCAGCAGTTTGGGAAGCTACCTGCCCAAGGGAAGAACCGGTAATAATCCCGCTTGCACCTTCTTTTTTCATAACCTCATAGGCTTCCCTGTACATCATGCGTTTGCAGAGAAGACAGGTATTTTTTCGGTTGCAGATGTCAATAAAGGTCCGAAGATTGGGGCCGTGAGGGAGCTCATAAGTCTTAAACTGATACCCTGGAGCCCATTTCTGGAGTTGACGAATACATTCAAAAGCGCGTTCTCTTGCGGCATTCTCGGCATAGGGCGAAGTATTGCAGTATACCGGAATAATCATAACTCCGCGTTTCATCATAAGCCAGGCTGCAACCGGAGAGTCAAGCCCGCCGGACATTAAAACAACCATACTTCCCTGCGTGCCGAGAGGAAGACCCCCTGCTCCTTTGAATGTTTCCAGATAGACGTAAGCGAGATTTTGCCGCATTTCGACGAAAACTTCCTTATCAGGAGAACTCAGGTCAACTTTAGGATGCTTTCCTTTTTTTTCCAGAGCACTCCAGACGGCATCTCCGCAGTTTCTGCCTATGTCCACCGAAGAAAAAGGATGGTTTCCGCTTCTTCTAGCCCTGACCGCAAAAGATTCGCCTTCTAAAACAAGGTCCTTAGCCAGGGTAGCACATACACTGGCTGCACTCTCAAGAGTAGGCTCAGTTGCCAATGCAGGGGAAGTAGAGACAATTCCAAAAACGTCAGCAGCTGCTTTAGCCGCACGGAAATCCGTAGTCTCGATGAATATTCGGCCCCATTCCCTACGTATCTGGGAATATGGAATATTTCGAGAATCCAGCATTGCCGCAATATTCTTCATAAGAATTTTCTCATACCAGTTTCGAACTCCTGTACTTTTAAGGGCTAGTTCACCATACCGAACTATGACTACATTAGATGGAATACCAGGCTTTAAAGAAGAGGAGTCGGAGCCAGGGTGATCTGGATTTTCGATATAATCTTCCGGTGTATGCTTGTTTTCTCTCGAGGTATGGGCATCAGCCTTAGGCTTTGCTTCGATCTCATTGGAATTATCTGTCATGGATGCTTACGGTTAGGATGGCATGAAGTTTAAAACTTTCAGGATAAAGAATTTTATTTGCAAAAGTGGGAGAGTTAATAAGCCAGAAAAAATTAATAAAAAGCTAATAAACTAGAAGAAAAAAATAATAAGCCAGACGAAAAAAATTAAAAACCAGGGCAGTAGCATAAAAAGATAAAGGCAAATCGTACCGGTATGCATTTATCTGCATACCGGAAAAGGTTTCTGATTTTCAATTTTCAGGAATTCGAGTTTTAGCCGGGCTCCGTAATACTCCATTCTTCACTGCTATTTTTTCTTCACTCATCAGGTTCGGGAACATACCAGTAATCTGGATCCTCACTTTCCTGTTCATCATCAAGCTCCGAATCTTCACTTTCCTGTCCATCATCAAGCTCCGTAGTATAACTGCTATTATTTTCCGGGCTGTCAGAGGGTTCAGTTATCTTTCCTGATTGAGAAGGTGCAGTCGTGTTTGTACTTATGTTTCCTGAGACATTTTCTTCTCCTCCGTACCATCTTGAAGGCAAGGAGTAATTCAGAGTGCTATTATAATACTCAGGAAGGAAGAACTTAGTTCCTCTTTCCTGCAGAGCGTCCACAAAACCGGGATCGATCTCATCTAATTTTGCCTTGCATGCAGCAGCCTCATCTAATTTCTTTAGAGTATAAAGTGCAAACCGTTTATTGTAAAGGGCAGAAGGTGAGTTCGGGTTAATTGCAAGGACATTGTCATAACATGAAACTGCTTCTTCAGCTTCTCCCATCATGTTATGAATGTATCCTTTGTTATACCAGGCCGTGATACAATCAGGTTTAAGCTGTACTGTTTTGTTGAAACAATTAAGGGCTGCTTTATTGCTGCTTAACGTGAGATAAGTGCATCCCTGGAAATACCAGGCTGTAACATTATCTGGGCTGTATTCCAGAGCTTTACTGTAACAGTCAATAGCTTGCTGGTATTTTTCCAGCTTGTAGAGCGCAAAGCCTTTGTTATTGTAGGCATCCACATTGCCCGGGTCCAGCGCAAGAATTCTATCGTAACAGCCTACTGCTCCCTCAAAGTCTCCGCTGTTCTCCAGGGCTTTTCCCTGTTTGTAAATTATCTCCCTGTTGCCCGGTGAGATTTTAAGTATTCTCTCATAACATGCAGCACTTTCCTGATACCTGCCAAGTGCCTCAAGTAAAGAGGCTTTCTCAGCCAGGACCTGGGAATTTTCAGGCTGAAGCTTAATTATTCTATCGTAATCTGCCAGCGCGTCATCGGATTTATTGGATTTCGATAGAGCAAGAGCCCGACTTCTGAGAGCCTCAAGGTTTTCAGGATAAGATTTGAGAAGTGTAGTGTAACAGGAGATTGCCTCGTCATACCTGCTCAGATTCGAGAGGGCAAGACCTTTCCCAAGGAGGGCATCTGAGTTGCTGGAGTTTAGAGCAAGCAACTGGTCATAGTAACTGACTGCTTCTTCAAGCTTTCCAAGATCACCTACAGTAGAAGCTATCCCGTAAAGAGCTGTACTTGAATGTGGGTCAAGGTCCAGGGCTTTCCTGTAACATTCCAGAGCTTCCTCACTTCTGCCTAACCTATCAAGTATCGAGCCTTTTTCATACCAGGCCTCGGCACGTGCCGGATTAATTGTAAGTGCCATATCATAAGAAGTAAGTGCATCGTCGTACATTCCGAGTTTACTGTAGATTGAGGCCTTTCCATACCATGCAGCATCGTAACTGATCTCGGGACTAAACAGGTCCAGATCTTCGGAAGGCTCGGCACGGTCTTCTGGACTTGCGTATTCATAATTCAGAAGATAAGCCCAGAAACCTCCAGAAAGAATCTGGGCAGGATTGGCATCTGCACTATTGTTTTTAACGTGCTCTGATATTGGAGTTTCTGTTGAGTCCTGTTCCATGTTTTTGTTCAACTTAAAGCGTGCAGCCGAATATTCGGGATTGATCAGAAGAGTCTGGTTATAGCATTCTGAAGCTTCTTCATGCTTTCCGAGTTCATCAAGAACAAGCCCTTTATTGTACCAGGCAACTGCGCTGCTGGGCACAGCCCCAAGGACTTTGTTGTAACATGTGAGCGAGCTTTCGTATTCTCCAAGCTTCGCCAGGGAAAAAGCCTTACCAGAACAGGCAAGGGTATAGTTTTCGTCAATCTCGAGAGCTTTATCATAGCTTTCTACTGCATCTTTGTAGTCTTTGATTTTTGAAGAGTCTAAACCTTTCTGGCACCAGACTTTAGCATACCCGGAATCCAGTTTCAGGGCTCGGTCATAGCATTCAATTGCCTCTTCATACCTGCCAAGCCTTTCAAGGTCCAGGCTTTTCATATACCAGACAACAGCATGTCCAGACTCAGTTTCAAGAACCTTATCATAACACTCAATTGCAGATTCGTATTTTTCAAGCTTATCAAAAGATAGGGCTTTCTCGTACCAGATCTTAACGGTGGGCGACTTAAATTCAGGATTTTCAGGATAAGACGGAAGTGCAGCTTCGTAAACGCTTAGCTGTTCGAGTGAATCACTTCCGATTTCTTCAACCTGAATCCCTGTGTCCGGGTTAAGCGCCTTATCATAGCATTCTATTGCAGCGTCATACTGACCGGTCTTATTAAGCAGAGAGCCTTTACTATACCAGGCCTCGGAATTGCCAGGATTGTAGACCAGAACCTCGTCATAGCACTGAAGAGCTTCATCATTTCTCCCTAACCTTTCAAGGCATACGCCCTTTCTCTGTAAAACATCAAGATTCTCAGGCTCTGATAGAAGAACAAACTCGTAGCAAGTAAGCGCCTCATCATAAATTCCCATCTTTTCAAGGTTAACACCTTTATTATGCCAGGCGTTTACCATATCCGGATTAAAAGAAATTGCTTTGTCATAACAGTCTATTGCAGTTTTGTAATCACCAGACTTATCAAGAACTATTCCTTTTTGATACCAGAGTTCAGCATTGTCAGGAGTGATATTAAGAGCGCTGTCAAAGCACTCAATTGCCTCAGGATACTTCTCAAGCCCGAGGTAAGCCATTCCCTGCATCTGCAGAGAGCTGGAAGAATTGGAATTCAGTTCAATAGATTTACCATAAGAGTTCAGAGTTTCCTGATTAAGCCCCAGTTGCTCAGAAACAAGAGCTTTTCGGTACCACACCGTAGAGATATATGTATTGGCAGCAAAGCTTTTGTCATAGCAGTTGATAGCCTCAACATATTTCTTTAGCTCAAGCTGTTTGTTACCCTTATTATACCAGTTTTCGGAAGAGGCCGGAAAGGTCGAAAGAGCCTTCTCATAACAGTTGACTGCTTGGTCATTATTTCCCAGTGCAGCCAGAGAACGCCCTTTTCCATACCAGGCCAATGAGGAATTAGGATCGATATTAAGTGCATCATTATAACAGTTTATAGATAACTGATATTTTTTAAGAGAGTATAACGCATTTCCCTTATCAATCAGGCCTTCTATAGAAAATGGGCGCTGTGCCATCATCTCATAAAGATCAGGAGCGACTTCAGTTTTTTCATTAACTTCATTCTTCTCATTGTCTTCTGCAACCAGTTCCTTACCTGTAACAGCTCCTGCCACAGATAAAAAACCTGAAAAGAAATATAGCATCAATGCAAGGAGAATAAAAGAACCAACAATCACGTTATTTTTCCTAACTGAGCTCATTAAATACCCCTGTTTATTCTAATGAGTTCTTATGAAAATTTTTCACAAAGAGTCTCAAACTATCATTACACTCACTATTCTGTACTGTCTATATACCTGCGTAAGCGCGAACAATTAAAGAATAAAATAACTAGATAAAATCTTATTTCTCTCCCAGTAGATAATTTATGTAGTTCAAGGGATCAGTCTCATGCATTACCACTTAATTTAAGGAGTTCCCCCATATAAAATTTGTGGAGTTTAAAAAGATCCCCCGGATCGTCATTATATTTAACTCAACAGTATATTATGGTTAGAGAAATAATAAATAGTAAAATAGAAACATTTGGACAGTAAAATAAAATTAATAATATAAAATTAATAATAAAGACTAAAATTAATAATATAAAAATTAATAATAAAGACTAAAATTAACGATTAAATTATAGCCTTAAAACCTCTGTAGATATACGAAAATATTATACATTGAAACTCCTATTGAAAAAGCATGCAGAAGGAAGACCTGGACTTTTTCAAAAAATGGCTTCTGGATTATGTAGACCAATTTTCCTCTTCTGAGGTCTTTATCCAGGAAAACGTTGAGCTAAAAATCAAACATACGGCGAGAGTATGTGAAAATATCCTTTTAATTGCCAAAGCGGAAAATATGGAGGAGAAAGGCTGCAGGCTCGCTGAAGCAATAGCTTTATTTCATGACCTGGGCCGTTTTGAACAGTTTACTAAATACAGGACGTTCAAAGACTCAGAATCTGAAAATCATGCCTTGCTTGGCGTAAAAATCCTGGAAAATACCGGGATTCTTTCCATTCTATCTCGGAAAGAGAAAGATATAATCCTGAAAGCTGTGGAATATCATAATCGCATGGAAATTCCCGAATGCACAGAAACTACCAGAGAATTCCTTTTTTATTTGAAATTGATCCGGGACGCCGATAAGCTGGATATCCTGAAGCTTGTGAGTGAAGATTACAAGAAAGAAGAAGAGTTCAGGAATCCAGCCCTTGAATTCAATATTCCCGATACGCCCGGATGTTCGGAAAATATAGTTGCGGATATCCTGAATAACAGGATGGCAAAGCTTGCAGATGTAAAAAACCGGAATGATATTAAACTCCTCCGCCTTAGCTGGATTTTTGACATTAGTTTTCCTGCGGCTTTTGCCCTTCTCAGAGAACGCGGTTATCTTGAGACAATTCTATACTCAATGCCAGAGACTGAAGAAGTGCAGATGGTACGTGAACATATTGAGAGGTATTTTCTACAATTTGGTTTGCACTTACCCAATATTCTGCCTGAAAGTAGTAATCTCTTGCTCTAATATGATCCCAAAGGTTTTATGATCCCAGAGATTTTAATATTGAGAAACCAGATTTTCATAGTATTGAACAGCCCTGATGAGTAACTTCTTATCCTACATTCGGCAGCAAGTACATCCCAACATTTAAATATCCTTAATTGTTATTTTTTGTAGGTTCAGTTATAAATCAGTATCATGCAGACTGCATATCTAATTTCATTTGTCATTTTTC
>Ga0163159_1001290_pt1 | contig 24590 bp, 24 predicted proteins | sample BioMet9_FD_108702 | JGI IMG/M metagenome (GOLD analysis project Ga0163159, IMG submission 108702) | Microbial communities from bioreactor (seeded with sewage sludge) at Lawrence Berkeley National Lab, California, USA - Biofuel... | ecosystem: Engineered > Bioreactor > Anaerobic > Unclassified ... | reverse complement strand
TGCAGCGCTGCTCGCATGGTTTTCCCCAGGTGACGGTGTGCGCGCCGCTGACGTCCGACGGCAGTCCGTTCCCAACGCTCTTCTGGCTGTCGTGTCCGCACCTTTTGAAAAAATGCGCCGAGCTGGAATCGCAGCGGCTGATCGCCGAACTTGAAAAGGAATTTGCGGCGATGCCGGAGGAAACGGAAAAACTGCACAAATACTATGCGTACCTGCGCGAGCAGGTCATGAGGAAAGCCGTCCGCCACGGCGGTGATTTGGATATGACCAGGGCTCTGGAGCTTATGAAGGACTGCGGCGTCGGAGGCATCAACTGGCGCGAGGTGCCGGCGGCGGTAAAATGTCTCCACCTGCAGACCGCGACCATGCTTGGACTTGGCTGGCATCCTGCCGCAGCCTGGCTGCGTGAAAAGATCGGAACATTTGAGTGCAGCGTCTGTATTTGCACGGAATTTGAGAATATTTCCGCAACCCATTGACTTTCTGACGAAATCATGTAGAATTACACACCGTGGCGCGCATTTTGAGTCGTTAGCTCAGTAGGCAGAGCACCGGACTTTTAATCCGGGTGTCCCGGGTTCAACTCCCGGACGACTCACCACTTATACGGTCCCATCGTCCAGTGGCCTAGGACATCGCCCTTTCAAGGCGGCAACTCGAGTTCGAATCTCGATGGGACCGCCAAATTTTTTGCCAGCGTAGCTCAGTTGGTAGAGCAGCGCACTCGTAATGCGCAGGTCCCCGGTCCGAGTCCGGGCACTGGCTCCACTGAAATGAAATGAGGTCGGAAGGTTTCCTTCCGGCCTTTTCTGTATGCCATGCTTTTTGCACCGGCAACGTCGGATATTCGTATCAGTTTTGTTGGTTTATGCCAGAATCAGCGGCAAATGAATTCGCTTCAGAGGTGAAGTTTTATGGCTGATGAATCTGCAAAGAAACATGAGGATTTTGAAACGCCGGGGCTGTCCGGGACCAGGGGGCGCCGCATCTACTTCGTACGGCACGGCATGACGGACTGGAACAAACAGTTCCGCTATCAGGGTTCGACCGACATACCTCTCTGTGAGGAAGGAGAGCGGCAGGCGCAGCGGGCGGCCAGGAGGCTGGCGCGCCTCGGGGCCGTCAGGATCGTCTCCAGTCCGCTCAGGCGTTCCCTGCGAACGGCTGAGATCCTTGCCGCTGAGCTTGGTTCGCCAAAAGTCGAGGTATGGCCGGAGCTGACCGAGGTGGATTTCGGCGGCTGGGAAGGGCTTACCGTGGCTCAGATCAAGGCCAGATACGGAGACGAATCTTTTGAGAAATGGCGCAGCGAACAGCTGGACGTTACTGCTCCGGAAGGGGAGGACGTCGCTCATGCTTACGAGCGGGCGCAGATCGCCGCAGGGAAACTGCTCGGAGCAGAGGACGAGAGTATGATCGTAGTCGGTCACGGCGCATTTTTCCGCGTATTGATGCTGCCGATCATCAGAATGCCCAGATGCAGCCTGTTCTGGCGCATGAGGCTTGACAACTGTTCGATCTCGGCCTTCGACGTTGACAAACAGAAGCGTGCCTCTGTCACGTATCTCAATGACACCCTGCACATGCTGACGCCTTTCAGCGATATTGCTGACCTGCCTTTGGCGTAGCTTTTTGACTGTGTTCTGTGGTAGAATAACCGGAGTTATGCAGACAACGGCGATGAACAACTGATCGCAGAGCGAGGTCTTTCGTTTGAAGCGGGAAGAGGACGACCGTACGGTACGCGAGGCAAGAGAAGCTGAACTGTGGCAGAAATGTTCAGATGGCGACGATAATGCGAGGGAAGAGCTCATATTATCGTACCGTCCCATGGTTTACTGGCTTGCCAAGAAACTGAAAGTGCCTTACAACACCTATCCCGACATGGTCCAGGAGGGCATGGTGGCCCTCATTAACGCTGTAGATGCGTTTGAACCGCTGAGAAAGAACCATTTTTCCACCTTCGCTTACTACAAGATCCGCGGCAGAATGATAAATTTTCTGCAGCGCGTTGAGGCGAAAGCGCCAATTCCCGTCGACGAGACGGATTTTGCAGATGAAGATGCAGTTCATGCGGAAGCGGACGGCGAGGCTGTCCGTTCCGAGTGGGCGATCGATCTGGAAACAGCCATGAAGCAGCTCTCCGTTAGGGAAGCCGGTGTGGTGAGCGCGCTGGTTGTGGAAGGACGCGGAGCCAAAGAGGTGGCGCAGGAGATCGACGTGGATATCAGCCACGTCTACAGGATCAGAAGGAAAGCGCTGGAAAAGTTGAAAAAATGGCTTGGTCCGCATGAGAAAGAGGCCACATCCGAGGTCTGATTGGGGATAACATTAAAACTCCAAGAAGACGCGGGGGCGGACGTGCGATGAAGAATAAGATCACGAGACTGCAAAGATGGCTTGACAGATTGGGGGCTGCCTGCGACAGCAAGCGGTGGGATTCGGCGGCAGTCGAAGCCGATTGCCTTTCTGCCGAAGTGCGCGAAGTACGCGACGAATTATGGAAACTGGCCGCGGCAGAACCGTCAGCGTCTCCGAGAATATTTTCCCGCGAAGGTGTTCGAATGAGTCTCAAGAGCGCCGCGATCGCGATGGTCATCGTGATGTTCTCAACGCTGCCGATTGCGGTGGAGTCCGAAAAACCCTGGAACCTGGCCGCCAATACGGTAAAAAAGGAAGTTCCGGCCGAGCACCTGAGCTGGGTAACTGACGATGAGGACAATTTGCTGCAGGTGCTGCGCTCGGGCCTTAATGCAAACAACCCTTCCGCCAATATGGCGGCGAATCCCGGCTTTGCGCAGCCATCGGCAGCAGCTAAGAAAACCGCAGCAAGGGAACCGGGTTTGAAAAAGACGGTTAAACCGGCGCCTGTTAAAAATCTCAGTGCTGCAAAGCAGAACAAAACGGAGCCGACTCTGGCTCCGGAGGACATGCTGGCGCTGATCCAGGCCGGTGAGAAAGCTCTTCGCGGAGGAGAACCGGCCATCAAGGTAATAAGGTAGAGCTGTTTTCTCGCTCTGCGATTTAGATACAGTAACCGCATGCATTCGCAAGAGGAGTGGTAGATAGTGTCTTCCCGTTTAAAGATTTTGACGGCCGCCGCAGTTGCGGTGATGATGATAGTTTTCGCTCAGTCCGCATTCGCAGCAGGTGAAGCGGTCACGCCCGCCAGCGAGGATGCGCCGGCGATGTCGGCCGATATGCCGCCGCAGGGGCCGCCGCCTGAAATCGCCTCGGTCGATCTGTCGGGGCCCAAAATACTGAACATCAGCGTAGAGGGCAACTCTCAGGTCGTTTCCGACTACATACTGGGCGTGGTGACCTCCAAAGTCGGCGAACCAGTCGACGAGGAAAAGCTGCGCAAGGACGCCGAAGCCATTTACGAACTGGGTTTCTTTGAGACGGCTGATTACAAGGTTACCGACGAAGCGGATGGCGTAAACGTCAAATACGTGGTCAAGGAAAATCCGGTCGTCAACGCAGTGAACTTCAGCGGTAACACTGTCTATACCAGCGATCAGCTTCAGAAGCTGATCTTTACGAAGCCCGGCATGATTTTCAACCGCACGTTTTTCCGCAACGACATCCAGCGCATTAAGGAAAAGTATCAGAGCGACGGTTATGTGATGGCGAGCGTGGCTGACGTTCAGGTCAACGGGAACGATATCAACGTTGTTATCGTAGAGCCGAAGATCAGCCAGATAGTCATTCAGGGCAACAAGCTCACGAAGACTTACGTCGTCAAGCGCTACCTTAAGATCAAAGAGGGCGACATGTTCAACTCCAACAAGATGCGCCTTACGCTCAACAGGCTGCAGGGCGTCGGTTTCTTCAGCGATGTCAACGTTAACTTTGAGCCTGGAGAGAAGCCGGAGGACGTCATCGTGGTGTTCACAGTGGAAGAGGGACGTACCGGCAAGCTCGGTTTCAACATCGCCTACGGCACGCAGAGCGGTTTTGGCGGCGGCCTCAGCTACGAGAACACGAATATCGGCGGGCGCGGCTACCATCTCAACGTTGGCTTCGACTTAGGTGATCGCGAGGAATACTGGCTCAGCCTTGAACAGCCCTATATGAGCGGCAAGGTGATGGCCTGGAAGGTCGGCGTTTACAAGCGCGCCTGGAGCGATTTGGATTATTACATCAGCAATACTAAGGTGTTTGAATACGACAGAGACAAATACGGTGCCTATATAGGCTTTGGCAAAAAGTTCCGCGACGAGTCAAAATATAACTGGTATGTGACGCTTGATTGGCATAAAGTCACGAATGATCCAAGCGATGCTGATTGGGACGTCGTCAAGAATCTTCCTATAGATTCTGAAGGCAAGACTGTGGAAGAAGATCTCGGCGACGGCAATTACGCTTCCGCGATTCTTTCGCTGCGCCGGCTCAACCTCGACGAATACCTGCCTTACTCAAAGGGCGACGTTGAGACCATCAACCTTCAATACGGCAAGGCCAGCGTCTCGGACACAGATTACAACTATATGAAGTATTGGCTTGAGACGCGCTTCTACCTTCCGGTCGACAAGCTGCTCAAGAATTTCTTCGAGACGACACTGAACACCAACACGGACAAGCCTGTGCTGTTTGCGGCGCGTTTCATGATCGGTGCTTCCGCCAACGACGTGCCTTACGAAGAACTCTACACGATCGGCGGCGACACTACCCTGCGTGGTTATGACGACGACCGTTATCACGGCGAAAAGATGATGCTCGGCAACCTGGAACTGCGCATACCGCTGCAAAAAGCCTTCAGTCTTGTTGCGTTCTACGATTTCGGACGCGCTTGGCGCGACGGTGAAGTGGACAGCAACGGTGACGAAATTGGTTTTGGCAGCGATATGGGTTCCGCGCCTGGCATCGGAGTCCGTCTCAATACGCCGCTGGGCAATCTGCGGCTTGACTACGCGGACGGCGAAGAGGGCAAGTTCCACTTTGGTTTCGGAGAGCTCTTCTAAAACAGCAAGATCAATTTGCATCAAGATATGGGTTGCGGCGCTGATCCTGGCCGCGACCCATATTCTGTGTCCTGCCGCTGACGCCTACAGCGTTTCGGCGCTGGGACTGGCACCATGGCAGGCCTCGATTGCGGAAAGAAGCATCTTGGCGGTGGCTGCAAAGCTGCCGGAGAATCGTACCGACGCCTCCGTACAGAGGATCATCAAGGTGGTGGCGGATAAGCTTTTCGCCGGCTATGTCGTAAAAAATGTGACAGCTGCGTCTGACAACATTTCGCTTGAGCTTGAGCCATCAGAAACGCCGCCGCAGTGGAACCTTGAGTTTAAATACCCTAATCTGGAAGCCCCCGTCGCCGGCTGGTTTGCGGCAGACGCTGAAAAGCTGAGGGCTCCGGTTTCTGCTCTGATAAAGAATATTCCTGTGTCTGCCCTGTCCTGGTGCGACAGCGGGCTGCGCGACGAGATCGTTTCGGTCATGAAGCCGCTTTTGCCAGGCTGGAGCCCATCCATGATGGTGCGCGCCGAGGGAGACAAGTACGTGCTGCAAATTTCCTTTGCGCCGGAAATGCCGCTGGTGATTGCGGTGACGCCGCATTTCTCCTCGAACACGCTGCCGGGCGTGCTGCACAGCCAGCTGCAGGACGACATGATTCTGCACACGGCACCGTTCGTCGGATTACCGGTCGCCTGGGCCTCCAGACATGCGCCGGACGTTAATGCCTGGACTCAAAATTATCTTGCGGACAGGACTCTGGTAGAACGGGTGTCGGCGATGCCCAAGGCCGTTTTCAGCGCAGGACAGGTCTCGCAGCTTAACGTGAAGGTGGAAAGCAGCCGCTACTATGTCAGTGCCTGGGCAGCTGTTTACGCAGGCACGTCTGAACGTTCGGCGGAAGTAGGTCTGCATCTGGGCCGCATCGTGCAGCTGATGCCACACTGGGATATGGAAGCCTACGGCGAAGGCATCATGGAACTGCGCGACTGGAATACAGAAGGACGCTTGGGACTGCGATGGTCTCCCTGGGGAGACGTCTGGCTGGGCGGCGAGTGGTCAAGCAGGGACAACCTCTGGTGGGGACGCCTGAATATAGAACCAAGGCTGCACAAGCCTTATGCATGGCTTCGTATCAGCGAATACGGCGATGTCAACGCGGCAATCGGCTGGAAAGTCACGAATTACATTTCGCTCGAACTTCATTACGACGATCGCGACGAGGACAACTGGAGCCTGCGGATGCTGGGAAATCTTTAGTGGAAGGTGTTATAAATGACCGGACTGAGGCTTGATAAAATCGCAGAAATGCTGGGAGGAGAGCTCAAGGGCGACGGCGGCAGAATCGTGTATTCGATCTCGTCTCCGGAAAAGCATCTTGAAAACTCCATCTCGCCGCTCTGGGAGAAAAAATTCGTCGGACAGATAAAGTCAGGCATGACTCTGCTTACAAAGCACGGCTGGACGCCGTCCGACTGCAGCGGCGTCGAGGTCGACGAGCCGAGGCGTTCTCTCGTGACTCTGCTTGAATATTTTGAAAAGGAACAGAAGGAGCCCTTGTCTCCTTCCGCTGATCCGACCGCGGTTGTGGCTGAAGACGCCGTTATAGGGCGCGATGTTTATATCGGCCCAGGATGCGTGGTTTGTTCCGGAGCCACGATCGGCGACGGCTGTGTGCTGCGCGGCCGGGTCTGGGTCGGCCGCAACGTAAGAATAGGAGCCGGCACCGTGCTTGACTGCGGCGTGGTCCTTTACGACTCTGTCACGCTCGGCAGCGGGTGCATCCTGCACGCAAACGCCGTGATCGGCTGCGACGGTTTTGGTTTTATGCCTGATCCGGACCGAGGGCTGCTGCGCATCCCACAGGTAGGAACCGTGGTCATTGGCGACAATGTGGAGATAGGCGTCGGCACGGCGATAGACCGCGCCACGTTCGGCGAGACCGTCATTGGCAGTTGCGTTAAAATAGATGCGCTGGTCAAGATAGGTCATAACTGTCATATCGGTGATTTCAGCATTATTGTGGCACAGACCGGCGTGGCTGGCAGCAGTACTATCGGCCGCGGCGTTACGATGGCGGCTCAGTCCGGCATTGTCAACCATGCGACTATCGGCGATGGAGCCACGGTCGCGGCGCGCGGCGGCGTTTTCGCAGACATCCCGGCCAAAGCGGTCGTGTCAGGCTTCCCTGCCATAGACCACAGACAGGATCTGCACCAGATGGCGGCTGTCCAACAGCTGCCGGAACTTGTCAAAAAGGTCAGGCAGCTTGAGGCCGAGATTAAAAAACTGGAAGCCGTGCGCGGGTAAATGCAGACGCTGAAAAAAGCTCTGGAATTCAAAGGCGTGGGGCTGCATTCGGGCGAGCCTGCTTCCGTAACGCTGAGGCCCTGCGAACTGGGCGGCGTGTATTTTAGAACAGGCGGCGGCCTGTTCCCAATCGCCTCTGCGGTAGTCGAAGAAGACAGCAGGCTCACAGGTTTTCGCCTGCCGGACGGAACCCGCGTCAGAACTGCGGAACATTTGCTTGCATCCGTCACAGGCATGGGACTTGATTCTGTTGAAATAGAGCCGCACAGCGAGGAGATACCCATTCTGGACGGCAGCGCCCATCAATTCGCCGCTGCGATCGCAGAGGCCGGACTGACCGTGATCGCCGCAAATAGAAAACGGGCTTCCGTCTGTGTTCCGATCGTTTTGGAGGAGCCGGAGCATGGCCGCGTCATAGCGGCGGCTCCGTCAGATGTCATGAAAGTCACTTATGTGATAGACTATGCGGGAACTCCGATCGGTACGCAGAGGGTCAGCTGCGTGATAACGCCGGAGAATTTTCTCGGCACGATCTCACGGGCCCGCACCTTCGGCCTCACCATGGAGATGGAGTATCTTAGACAGAATGGACTTGCTAAAGGCGGCTCGCTTGACAACGCGCTTGTTTTCGATAAGGATAAACTGCTCAACGGTGACGGTCTGCGTTTTCCGCTTGAGCCGGTGACCCACAAGGTCGTCGATCTGCTTGGTGATCTGGCGCTGACCGGCAACCCGCCCGTAGCGCACTATATTGGCATTTGCGCAGGTCATGGCATGCATGGCCGGCTCGTGGAAAAATTAAAAAGAATTTTAGCCAGCGATTCGCGATAGATTGGAGGAAATAACATGGCAAGAACGCTTGACATCAATGAAATATTAAAGTGCCTGCCGCACAGATACCCGTTTCTGCTGGTAGACAAGATTGAGGACGTTGTCATCAGCGACGAGGAGATCAGGGTCACAGGTGTTAAAAATGTCACCATCAACGAGCCGTTCTTTCAGGGCCATTTCCCGGACGAGCCGGTAATGCCGGGCGTCCTGGTGCTGGAAGCAATGGGACAGGTGGCGGCTATACTGATAAAATTAATGCCGGAGTTTCAGGATGGCAAACGCCATCTGGTATATGTTACCTCGATGGACAAGGTGAAGTTCCGTCATCCGGTCAAACCTGGAGACCAGCTGCGCACCGTTGCTACATTGATTCAGCGCAGAGGCAGCGCCACCAGGTTTAAATTTGTGGCTAGCGTCGACGGCAAACTTGTCGCCGAAGGCATCATGGGTTGCGTCATCGCATCGGGGCTGACGCTTAAGGAAGGGGAAGGCGACAAATGAGCACAGTCATACATCCGACCGCGATAGTATCGAAGGACGCCAGCATCGGAGACAACGTTAAGATCGGTCCTTACTGCGTGGTCGACAGCAAAACAAAAATAGGCGACGGCACCGAGCTACGCGCTTTCGCGCGCGTCTGCGACTTCACCGAGATTGGTAGCAACTGCACGCTGCACGAGCACTGCGTCATCGGAGGACTGCCGCAGGATCTCAGCTTCAAGGGCGAAGAGACCTGGGTGCGCATCGGGAATGGCGTCGTGTTCCGTGAATTTACGACGGTCAACAGGGCCGCCGGCGAAGGAGAAGAGACGCGTGTCGGTGACGGCTGCTTCATCATGGAAGGCGTACATCTTGCTCACAATGTAAAAGTCGGCAGGGACGTCACCATCGCTAACAAGGCCGGATTGTCCGGCCACGTGCACATTGGCGATTACGCCGTAATCGGAGGTCTCGCCGGTTTCCATCAGTTTGTGCATGTCGGTCCCTACTGCATGGTGGGCGGCATGTCTCGCGTGGTGCAGGACGTTCCCCCCTACTGTCTGGCCGCTGGTCTTCCGCTGCGCGTCTACGACATCAACAAGATCGGTCTGCGCCGCCGCGGCATCGAGCTGGCCACCAGATCTGTAATTCGCGAGATATATAAGGTCCTGTACGGTTCCGGACTCACGTTCCGCGAAGCTCTGGCCGAGGTTGGCAAGAAGTTTGGCGATGTGCCGGCTGCCAAGCTGATCCTTGATTTTGCGGCTGAGTCCAAACGCGGCTTCAGCCCCAGGATCACACAGGACTGGCACAAGGCGGCGGCCGTCGCGGAAGCTGACATTTGATCAGACTTTTTGCCATGGATGTCGACGGAACGCTCACCGACGGCGGCGTCTATATGGACGGCAAAGGCGGCGAGCTTAAGCGTTTTGACATTCAGGACGGCTACGGTCTGGCTTCGCTTCTGCGCGCCGGGGTGAAGGTCGTTTTCATCAGCGGCAGATTTTCGGCTCCCACGCAGCAAAGGGCCGAAGATTTGAAGATATCATACTGTATTAACGGTACGAAGAACAAGCTGTCCGACCTTAAAAAACTCGCCGCGGAGTGGGGCATCAAGCAGAGCGACGTGGCCTATGCAGGCGATGATCTGCCTGATCTGGATTGTCTCGGCTGGGCGGGGCTGGCAATGGCGCCGGCCAACGCAAGGAAAGAGGTCCTGGCGGCCGCGGACTGGATCACGGCGGAGAGCGGCGGTCATGGCGCGATCCGCGCCTGTGCCGAACGCATTTTTGAGATAAACGGAGATAAAATTTGAAGAGTTTTTTTGATACGTTCAGATTAAAAGCGCTCGACCGTTTTGTGCTCGGCGAGATCATGGGGCCGTTTTTCTTCGGCATCATGGCTTTTACTGTCATACTTGTGGCCGGCAGCCTGTTGTTCAAGATTGCGGACCTCGTGATCCAGCGCGGCGTGTCGCTCGGCATTGTCATACGTCTTTTTCTTTATTATCTTCCCAGGCTCGTTGCGCTGACGATTCCGATGAGCTGTCTGCTGGGCGCTTTGCTTGGTTTTGGCAAGCTGTCCGCCAATTCCGAACTGGTGGCTCTCAAATCCGCAGGACTCTCCTTCCAGCGCATCATCAGGCCGGTGATCGTGGCAGCCTTCTTAGTATCTCTTGCGGCGCTGCTGATCAACGAGACGCTGGTGCCGCTCAGCGAGAGGGCTGCGGCCAACGTAATGACATACGAGGTGTTCAAGGAGTCTCCGCCTGTGTTCAAGGAGAAAGTTTTCCTGCGCGAAGGCGACGGAGATTCGCTCAAGCGCATCATCTACATCGATAAGCTTAAAATCGGCACCGGCGAGATGAAGGACGTCGTTGTCGAGGAATTTGACAAGGGCAAGCTGTCACGCATCATTTCGGCCGCCAGCGGCAGCTGGGTCAACGGCAGCTGGTGGATACAGAATGGAGACGTATACGACGTCGACGGGGAAAAGGGCAAGGTCAGCTTCCTTTTCAAATTCGACAAGCAGGCCCTCTCTCTGAACCTGAACCCGGATGAAGTCTCCAATTCTTCCGACGACCCGGATCAGATGACGTTAGGCCAGCTCTACCGTCTGATCAGGATCAACGCCACGCGCGGGGGCGACAACAGCAAGCTCTGGATGGTTCTGCACATGAGGATCGCGGTGCCCTGGGCCTGTATCGTGCTGGCCCTGGTGGGAGCCGCTTTCGGCAGCAGGCCGCAGCGGACCAACTCCAGCGTCGGACTTGGGGTCAGCGTCATTATCGTCTTTGTGTACTATGTGATCCTCTCGTTCACGCAATCGCTGGGGGAGGCGGGCTATCTGCCGCCGTTTATCGCCGCCTGGATAGCGAATGCAGTATTCCTGGCGATAGGCGCCATGCTCTGCGTGAGAGCCAACAAACTTGGATAAGAAAAACGCCTTCCGCTGAGGAAGGCGTTTTAGCTTTAAAGACGTTCAATCAGGAACGGAGCCGGCGTTGTTCTTTGCCGATGCAATCGCACAAGACAACTCTGCCCCTGTTATTTTATCGTCAGGGTCCCGTCGCCTTCCACAAAATCTCCTATTTTCGCCGAGGTGCTGAAGCCGTGGTTCCAAAGCTCTTCCAGCAGTCTGGATTCGTGCCGGGCCGGCACGGAAAGCAGCAGACCGCCTGAGGTCTGCGGGTCGAAGACGAGGTCCTCGGCGAAGCGCCCGACGTCAGATTTGTTGATGACCTTGCTGCCTATGTGTTCTTTGTTTGCGTATGATCCTGCCGGAATCAGCCCCATGTCTGCCATTTCGGCGATGCCGGGTAGCAGCGGCAGAGCCGCGGTGTTGATCTCCAGCGCGGCGCCTTCCGCTGGCAGGTCGAGAGCGTGTCCTGCCAGGCCAAAGCCGGTGAGGTCCGTGCAGGAAGTTATCAGGCCTCTCATCTCGCTGGAAAGCGCGGGAGGCACCGAGTTGAGTTTGGACATGCTTTTGGCGGCGGCGTCCGCGTCCTGCTGAGGCAGCAGCCCGGCCTTGATAGCCGTGACGGCGATGCCTGTGCCGATCGGCTTTGTCAGTATCAGAGAGTCGCCCGGTTTTGCAGTCCCCACCTTCCACAGCTTGTCGCTTTCGACTTCGCCGAACACTACAAGCCCGTATTTCGGCTCCTCGTCCTGTACGCTGTGGCCGCCCGCCAGCATCGCGCCTGCCTCGACAACCTTTTTGGCGCCGCCGTTGAGGATCTGCTTCAAGACGTCGAGCGGTTCGCAGGAGGTCGGGAAGCAGACCACGTTGAGCGCGATCAGCGGACGCCCGCCCATTGCGTAGACGTCGCTCAGAGAATTCGCCGCCGCGATTTGTCCGAATGTCTGCGGATCGTCGACGACCGGCGTAATAAAATCGACGGTCAGGATCCCCACGCGGTTTTCGTCAATTTTCCACAGCGCTGCGTCCTCGCCTCTGTTCCACGAGGCCAGCAGCTCAGGTTTTCTTAGCACAGGCAGCCCTTCCAGTATGAGGTCCAGCTCCGCCGGACCGATTTTGGCCGCTCAGCCGCTTGTGCGTGCGCGTTCGGTAAGTCTCATGCCAATCCGTCTCCTTTATGCATGCCGCAGGTGCTGTACGTCGGCGGCTGCGAAAATTTTGTCCTTGCCGTTTATGTTTACGATCAGCGCGCCCTGTTCCGTCACGTCCTTCGCCAGGCCTGTGAATTCAAGGCCGTCCTGAATGACGCGCACGTTCTGTCCCAGGGTGTCGCACTCTTTCCTGTAAATTTTTATCAGTTCCGCCGCGCCGCCAGGTTTGTCGAGGGCCAGGATGCAGGAGGCGAATTCATTCAGCACCGAGGCCAGCAGCGCGGGTCTGGCCGTTTTCTTGCCGGTCTCTATGAAAATGGAAGTGGCCGTAGCCTTGATGTCCTCTCCGAAATCGCCCGGTTCCAGGTTCGCGTTGAGTCCGATGCCGGTAACGGCATAGTAGATCCGGTCCGGTTCGCCCGCCGCTTCGCTGAGGATGCCGCAGAGCTTTTTGCCGTGCGCAAGCACGTCGTTTGGCCACTTGAGCTCCGTTTTGATATCATATCTCGCGTCGACGGCTCTGCGGATAGCGATCCCGGCGGCCAGATTCAGCAGCTGTACTTCGCCTGGCTTCAGTTCCGGGCGCAGAAGAACGGAGAAAGTCAGGTTCTTGCCGGGCGGCGTCTGCCAAACACGGCCCCTGCGCCCGCGTCCTTCTGTCTGGCTGTCGGTGACGGCCACAATACCCTGGGGCGCCTCCTGCTGCGCGAGTTTCTTGATGATCGTCTGCGTAGAGCCGATCTCCCTGAAATAGAGGCAGTTGTGAAAAACAGGGTTGCCCCTGAGCAGGTACTCGACCAGCGTCGGCGACATTGCGTCCGTTTCGCTGAAATCAGGGAGCCGGTAGCCCTTCTGCGGTTCAGAGGAGATCGTCAGCCCTTCCTCGCGAAGCGAGTTCACGAGCTTAAAAACGGCCTGCCGCGACGACGCCAGACGTTCCGTTAATACTGAACTGGGAACGGACGCCCCGCGCGCCTGCGCCAGAATCTCAAATATAACAGCTCTGCTGCTCTGTTCGTCAAAACTTGTCCTGTTCACTGATATTCCCCCGAAAACTTGTCAGTAATTCTTCGTCGATTTTACACTCAAAACATGTATAATTAAAGCTCAATTGAAGCATCGGGAGGGGTTTGTTATGGCAGTGCTGCCTGTTACCACTGTAATGACCGGCCTGCGCTCGTCTTTTGACGAGTTGCGTGAAAGTCTTTGACCTGCCTGCGGCTGAGGCAAAGATCAAAGATCTGCATAAATTAACTGAAAAACCTGATTTCTGGAATTCCGAGGGAGCTCAGGACGTCTCCAAGCAGCTGGCGAGGATCGAGGCCAGAGTGGGCAGGATCACGGCCTGCCGCAGGGAGACAGAAGACCTCGAGGCTCTGGCCGAGCTGATCGGCGAATCAGCGGATAAGGAACTTACGGACGAATTCTATGCGCGCGCCGAGGCGCTGCGTAAACAGATAGAAGAGTATCAGATCATGATACTGCTCAACGAAGAGTACGACTCCGGCGACGCCATCGTAATGGTCCACTCGGGCGCCGGCGGCCTCGAAGCCCAGGACTGGGCCCAGATGCTCTACCGCATGTACGTCCGCTGGGCAGAGCGCCGCGGCTACGAGCTGCGCGTCATCGACGAGCTGCCGGATCAGGAAGCAGGCATCAAAAGCGTCACTTTCAAGGTCAGCGGCGATTACGCCTACGGTTACCTCAAAGGGGAACAGGGAGTCCACCGCCTGGTGCGCATCTCTCCTTTTGACGCGGCTAAACGCCGCCACACGAGCTTTGCCTCCGTCGAAGTTATGCCCATCCTGCCAGATGACGTGGAGATAGAGATACGCCCCGAGGATCTGAAGATGGACACGTTCCGCGCAAGCGGCGCCGGCGGGCAGTACGTTAATATGACTGATTCTGCCGTGCGCATCACGCATATACCGACAGGCATTGTCGTAAGCTGTCAGATCGAGCGTTCCCAGCACATGAACAGAGCGACGGCCATGCAGGTCCTGCGTTCCAAACTGTTCGAAAAACAGCGGCGCGAGAGGCAGGAACAGCTGGACAACATTCAGGGCGAAAAACGCTCCATCGCCTGGGGCAGCCAGATCCGTTCCTATACGCTGCAGCCGTTCCAGCTCATCAAAGACCACCGTTCCGGCTGCGAGATCGGCAACGTGCAGGCGGCGCTGGACGGAGATATAGACGAACTGATCATGAGTTATCTGCGTTTTTGCAAGACTGGAAAAACACAAGCGGGCGGGAGTGAAAAATAATGAAAAAATTGGCTGCTGTGACGTCGACAGCTGTTGTTCTGCTGCTTATTGCCGCAACGTTCGCATTTGCTGCGGCTTTTGTACCTGCAGAACCGATCCTGCCTCTGAGCCAGGTCAAGCCAGGCCTGCTGGCCGAAGCCTATACGGTCATGGAGGGCTCCAGAATTACGCCCTTTAAGGTCCGCGTTGTCGGCGTGCTGCCGAAAAAGACCAGCCCCAAGGCCCTTATTCTCATTAAGATCGAGGATAAAAAGGTCATCGAGAACGGCGGCGTGGCGGCCGGCATGAGCGGCTCGCCCGTCTACATCAAGGGCAAGCTCATGGGCGCCATCGGCTACAGCTGGTCCTTCTCCGACCGCAGTCTGGGCCTCGTAACGCCAATTGAGGAAATGATGAAGGCTTTTGACTGGCCGGACAAGATACAGCAGCTGCCCCCCGCTCAGGTCAAATTTGAAAAAGAACCGTCCAGCGACGATCAGGAGCCAAGCCAGGACGCGCAAGAAAAGTCGCCTGAAGTCGATGCGAAGGAAGTTTCCGGCGACGACATCTCCTTCGACGTAATAATTTCAGCTGATGAAAAGAACGCGCCGGTATCCGGAGAAATAAAAGAAAAAAGCGGCGACGCCGAAATTTCTGCGGATCTGGCGGAACTTGGCGGCGTCAAGCTGGAGCCGCTCTCCATGCCTCTGCTGGCCGACGGGCTCGGCCCCGACGCCGCGGAGCTGCTGAGCCGCAGGCTCGGACGTGAGATCGTGCCGCTGGGTTCCTCTTCTTCATCCGCCGCGGCTAATTTGAAGAAGACGCTCAAGCCGGGCGCCGCCATCGGCGTTTCTCTTTTGTGGGGAGACATCGGTCTCAGCGGCATCGGCACTCTTACCGCTGTCGATAAGGACGGCCGTTTTCTGGCCTTCGGGCATCCCATGGAGGGGGCCGGCAGCGTGGCCTATCCTCTTACGGATGCTTCGATCGTCCGCATCATCCCCAGCCAGGAACATTCTTTTAAGCTTGGCACGACCGGGCCCATCATCGGGCTCGTCACGCAGGACCGGCCGGAGGCGATCGGCGGCCATTTTGGCCTGCTGGCTCCCGCCGACAGCTACACCGTTCGCTTCAGCGATGTCGACGCAGGCAAAAAGGTGACCAAAAGGTTCCAGACCGTGGCGGATTCGTTCACCGGTCCGGCGCTGGGGTCGCTCGGCATGCTTGCCGTCATCGACGACCAGTGGGCGCGCAAGGGCGCTGGGACGGCGATGCTGAATTATCGCTTTACCGGCGGCGGATTCAATAAAAGCTGGGAAAGACGCAATATATTCTTTGACGAGAAAGACCTGGTCAATTCCATGCTGAAAGAGTTTGACGAGATTGCCAAAATCATGGCTACGAACCAGTTCCGCGGCATCAAACCGTTCGGCGTGGATATGAACGTGGAGGTCACGCGCAATCCGCGCGTCGTCTTCATCGAAAAGCTTGTGGTCGTGGACGAGAAAAAAGCCTACGCGCCCGGAGATCAGGTTGAGCTTGCCGTGACTTTGAGGCCCTGGCGCAAATCGCCGGTCGTCCGGAGGCTTAAGCTGCGCGTGCCGCCTAAGGCGGCGGGTTTCTGCGAGGTTGTGGTGCGCGGCGGAGGCATCGAAGAACCGGAAGAGGATGCGCTGCTTGACGGCAAGCGCGCTCTTACGAACTTCGACGATCTGCTTGGCGAGCTCAGCGTTCAGGAGACAAACAACCAGATCGTGGCGGAGATCGACGGCCCCGAGGGGCCCGATCTGGCCGAAAGACTGGCCGAGCTGAAGAGCGGCAAGAAGGACGAAGCACCGCTGCCCAAGATTCTGACCGACGACCGTCTGCGCAGCGAGGTGCGCGCGGAGACGATCAAAAACGGCGGGCTGGTCATCGTGGATACAAATTACTATGTTGAAGGCATCCTGCGCAAATTTATAAAAATAAAGAAAAATCCTCTGCTGGACGACGGAGATGATGAACTTTCCGCAGCGGAGGCCGCGGCCATTATGAAAGAGGCCGGCAAGTCAAAGAAGGATGATAAAAAGGAGCAGCACAAGCGTCCGGAGGAACTGCCGGAGCTGATGATGGAACCGTCGGCGCGCTAAAAGAAGATCAGTTTGAGCGAGATCCCGTAAGCGATCGCCAGACTCAGAAAAACGGCGGCGGAAAGCATGTCCTTGGCGTCGCGAACATCGTCGCGATAGGCGGGGCCGAAGGTAAAGTCTATAATGGTTTCAGCGGCCGTATTGATCAGCTCAATCGTCAGAGGAAAGAGACAGGCGATAAAAACGCAGAAGACCGCCGACGGCGGACGCTTCCTGAAGACAGCCAGAGCCACCATCGCGGCCAGGGCCAGCGTCTCGTTGCGGATCGCCTTCTCGCTTCTGAAAGCGGCCCAGAGGCCGTGTAGCGAGTAGCCGGTCTTGTCTATAAGATTTGTGTTTTTCCACTGAGACATTAAGCATCACCTGAAAATACTTTTTAGTATGTTACTGTATTAACATAATCCCAAAAGTGTGGTATAAGAATCACATGCCACAGTATTATATATCAGGAGGAGATAAAATGCTCTCGGATATTGAAATAGCGCAGAAGGCAACATTGAAACCGATCCAGGAAATAGCTGACAAGGCCGGCATCCCGCAGGAATATGTGATTCCTTACGGCAACGACAAAGCCAAGATCTCTCTGGACTTCTTGAAGAAGCTCCAGGACAAAAAAGACGGCAAGCTCATCCTTGTGACCGCCACCACGCCGACCGCGGCCGGCGAAGGCAAGACCACGGTCACGATCGGGCTCGTGCAGGGCCTCGTCAAACGCGGCAAGAAGGCGATGACCTGCCTGCGCGAACCGTCTCTGGGCCCCTGCTTCGGAGTAAAGGGCGGCGCGGCCGGCGGCGGCTATTCTCAGGTGCTGCCGATGGAGTCCATCAACCTTCACTTCACCGGTGACATCCACGCCATCGGCGTGGCCCACAACCTGCTTTCCGCCATGCTGGACAACCATCTCCAGCAGGGCAACCTGCTTAACATCGACCCTCGCCGTATCGTCTGGCGCCGCGTGCTTGACATGAACGACAGGGCCCTGCGCAACATCGTGATCGGACTCGGCGGCACTGCCCACGGAGTCCCGCGCGAAACAGGCTTCGACATCACAGTGGCCTCCGAAGTAATGGCCATCTTCTGCCTCGCCAGCGACCTTAAGGACCTCAAGGCCCGCCTCGGCCGCATCGTAGTGGCTTATACCTACGACGGCAAGCCGGTCACTGCCCACGACCTCAAGGCCGAAGGCGCCATGACGGCGCTACTGCGCGACGCCATCAACCCGAACCTCGTGCAGACCATCGAAGGCGTGCCAGCCTTTGTGCACGGCGGCCCGTTTGCGAACATCGCCCACGGCACCAACACAGTTTCGGCCACCAAGATGGCGCTCAAACTTTCCGACTACGTCGTTACTGAGGCCGGCTTTGCCTCCGACCTCGGCGCCGAGAAGTTTATGGATATCGTCTCCCGTTTTGCCGGTTTCCACCCGAGCGCGGTCGTCATCGTAACCACCGTGCGCGCGCTCAAGCTCCATGGCGGCGCGGCCAAGGACCAGCTCAAGGTCGAGAACCTTGACGCGCTCAAGAAGGGGCTGCCGAACCTCGAAGCCCACATCGAAAACATGAAGCAGTTCGGCGTGCCGGTCGTGGTCGCCCTCAACCGCTTTGTGGACGACACCGACGCTGAGCTCGAGATTGTCGAGACCGCCGTCAAGAAGCTCGGCGCGCGTCTCTCGCTGGCCGAAGTCTGGGCCAAGGGCGGCGACGGCGCGCTCGATCTGGCCGACCAGGTCGTTGACATGATCGAACACGAGAAGTGCGATTACCACACGCTTTACGATCTCGACATGCCGCTGAAGGACAAGATCAATACGATCGCCACCAAGGTCTACGGAGCCGACGGCGTCGACTTCGAGCCCAAGGCGGCCAAGATGCTCAAGGACCTCGAAGCCATGGGTTACGGCAAGATGCCGGTCTGCATGGCCAAGACACAGATGTCGCTCTCTGACGACGCCACCGTCAAGGGACGTCCGAAGGGCTTCAAGGTCACGGTGAGGGAGATCCGCCTCTCCGCCGGAGCCGGTTTCGTGGTAGCGATCTGCGGCGCCATCATGACGATGCCCGGCCTGCCGAAATCGCCGGCCGCCGAGAGGATCGACGTGGACGACGACGGCAAGATCGTCGGTCTGTTCTAAAAACAATCGCGGAAAATACGAGAAGGCGGCCGTGTGAACGGCCGCCTTTTTCCATGTCCGCCGCGCCTGTAAAATGGTATAATTACAAGAGGACGGTGAACAGGGATGGATAAAAATAAAGACTCGCCAAATCAGGCAGACAATGCGCAAAGCGCAGACGAATACGAAGAGGAGATACTGACGCTTTCGTCAGCTCTTATCGAAAAAAACAGAAAGGCTTACGAAAAGCTCGCCCAATGAAACACATCAAGATCTCCGCGCAGCTTGCCGAAAAGATCCACGAACAGCTGGTGTCGGCCACCGGCGGCGCGTCCGGGCTCCGGGACGCTGCTCTGCTGGAGTCGGCTCTGTCACCGGGCTGGCAGACTGGCGGTGGTTCTGAATCGAACCGTTCTGCCGAAGACCAGGCCGCGCGCGTCTGCTTCTCGATCATCGAGAACCATCCGTTTGTGGACGGCAACAAACGCGCCGGCATACATCTGCTGCTGCTTTTGCTCTCTCTGGGAAAGACAGAAATGCGCTATACTCAGGATGAACTCGTCGATCTGGGCTACGGCCTGGCGGACGGCTCTCTTGACTTCGGTTATCTGAGGATCTGGATCAAGACGCACAGAAACTGAAATTGCGGAGGTTTTAATTTGGACATCAATTATTACGTCTTTTCCGGCACCGGCAACACGCTGCTGGTTGCGCGCGAAGTCGCGGCCGAACTGACCAGAAAAGGATGCCGCGTGACGCTGTGCAGAATGGAGGAGGGGGCTCCGGCCTCTTTCCCTTCGGATTGCGTTGTGGGGCTCGCGTTCCCTATGGCCTTCTTTTCGTCATATCCGCTGGTGCTGGACTTTATAGAAAAACTGCCGCGCGGAACCGGGCAGCAGCTGTTTATAACAGCCTCGATGGCTGGATCCGGCATGGGCGCGGAGGCGGAGTTCCGTTCGCTGATTTCAGCCAAGGGCTATAAGCCGGCGGCGTTCGCCTGTTTCCTGATGCCGTCGAACTACAACAATAAAGTCCTGCCCGTGAAGAAGAATGAGGCTCTGGTGGCTGCGGCGAAAGAAAACGCGCGCAGGTTCGCCGCCGATTTCGCCGACGGCCGCGCGAAGTGGGGCTTCGGCATTCCGATGCTGTCGTCCTTCTGGCACTGGTTTGTGACCAGCGGCAAAGCCATGAGGCTGTTCTATAAAATGTTTCCGCTTGAGATAGACAATGAGAAGTGCGTCAAATGCATGCGCTGCATGGAGAATTGTCCGGTCGGCGCGATAGACCAGAATATCGAATCCCTGTTTATCAACAGGGCCAAATGCCAGAACTGCCAGCGCTGCGTCGGTTTCTGCCCGGCCGGCGCCATCGTGGTGCCTGGCAAACCGGCCGCGCAGTACCGTGCTGTGGAATTCGAGGATTTCAGGGGTAAGTGAAGCGGCTGACTACTTTGTATAGGGCGCGATGATCACTCTGTCGTCCCTGCCAAAGATCTTGAGGATGCGCTTCATGTTTTTTTCGCTTACAGCCACGCAGCCGCCCGTGTAGCGCAGCGGTCCCACGCAGTGGAAGAAGATAGCGGACCCGGCCCCGTAAACGCCGTCTTTGTTGTAATCCAGAAACATGCCGTAATTATACTGAGGCGAATATTTTATCAGCATTTCGCCCTGAGCCGAGCCGCCTTTTTTGGCGTTAACGATCTTGTTGTAGTCCGGCACATTGCCGTCCGGGCACCAGATGTCGTCCGTCACGTCCACCCAGTCGAGTTTGGTGCCGGGGTTCCTCTTGATGCCAAAGGCGGTCAGCACGCCGAAATCCCCATACGGAGTGGCAGAGTCGCCCTCTTTTTTGTCGGCCTTCACGCCGGTCCTGCCAACATAACCGGGGCATTCCAGGATCATGGTCCAGGCGTTTTTGCAATTCTTCTCTTTCTGGTAGACCTGGATGGACGCGATGCTGCTGTCCCGTTCCCACTGAACGAAGATCAAATGCCGCACCTTGTCGTCGCTGCGGTATTTTGCCAGACTGTCATTCCAAATTGCATTTCCTTTGGGAGAGCCTTCAAAAACCGCCTGCGCCTCCGAGGTCTGCACAGACGGTGTTGCCGCAAAGGCGGCCAGAGTCGTCGCCGTCATTACGGCGAGGATGATTATCAAAGATATGAATTTCTTATTTTTCAGCATTTTCATCTTGAGCATATTTACACCTTTCGAACAGTATTTAATATGAATAATATTTGCCTGGTTCCAAACGCGGACAGAAAATAAGGAAGCGGCTTATTGGCCGGCTTCCTCTTCTTTTCCCTTTTTGTCCTCGTCTTCAAACTGAAGGTTGTTCTTGAGCGCGCATTCGCCGCAGACAACGTATTCGTGGCCTTCCTCGTCCACGACCTCGTGGAAAATGTCGCAGCACTCCTTGAGAACCTTGCCGCACAGTACGCATACCAGCATCTTCTCACCTCGCTCGCCGGTCGTTCGGCGTCGAAACACCGCTTGTCTATTTTACCTCTTTTTCTTTTTTACGGAATAACCGAAAGTGCCGAGCTGTCTTCCGAGCCCGAAATATCTGCCGTGGCTCGTAACGGTCAGGCCGGCGTTCTCCAGGTGCAGAACGCCTTTCTTGTCCAGCAGCGCTTCGTCGACGTTGACCGCGAGGATCTTCGAGAGAAACATCTCATGTGAGCCGAGCGGAATGATCTGTTCGACACGGCATTCAATATTGAGGGGACTCTCTGCGATCATGGGAGCCGAGATCTGGCTGGCTGCTTCCGGCGTCAGCCGGCAATGGCCGAACTTGCTGACCTCGCGGCCCGATTTGACGCCGCACCAGTCAGCCGCAAGCATGAGCCGTTCGGTCGTGAGGTTGATGACAAATTCGCGCGAGCCCTTTATGAGCCCATAAGAGAATCTCTCCGGTCTCAGCGAAATATAGGTCATGGCCGGGTCCGTACAGACGATGCCAGTCCAGGCCACGGTGATGATGTTGGGCTTTTCCATGCTGCCGCAGGAGACCATCACGGCCGGCAGCGGGTAGAGCATGGTGCCTGGCTTCCAGGTTAGTTTTGACATTGGCTCACGTCCTTATCTTGTTGTTTGACGCGCTGAGAATATCCAGACGCGCAGTATGCAACGCTAATTCCATTTATGTGCCAAAGGCGCGGTAAATTGTGATTTGGTGGGGTCTTTGGCTGTGATACTCAACTAGGTTGACAGAAAACATTGCTGGTTATTGTTTGTGCTTTTCAGCAGTCATTGCAACGGCCAGCGAACCGACGGTGTTTTTCCGTCGTGTGAGTCGGCTGGTAGTTCCATCAGGGCGAAGCCCGTGGCAATCTTGCCCTTGCCTTGTGCTTTCAGGTTTTGATATGGCCATGACCTTTGTTGAAACAAGATTGCCACGTCCTCACTTCGTTCGTCCTCGCAATGATGGCTAAAAGATCAAGGTCCAAATAGTGCTTTGTTTTCAAAACCTTCCCCATCGGTAAGCAGTGAACTGTGACTACCGATGCGAATAGCGGCGATAGTCACAGTGAATCGCTTAGGTGGCAGCCGCTGGTTTTGCGGCTGACGGATGAGGGGCCTTGGGTTCGCACTGCAACTGCAACGCCGCTATGGGCCAGATAGTGGCATTCGGGCCAGACGGAGAGGAAACCCCTCGATAAATTCTTGTTTATCGAACAAATTGCTCGTAGCCCAAATAATACGAAAAAGGCCGGACGGAAGTCCGGCCTCGCGTAAATTTTTTATTTTGCGCTATCTGGAGACGATTCCGTACTGCTCGCCCATCAGCTGGTGCTTGAGCACTTCCGCCGTTAGCTCGAACTTGACGCCTTTCTGGAAGACGATCACGAAATCGGAGCCGCCGAAGTAGAAGTTGCCGATCTCGTCGCCCTTTTTGACCTTGGCGCCCGGTTTGATCTCAGGCTTGAAGACCACGGAGGAGACCTGGCCCATGCCGATCGGCAGCAGCGCTACGGTGCCGAATTTCTCCGTATCGATGACGATCAGGCCGCGCGATTCGATCGTCTGCCAGCCAGGTTTCTGGTCGAGCAGCACGTATCTGTTGGCCTTCTTTGACCAGACCACGGTGCCGCCCACGTCTGCGTCCTGCATGATGATGCAGGCTTCCTTGACAGTGCCGGACATCGGGAAGTGGAAGTGGTGGTAGTCGGCCTCGTTGAGATAGGTGTGAGTCATGGTGCCGCCCGCGAAAGCGTGACAGTACTTGGACTTGCCGCCCAGAAGGTCGGGGATCGAAGTGAATACGGAGGCTTTGATGATGACGCCCTCGTTCTCGCCGCAGATGTAGGAGTTATCGTCGATGGCCCAGGCTCCCTGCGGACAGGCGTCGGCGGGGGCGGCTACGACGGAGTCGTCGTCGGGGCTGGCGATGGGGCGCGAATGCTCGTCCTTGAGTCTGCGCGCGAAGAAATCGTTGAAATTGTGCCAGTTCTTCGGATCCTCGTACCAGCCTAGTTTGGGGTCGAGGCCGAAGTTCGGATCCGGCAGCACTGCCTGGTAGTACTTGTCGCTCCAGGATGCCGGCGTGTCCAGGAATTTCGCCCAGCTCTGGCAGTAATGGATGATCCAGGTGCGAAGCGGCTCCACGTACTGCAGCGAGTTGTAGAAATTGCCGTTGCCCTCGAGCTCTTCAAGAGGCTGGTCGAGCAGGAAGTAGAAGTAGATGAGCCCCTGGGCGACCTGATCGAATGGCAGCGAAAAGACCTTTTCGCCTTCGTAGATCATCTTCCAGGGCATGCACTTTGTTGCCCAGTCCATAAACTTATAGAAATCCTCCAGCGACTGCACGGGGTTCGTGACAGGGTCGGGATTGCATTCTTTGGCTTTTGCGATGGACTTGATCACAAGGGCCTTGAGCTTTGAATCGTGCTCAAGGATCGAGATTAACTCTTCCGTGTCCGGTTCGTGGACCGGACCCTTCTGACCGCCGCAGGAAGCGGCGGGGGCGTCTGCTGGATGCATGAGCGGCTTTTTAAAAGCGCTGAGTGAAAATAAAGTTTTCATTACCCGTCTCCCAATCACTATGAATTAACCCGGGGTTCATCCACGGGCTGCGTAAGTGTAACATCATTATAAGCCATAAAATCAGGAAAATTACGTAAAAACTCGTAAAAATATTTCTGCGCGCAAAAACGGCGCAGAACAGCTTTAACGGCTGCAGCAGAGTGTTTTGCGTACTACGCGCGCTCCAGCCTGCCGTACCTCTCGCCCATCAGCAAATGGCGCCCGACCTCGCATTCAAGGGTGAATTTGGCGTGCTGCTGGAAAATCATCACCATATCGGAGCCTCCGAATAGGAACCAGCCGAGCGGATCTCCTTTTTTAACTGCGGCGCCTGGTTTTACGGACGGCTCAAAATTAACGGAGGAGACCAGCGCCATGCCGATCGGCATCACGGCGACGAGCCCAAAGTCCTCCGTCTCCACGATCACGCGGCCGCGCGTCTCGAGCGACTGCCAGCCCGGGTTCTGGTCCTGAAGGATGTACTTGCCCTCGGCCGGGTCCCAGATCGTGACGCCGCCTCCGTCCGCGTCCTGCCAGATCACCTCCGCCTCGCGCACGACGCCGGAAACGGGGAAATGATAGCGGTGATAGTCGGATTCGTTGAGGTACGAGTGCGTCAGCCGGCCGCCTGCGAAGGCGTCGGCATATGCGCCGCCGCCGAGCAGCGTTTTGATCGAGTTGTAAATCTTTGATTTGATCACGACAGGTCTCTCGTGAACGATATCGGAGTATTCGTCCACGCGCCAGAGCCCCTGTGGTTTGGAATCAGCGCCTGCGACCACGACTGCCTCGTCGTCCGGCGCCGTGACGGGACGCGCATTTTTGTCCTTGAGCCGGCGCGCAAAGAAATCGTTGAACGTGTGCCAGTTTTCATGCGGCTCGTACCAGCCCTTTTTGAGCCCAAAATGGTCGTCGGCCAGGAACTTCTGATAATATTC
>Ga0163159_1001255_pt1 | contig 25195 bp, 30 predicted proteins | sample BioMet9_FD_108702 | JGI IMG/M metagenome (GOLD analysis project Ga0163159, IMG submission 108702) | Microbial communities from bioreactor (seeded with sewage sludge) at Lawrence Berkeley National Lab, California, USA - Biofuel... | ecosystem: Engineered > Bioreactor > Anaerobic > Unclassified ... | reverse complement strand
TAAATTGATGTCAATTATTAATTGCTTTTTGCAATATAGAAAATCGGTCTTGTTTTTTATGCAAAAATACCAGTTTCACAACAAAATTATTATTGTTTTATGTAAAATTGTATATGTTTTTGCAATTTATTGAAAATCTTGTATTTCCAGAGATACAAAAAAAACTGCCAATATGATATTGACAGCTTTTGAAAAAACGCTCTAATCGATTATCATTTTTTAGAAAAGAAACTCTTTACCACTGTATCCGCTGCTGTCTGGAAATGCTTCTCCAGCGCAGCCACAAATCTCTCCGTATCATGCTTTCTGGCATATTCCAGAAGCGGCCGGTGTGATTCCGGGAAAAAGAGAATATCATCATGGGCGTTGATCGTTATCGTCGTCCACTGCTGCGCCCCGACCAGCTTCCACATACGCTCAAGCATCGGGTTTTCCGCCGATTCCACGATCACTCTGTGAAACTGAACATCGTATTTAGCCAGATTCTCTTTGTTTCCACGTATTGCATTCAGTTCCATCTTGGTGAGAATATCTTCCATTTTCTTAACCGAACTGTCTGAAATATCGGGTATGCCGGCTTCCGCCGCAAAACATTCCAGAAGACTCCGCAGTGAATAAATCTGCTGCAGCTTCTTCTCATTAATTCCACGCACAAAACAGCCGCTGTATGGCTTGATTTCCACAAGCCCTGATACTTCCAGCTCCCGCAGTGCCTCCCTTACAGGCGACTGGGACACTCCCAGCTCTTTCGCGATTTTGGTTTCCACAAGACGTTCCCCGTCTTTATATTCGCCGAATATAATCTTGTCAGAAATATAACGGCATACCTGATTGCTGAATTTTTCTTTATGTATTTTTTCCACTTTCGGTGCCCTTATCTCGATAATACAAAGAGACTCTTTCTTAATTTATGATATACGTACTTGTTTAACTTTTTATTTGAAAGCAGTTTTTGTAACATTCTATTTTCTCATTAGATTATAATACCATATGGCAAAAATAAAAAGCCGGGCGGCATCTTAAGATTTTCTTAAGTTGTCATATTTTCTGAATTTCTTGATTTCAGGCCATGATAAACCGTTCACCGCTATTGAATTTTTTCCCGGTTTTTGTATAATTACTTATGACATTCAAAAAAGAACCCGTATATGATGATCTGATATCAGCATATACTAAGGTCCGGGAAAGGTCAAATAATGAATTTACAAAAATTAGAAAAGAAATCCTGGATTGCCGTGATCTTCTTTCTCATTCTTTCCACGGCGGTTGTATCGGCAGCTTTATATAAAAGAAACGAAATAAAGCAGTGTCCTCTTACAGACTCCATGGAAACATCTTTATATGAGACGAAATTCAATATTGACAGCCGGCAGACGGACGCGGATGGAAACGTTCTGATCCGCGGCTGGTTTGTTGAAGAGGGCGCGGTTTATCCCTTCTACAACTTCGGATGGGGCCAGGCCGGCTCCGGCGTTTATAATAACTTCCATCTGGCAGCGCTTAATGAAGGTACCGTTGTTGAATTTCCTACCCTGCTTTCCAAAAGGGACGATGTTACCGCAGGCATCAATGACGGGACGGATTACAAATATTCCGGATTTTCAGCCTCCATACCTGCATCGTACCAGTCTCTCATTTCCGCGAACGGTCTGTATATACTATCCGGCAGTCCCTCCGGTCAGCAGAGGCTGTATCTTATAATGTCCGGAGGTGCGTTTGATGAACAGTAACTTTACAAAGCGGAAAGACTTTCTGTACCGCCATGCCGGGTGGGTCTTTTTCCTGCTGATATCGCTCCTGCTCTGCATGACAATTCATAATAAGAGTGACGATTTTGTTTTTGCAAATGCTTTCCGCCAGTACGGCGGCGTTTCCGGATGGCTCGTTTTTTATGCTTTAAACTGGAGCGGCCGGCTGATTCCGCATTTTTTCCTGATCTGCCTTCTGCAGCTGCCGAATTTCGTGTTTATCCTGCTGAATATGTTCATGCTGGTTCTGCTGGTTTACATATTTAATAAAACAATGCTGGATGATTCTGTCAATGCAAAGAGATGGATGCCGCTTTTCATCGGACTTCTGCTTCTGTTCCTGCTGCCGGATGATGTCTGCCGTGAAGCGCTGTTCTGGAAAAGCGCGGCTGTACTGTATCTGTGGGGAATCGTGGCTTTGCTTTTCGCCTTATATCCGCTCATTGCAGTCGGCGAGGGACGGCGGATCACGAAACAAGACTATATTCTGGCGTTTATCGGCGGTCTGTATGCCGGAAGCTTTGAACAGGCTGCCGCATTTCTGTTTGTCTTTGCGATACTGATCAGCCTGTTTGATGTATTTGTAAAGCGTCGCTGCAATAAGACATGTTTGATTCTGACTGTTTTTATAACCGTGGTCTCGCTTTTCTTCATGCTGATGCCCGGCAATGAGGTGCGAAAAGACGCCGAGGTCCTGGCATGGATCTCCAGCTTTGACATGTATTCCACCCCTGAGAAGATCCTCTGGGGCATTACGTACAGCCTTCAGACCCTGAATCAGTATCTGGCGGGAACTGCCGCGCTTCTTTCCGCCTTTCTGTTCTTCTTTGTATTCCGGAAAAAACGCGGATTTCTACGCATTCTGTCAGCCCTGACAGCTGTGTACTACTGCCTGGATTTAGTAAACCTCTGGTGTGCGGACAAAACCATGCTCGGCAATGCAGGTACACTGCTGAACAAGGCTTTTACCTTAATCACTGTTGACGCAGCCGATTTCCATGTCGGCAAATCAGCCCTGCTCGGAACCGTCCTTGCCATTACGGCTTTTCTGACACTCGCATACCTGCTGCTGTTCATCCGCGGGGATGAACCGGAAATTGTATCCCCGCTTTTCCTGCTTGGCGGGTTTGCCACAGCTTCACTGATGGGCTTTTCTCCCACTATTTACGCGAGCGGGAATCGTACAAAGTTCATTTTCGCACTGTTTTTCGTTTTTGTTCTGATGCGGACCGTATATATTGTTAAAGAACCCGTCTTACGTCAGGTATCCGGATACCTGAAGCAGTCAGAATATCCGGATTAAGCGCAGGGAACGGAATGACCGGCAGCGGGCTGTCTGTGTGGTTTCCGATCAGCTTTTCCATCCATACCATGGAATACCAGTGTCCAAACTTAAATCCGCACTTATGGAATTCGCCGGCCTGTGAATACCCCATATGCTGATGGAACCGGACACTGTTGCGTGTCAGATACGCGTCCTCTGTTTCCGGATATCCGATGCAGGCATTCAGATTCAGGATATTCTGTGCCTTCGATACAGCCTCGAGCGCCTCGTATAGCTTTCTTCCAAGGCCCATTTTCTTTCTGTCTTCCCTCAGATAGATCGTTGTTTCGGCAGACCAGTCATACGCTGCTCTTCCGACAAATGGTCCTGTACAGGCATAACCCAGAATTTCGCCGTCAGCTTCTGCCGCAAGGTAAGGGTATCGTGTCAGCGTTTTTTTGATTCTGTCCGAGAATTCCTGAAGACCCGGTACATCGTATTCAAATGAAATGGCCGTTTTTTCGACATACGGCGCGTATATTTCCAGCAACTCTTCCGCATCATCCGGTACGACAGGACGGATATAAGCATTCTGCAGGTTCATCGTACTTTCTCCTTTCCGAACGAAGAAATGACACCACCAATATCATGATTCATACAAAGTGACTGTTCCGCGATTTCGCGCGGAGCATACGCTTCACCATCGTTCACGCAGATATACCGTGATGCCGGATTCTGCGCCGTCCGTTTCCAGAACGGATACTTGATGATCCCCGGAGTGTTTCCGCCTCCACCAAGCTCCAGATATACTGTCTTCCCGCTTTGACATGTCCTCAGAAATTCACCGTACCGCCGCGCCGCCGCGTGCCAGCCGTCATCCTCCACAAAGGTATCATCTGACCGCAGATTCATGACCATCGGACTGCCGCAGAGCGGACAGCGGGGCACCAGATCTTCCGGCACACGCATGTTCCGCTGCCGGGACACCATCAGCATGACCGCTTCTTCGTTGTCATATGTCTTCTGATGACACGGGACGGAACACTGCCACAGCCCGTAATCACCCTGTGTATAAAACAAACGGTTCTTATCAAAACCGGCTTTCTGAAACAGGTGATCCACATTCGTCGTCAGAACGAAGTATTCTTTCTTCCTGACCAGTTCCAGCAGATCACGATAAACCGGCTTCGGAGCCGGAATATACCGGTTCAGCCAGATATGGCGGCTCCAGTATGCCCACTGTTCCTCCTGTGTGGAAAAATGATAAAAGCCTGCGGTATACATATCGGTAAAATGATATTTTTCGATAAAATCAGCAAAATTCTTCTCAAACCGTTCTCCGAAATACGTAAATCCGGCAGAGGCGGAAAGTCCGGCTCCCGCGCCGATAACCACAGCGTCTGCATCAGAGATTGCGTTCATCATACACGCAATCTGCCGGGAGTAATTTCCGGTAGATTCTGCAGTCGATGTCTTTGTAAACATTGAAAATCACCTTTATCCCGTTCTGTTCCCTTTTCAGATAATCCTGCACCGCCGTAACGGCAATCCCGGCCGCTTCCTCATTCGGGAAATGAAACTCGCCGGTAGATATGCAGCAGAAGGCAATGCTTTTCAGCCCATGCTCTGCTGCGAGTACAAGGCAGGATTCATAGCAGCTGCGAAGCTCCTGACGCTCTCTCCTGCCTACGGAACCGGCCGCAGCAGGACCGACTGTATGAATAACAAACCTCGCAGGCAGATTATAAGCGCCTGTAATCCTGGCACGTCCGACCGGCTCTTCATACCCCTGTACCCGCATCAGCCGCGCACATTCGTCTCTCAGCTGCAGACCGGCCGCGGAGTGAATCGCGTTGTCAATACAGCCGTGACACGGAATAAAGCAGCCAAGCAGCGCACTGTTGGCCGCGTTAACAACAGCATCCGCACCAAGTCTTGTAATATCGCCCTGCCACAGAAAAATCCGCGGATTTCCGGCCGATTCCAGATCCTGTGGCTGTACTACACCTTTTTCCGCGGTTTCTGCCGAAAGCAGTTCATCCTGAACATGCAAGAAATCAGCGTCCAGCGGCAATGGCGGCCGTACATTCATAAGACTGCGCAAAAGTCTTCGCTGTTCCGCATCATCGTCCGGAAACCGTGCTGTTTCACTGCGGTACTGCGGCATGTCTTTTAATAGTTTTTCTGTCAGAAACTGAATCTGCTCTCTTCGTGTCATGCCTTACCCTTCGTATACCTGCGGAGCACTGCCTGAAAAATCAGCGATCACCGCATGTGCTTCCGCAAGATAAAAGACTTCGAAAATAGGGTTGTCTGCCGTCTGATACTGGCCTTTTACAATCGGATTTTTCATGCAGTCCTCCTTAACTTCGTGATTATTTTCAAACACTGCTTTCCCGTCGAGGCGGATCCATGCATACGACGGACTGGAAACGGAAATCTGGATATACGGATTCTGCATTATTTCCTTGTATACATCCTTCGTATTATTCGTACAGAACCAGAGTTTCCCGCCCTGTTCCTCAACAAACATAAACGGCCGACATTTTGCTTTTCCGTCACGTCCTGTCGTGGCAAGATACTGAACCGGATTTTCCTGTAAAAACTTTACGACTTCCTTCATGATAAATACCTCCTGATTATCTCTGTATTTTTTATTATGATGCAGAAATGCATTGCATTTCCTTCCAACACTGTTATAATAAATCCATACAGATATTTTGTGAAGTAAGCACTAAATTGTGCTATAGTATCCAAAATGATACTATCAGATAACAGGAGGTTTCATTGTGAAAAACACACAGATTGTTTCGAAAACACCGGCAAAAGACCTGCCGGCCTGCCCCGTCGAAATGACACTGATGCTCATCAGCGACCGCTGGAAGGTACTGATCCTGCGTGACCTGATTCCGGGGACAAAGCGTTTCGGTGAACTCAAAAAATCCATCGGTCACGTAACACAGAAGGTACTGACCGCAAATCTGCGTGAAATGGAATCACAGGGCCTTCTGACCAGAAAGGTCTATGCTGAAGTACCTCCGCATGTGGAGTATACCCTTACCGATCTGGGCCGCAGCCTGAAGCCGATTCTGGAAGCCATGTGCAAGTGGGGCGAAGCATATAAAGCAGCTGCCGCACAGAAGGAACCGCCTACCCCAGATAGCCGGTAAGCAGCTTCAGCACGTTCTTCGCACCGTCGCGGTGCGATCGTTCATACCCGTGAGACGCGTATACGCCTGCTCCGATTAACCCGTGACGTACATTCGCTCCTGCACTTAAAGATGCTTCGACGTCCGAGCCGTAATGAGGATAAACATCCACGGCATAATCAGCCCCGCTGCGTTTTGCCGCTTCAATGAGACATTTCACGACTTCATACGCATACGGCCCGTGACTGTCCTTGGCACAGATTGAAACCTGTTTTTCCGTACAGCTCAATGTTTCACCGACACAGCCCATATCCACCGATACGGCTTCGGTCACGCCCTCCGGAATCGGAGTGCAGCCGCCGTGGCCGACCTCCTCATAAACCGTAACATGAACCCATATTCCGCGTTCAGGGATGATACTGTATTCCTTAAGATACCTGGCATATCCAAGCAGAATGGCTACACTCAGCTTGTCATCCAGAAAACGGCTTTTGATATAACCGGATTTTGTGATACGGGTGCGCGGATCGAAACATACGATATCTCCGACTGAAATACCGATTGCTTCTGTATCCTCTTTTGTTCTGACGTCCTCATCCGGAACTACTTCCATGCCGTCGAAAGCCCGTGACTTCTTGCCATATTCTCCATTTACATGGACAGACGCGTCCTCCATCTGAAAGGTACCCTCGTAAATGCCGCTGAATTTCGTAATGACACAGACGTTCTCAGCTTCTGCATTATTCGGCTCCAGACCTCCAAGCGGACTGATGCGCAGACGGCCGTTTGATCGTACTTCACTGACAATTCCGCCCAGAGTGTCCACATGTGATTCCAGCAGCACGCTGTTTTCCTGGTCCCTTCCTCCGAGAAAAACAATCACACCGCCTTTTACTGTTTTCTCCGGCGCATATCCAAGCGCCGTGAATTCCTTCCATACAAAATCCGCCGCTTCTTCTGTATAACCCGTAGGGCTGTCAATTGCAAGCAGCTGTTTCAGCTTTTCCACAATATAATCCGTATATTTTTCAAAATCTGTTTCTGTCATTGCTCTTCCTCTTTCAGATAAATACGTTGACTGCGCTGAATTTCAATATACTCCGTCCCTTTATTTTCGTCAACTTGTCTTACCTTTTACAAGGCATTCGAAATGCACCGGCCAAAGTAATAGTCTCGATTTTCTTTACCAATAAACTTTTTTAATTCTCATGGTGTATAATGGTTTAAACCATTGAACCATTGAGAGGAGGTGGAAGGATGGATGAATGTACTGCACAGCGCCGGCTGTTATCTGAGGAATTTCAGAATTACAGCAAAGTTTTTATCGCGCTCGGAGACGAAACAAGACAGCAGATTTTCATTACGCTGCTGGAAAATGAAAAAGTCGTCATGCGTGTCCCTGAAATTACAGCCAGGACACACCTGTCCAGACCGGCTGTGTCCCACCATCTGCAGATTCTGAAAAACGCCGGGCTTATCAGCATGCACCGTGCCGGTACCATGAACTACTACTATGTGGACGCGGACAAAAGCTGCTGGGACGGCTTGAAAGCATTGATCGACCATGTAGACAGCGTAGTAAAATCCGCTGCCGAGCATGCCTATCCCAGACTTAAGGAGGACGACAGACCATGATTAAAATCCATATTCTGGAGTGCGGCGAGGTCGGTGTCGATCCTGCCGTGCCTGACCGCAGTGTTTCAGGCAGTCCGATCGCCTATACCGGACTGTTCCGAAGCAGCAGGAGGCGGATCTGGATCCCGGTAAAGGCGTTTCTCATCGAGCATCCGAAAGGCCGGATTCTTGTCGATACCGGCTGGGACAGCGCCGTCCGGACACACCCCATAAGATCACTGACCTTTCCCTTGTGGCTGACTTCAAAGCCGCGGCTGCCGAACGGCACTGCTGTGGACGAGCAGCTTGCCGCACTGGGACTTTCCGCAAAGGATCTTGACTATGTTATCATGACCCACATGGATATCGACCATGATTCCGGTCTCAGGCTGGTACGCAGCGCAAAGAAAATTCTTGTCAGCGAGGAGGAATGGGCTGCTCTCCATTCCGGACAGGTACGGTATGCCAGACGGCCGTGGCACGGCATTCCGTTAACACGAATGCCCTTGTCGGACAATCCGGCCGCTCCATTCGGAAAGTCATGGGATGTCTGGGGGGACGGCAGCATCACCGTCATCCTGACGCCTGGCCATACGAAAGGCTCTGTAACCATCCGGATATCAGGTGAAAATGGTTTCATCCTGATCGTCGGCGATACCGGCTATAATCAGAATTCCTGGGAATACCAGCAGCTGCCCGGCCCTGTATATGACAAAGAAACCATGAAAAAATCGCTCGCGTGGGTTCAGGAAATGCACCGCGACCCGAATTGTATCGCGGTTCTGGCCTCACACGACCCGGAAGAAAAACGAACTGAAATTAAAATAACGGAGGATTTAAAAAATGACAATTAATGAAGCGATTCAGACGCGCCATTCCGTGCGCAGCTATACGGACCGGAAAATACCTGATGAAATCATATCCCGCCTGAGCACAGAAATTGATAGCTGCAACCAGGAAAGCGGACTTCATATACAGCTTGTAACAAATGAGCCGAAGGCTTTTGACGGCATGATGGCGCACTACGGCAAATTCACCGGTGTACAGAACTACATTGCACTGATCGGTAAAAAAAGTGAACGGCTGGAAGAACAGACCGGCTATTACGGTGAACGGATCGCGCTCCTTACACAGACACTCGGACTGAACACCTGCTGGGTCGCCATGACCTTTTCAAAAGGTACCGTTAAAAAGCACTGTACAATTAACAGCAATGAAAAAATGACGTGTGTCATCGCGCTCGGTTATGGAACAACTCAGGGCGTGCCGCACAATTCAAAGCCGATGGAATCGCTCTGCAAAACGGACGGCACCATGCCGGACTGGTTCAAGGCAGGCATGGAGACCGCGCTGCTTGCCCCTACTGCCGTTAATCAGCAGAAATTTCTCATCACGCTTGAAGACGGCATCGTTACAGCAAAATCGCTCGGCGGTTTTTATTCATCCATTGACCTTGGCATTGTAAAATATCACTTTGAAGCAGGCAGCGGAAAAACAATCCATTGACCTTCAGCAATATTTCAGAATCATATCGATCAGCCTGTCCTGGTCAATCGGCTTTGCCAGACAGTCATTCATGCCGCTTTCCATGAAATGCTGAAAATCATTTTCAAACGCGTCTGCCGTCAGTGCGATGATGGGAATCGTATCTGCGCCGGGCACGCCGAGATGCCGGATCGTCTGCGCAGCTTCCATGCCTGTTCTGTGCGGCATCCGGTTATCCATCAGAATCAGGGTATAATAACCCTCCGGCGCTTTGGAAAACATCGAAACAACGATATCCCCGTCCTTTGCCAGATCTGATTCCATACCGGCATTTTGAAGCATCAGCTGTGTGATCTGCGCGTTGATCTCGTTATCTTCCGCCAGAAGAATCCGCCTGCCCTTTAGTTTCGACAAATCGGGCCCTGCATCCGTCGCAGCACCGCTCTTTGCGTTCTGCGGGACGATTTTCAGTTCCAGATAAACCGTGAAGGTACTGCCCTCATCCGGTGCGCTTATGACAGTGATCTTTCCCTTCATGAGTTCCGTTATGCTCTTCACGATCGAAAGGCCGAGGCCGCTTCCCTGGGCTTCCTTTTTTCCTTCCTGCACGAACTGGTCAAACATACGCTTCTGAAATTCCGGAGACATTCCGCATCCTGTATCTGACACGATAAAGGTGCTGTACAAAATACCGTCACGCTGCTCACTTTCCAGCCTGAGTTCGATTCTGCCGCCTGCCTCGGTAAACTTTACCGCATTCGTCAGCAAATTGTAAAAGAGCTGGTTAAAGCGGACAGAATCTGTCATAACCGACACATCCCCCGCGTTTTCCGTTACAATCAAACGGATACGCTTTTCCGCGCACAGATTTCCGAAAACACTTCGGATATTCTCGAAGAAATCGCTCAGCCGGTACGGTGACTCGGAAAGCTTCATCTTTCCGCTTTCGATTTTGGAAATATCCAGAATGTCATTGATAAGCGATGTCAGAAGCTCGCCGGAAGAAAGTGTCTTTTTCAGGTATTCCCGCACCTTGGCTGGATCTTCCGCGTCCTTCGCGGCAAGTGTATTCATTCCAAGAATCGCGTTCAGCGGTGTTCTGATGTCGTGGCTCATTCTCGATATGAATTCCGTTTTGGCGCGGTTTGAGCGTTCTTCCATTTCCAGGACTCTGCGCAGTTTTCTTTTTCTGGATTCGCTGATCAGCAGAACGGCCGCGAAAATGATTGCCGTGCAGCAGACGCCGATAATGATCAGCTCCTCATGTGCCTCAAAAAAATCCGGGCTTTCATTGATATAAACGGAGTCTTTCGGAAGTCCGGCTTTTGAAATGTGATATTTGTCAAGCACCTTTCTGTCAAACTTATAAACACAGGAACCCTTCTCATAATTGACCGAATCCGGCTTTGTCCCGTTTAACGCGGCAAGTACAAGATCACCTGTCTTCTGCCCGATGCTCTGGTATGACAGCATGTACCCGCCTGCCAGCCCGTCACCGAGTCCCGCTTCATCCGCCTTAAACACCGGAACCGCAGCCGCGTCTGTGACAAGCTTTACGCCCTGGGCAAGTGTATATCTTCTTCCGCTGCCGTCCACATTGAATACCGTGTAAAGCAGAATTGTGTCACTGCCGTACGCTGATATCCTGCTCTGTATTTCGTCCGCGGTCATCGTCGATGTGTCAAAAAGTTCAAACGCCATATCCGGAAAATCAGCCTGCTCCTGCATTGCCTGCTGTGCAGACCCGGATCCTGAAACCGAATTGTCCGTTATGACAACGACACGGGAAGCCTCTTTCTGGATCGTCCGTGCCAGCTCAATCGTTCCCTTCATCGGAAAGGCTTCCACAACACCGGAAATCAGAGGATCATTCTGAAACTTCTCTGCCTTTTCCACGCTGTTGATATCCTCGTAAATAAGTGGAATATTCTGAAAGTATTTGTCACGATTCCGGATGGCATAATCAAACGCCGCGTCGTCACCGAGAATGACAGCGCTGTACGTAAATTCAGATGTCATGCTGTCGAGTTCATCCGACAGATGCGCGCTGGCTTCCTCATCGCCGACATACTTTTCGTTCATGAACAGATACTGAACAGACGCCGTACCGCTGAGCTTTTCCGACACTTCCTTCATCACGACCGGAACCGTTTCAAAATCGTACCCATAGGAATTGATAAAAAGCACCTGCTTCTGACTGCTTCCGGCTTCCGCCGCGCGCGCAGGCAAATCCGGAATCATAAAAAGAAAGCAGAACAGTACAAGGAGAGCAACAATAATCCGCTGTATCTTCCCGGTCCCGCGTTCTGCTTTCCGCTTATTATTATTCATGGCATCTGGCTTCTTTCTGAAAACAAGTTCTGCACCTGTTTATTATTCTATCATAGAATTATCTGCCATGAATGTTTTTATTTCAGCAACCAGCGCGTCAGCATCTTCCTCCGTCGTTCCCCAGGAACAGACGAAGCGTACCGGAATCATGCCGTCTTTTTCATGAGCCCATTCGAGGAAAAAGAATTTCTTCTCCAGATGATGAACAAGCTCCGCCGGCAGAACCGGAAAAAGCTGATTTGTATCCGAGCGGCTCAGGAATGTGAAGCCGGTTTCCTCCAGTCCCTTTCGCAGTCTTGATGATATACGGTTCGTTCCTGACGCGAGCCGGTAATAGAGCGACGCCTCGCCTCCGGCAAGCAGCGCTTCAAACTGAACCCCGATCAGCCGGCCTTTGGCCAGCATCCCGCATTTCTGCTTGATCATCCAGCGGAAATGATCATCGATCTGCGGGTTAAGAATAACGAGTGCTTCTCCGAACAACGCGCCGTTCTTCGTACCACCGATATAAAACGCGTCGCAAAGCCCCGGCAGATCCCGTATTGAAAAATCGCAGCACGCACTTGTAAGCGCATATCCCAGTCTGGCTCCGTCAATATATAATAGCATATTCCGCTCACGGCACTTTTCCGAAATTTTCTCAAGCTCCGCCTTGCTGTATACTGATCCGATTTCCGTAGCAAGTGAAAGAAACGCAAGGCGCGGCACAACAGTATGCTCGTCCTCATATTCCTCCCATGCGCGGTCGATCATTGACGGCGTCAGTTTCCCGTTTTCGCCTGCAAATGTAATGATCTTGTGCCCGCAGGCTTCAACCGCGCCTGTTTCGTGACAGTAGATATGGCTGCTTCTTGCTGCCACCACTGCCTCATACGGCTTAAGCGCAGCTGAAATCAGCGTAACGTTGCAGTTTGTGCCGCCGATCATCATATGGACGGAACAGTTTTCTGTTCCGATCAGCTCCTTCACGAGCTCACCTGCGTGCTCACAGTGCGGATCCATGCCATATCCGTCCGTCTGCTCCATATTCGTATCAACGAGCGCCTGCATGACCTCCGGGTGTGCCCCCAGACTATAGTCCGAACGAAAGTAAATCATATTCTTGTTCTCCTTCTGAATTATGAGTTAATTTATTTTACATCCTGCCTTTACACGTGTCAAACATATTGACATAAGATCCGGAAATGTTTATAATATGCATACTGACACTGTGTCAATTCTTCTTTTTCCCATCCGTCTGTACTGTATACCCTTAACTTCTGCTTTGTACAGACAAAACAGCACGATGAAACAGGCTGGTAAAGCTGTCGGGTAAAAAGATCATTAAAAATTCATATAGATGGAGGAAAAACAAATGGAATTTAAAGATGTTATTCAAAATCGCTTTTCGTGCAAAAAATTCGACGGGCAGCCCGTAGATCAGTCTTCGCTGGACGCTGTTCTGGCTGCCGGCAGACTTGCGCCTACCGCCAAGAATCTGCAGGAGCAGCACATTTACGTTGTGCGTTCGGCAGATGGCATTGCCAGAATCGACAAGCTGACCCCCTGCCGATACAACGCGCCGACTGTAGCCGTAATCGCATACAACAAGAATAATGTATTTACTTATCCCGGAGGGAAGCACAGCTCTGGCGCTGAGGATGCCAGTATTGTTGCCTCTCATATGATTCTTGCCGCGGAGAATGAAGGTCTTGACAGCTGCTGGGTCAATTTCTTTGATCCGGATCTCGCAGCAAGGGAGCTGGGGCTCCCGGAGAATGAAGAAATTCTCATGTTTCTGGATCTGGGACACGCAGCCGAAGGCACAAAACCGCTTCCGACGCACACTCAGCGCAAAGATCTCTCCGAAACCGTATCCTATCTGTAAATCACGCAAAAAGTTCCTGTGCCTTCCATATCAGAAAGTACAGGAACTTTTTTCATGCAGCTGTTTTTCGTCCGGCAGCCTTTGCAGCCAGCTTTCCTGCCGTCCCAAACAGCATCAGAATCAGCAGGCCAAAGAGATAAAGCACAAACTTCGGCTCTGCCCGCACTAAGCTCACTTGCGCTGAGACAGACAAGCAGCAGTGTCATGATGCCATCCAGAATTTTTCTTTTTTTCATACGCTCAGTCCAGCCCAAGGCTGGATATCCAGTCAGTGACATCGCCGGTGGAAGCACCGGTCGCAAGCCGCTTTCCATCAAGCCATCTGCCGCTTCCGCCTGCAAGCTTCGCAAGATTTGAACCGCTCTGGCCGATATCACTGCTGCCTGATGTGCAGAACGGAATGACCGTCTTGCCTGTAAAATCATACTTTTCTGCAAATGTATCCATGATGCGCGGCTCTTCGCCCCACCAGACCGGATATCCTACATAAACTGTCCCATACTGAGCCCAGCTGTCAATCGATCCGTCGATTCCGGGCCGGGCACTTTTGTCGTTCTGCTCTGTTGTCGAGCGGCTGCTTTTATCATTGTAGTTTAAATCTGCGTCGGTATAAGTCTGAGACGGCGTTATCGCATACAGTTCGCCGCCTGTAACCTGCGCGATCGTTTCCGCAGCTCCCTTTGTATTGCCGGTACAGGAAAAATATACGACAAGCGTTTTCCCGCTTCCGGTATTCTGTTTTCCGTCCGATGTACTGTCAGCTGCATTGCCGGCTGCGCTGCCTGTAGTGCCTGTACTGCCGCTCTGTGCTGTGCTGCTGTTTTGCGCGGTACGGCCGCAGGCCGCAAGCGCTGCAGTAAATACGAGTATCATGCAAGGAACAAATAATCTTTTAATCTTTTAATCTTTTTACACAATGGTTTTAAAATTTGTCTATTCCTCCTGTGATTATATTTGCATTTTTCCCGGATTGATCTTTGCGCCCGGCGCGGATGCTTCCAGTTCTTTGTTGGTGTGTCCGTAGCCGCTTCCGCCTGATGTTGCAAACGGTGAAATAATTTTTCCGGTCAGATCATACTGCTCAAGAAAAGAGTTGATGATGTGCGGTGCCACGCCCCACCAGATGGGAAAGCCAAGGAAGATTTCATCATATTGCTTTATGTCGGGAACCCTCTCAGCGATCTCCACGCGGGAATCTTTCTCCTTCATTTCAAGCGTACTGCGGCTGTTCTTATTCGTCCAGTCGAGATCTGCCTTTGAGTATGGCTTAACCGGCCGGATTTCAAAAAGGTCCGCGCCCGTTTGCGAAGCAATGCGCTCCGCAGCTTTCTTCGTAACGCCGCTTGCTGAAAAATATGCTACAAGTTTCTTTTCCATATGATTTTTCCTTTCCTTTCAGGTCACAGCCTGCCGCCGTAGACCGGGAATATACCGAAGTTTCCGTAATCCTTTATCTTGTCGAGATGCGTGAGTGTCTCCATATCCTCATCGGAAATCGTAAAATCAATGTCGGCGTTGCTTCTCATGTGCTCCGGATTCGCGGTCTTGGGCAGAACAACTGTCCCAAGCTGCCAGTCATACCGGATACAGAGCTGCGGAATGGAAACCTGATACTTCGCGGCAAGCTCACTGATTTTCGGGTCTTTTAATGCCGCGCCATGCGCGACCGGTGAATACGCCTCAACCGCAATTTCCTGCGACCGGCAGTATTCCATCAGGGCAAGCGGCGTATTTGAAATATGACACAGCACCTGATTCACCGCGGGCCTGATTCTGCAGACTGCGAGAATACTTTCAATGTCTTCTTTCCGGAAATTTGATACACCGATCGTGCGTACTTTTCCAGCTTCAACCGCGTCTTCCATCGCCCGCCAGACTTCACGGTTTTCCGGCAGATAACGGTTTTCGGACTGATTGACTTCCTTCCAGGGCTGAGGACTGTGAATAATCATCATGTCCATGTATTCCAGCCCCGTCTTTTTTAGGGTTTCATCGATTGACCGTGCTGCTGAATCATAACTCTTGTTCTCAGCGGCAACCTTTGAGGTTACAAAAATCTTCTCCCGCGGTATCGATGCCGTGCGGACGCCTTCGCCTGCACCGCGCTCATTTCCGTATGCCTGCGCCGTATCAATATGCCGGTATCCGATCTTCACCGCAGTCCTCACTGCATCGGCGGCCTTGTCATCGTCTATAAACCAGGTTCCAAGGGCAAGCCTGGGAATTTCCGCATCGTTATTGAGTTTCAATTTCTCATCAAAAATCATGTTGTCCTCCTCCTTATCTGAGTCTGCCGTATTCCTCATCGGATACCGGCTCGCACCACTCGTTGGACGTTCCTTCTCCGGCAACTTCTATGGCCAGATGCGCCATCCAGCTGTCGGCCGCGGCGCCGTGCCAGTGCTTTATCCCCGCAGGAATATTAATTACCTTGCCCGGCAAAAGCCCGACCGCTTCCTTGCCTTCTTCCTGATACCAGCCGCGTCCGCCGACGCAGAGTATCATCTGCCCGCCTCCTGATTTTGCGTGATGAATGTGCCAGTTATTCCGGCAGCCCGGTTCAAAGGTCACATTGTAGACCGGTACCTGCTCAGCTGAGACCGGAGCAAGATAAGACCGGCCTTTGAAATACTGTGCATAACCGTCGTTCGGATTTCCGATGGGGAAGAATATCTCCTTCTGAAATTTTTCCTTATCCGTCAGCGCAGGTTCTTCATCACTCCACACTTCCTTTGCCAGATTGAAGACGGCCCAGCCCATCGGCCAGCCCGCGTAAAAAGCCGCATGTGTAATGATGGCGGCAATTTCTTTTTTCGTGATGCCGTTCTTCTTTGCGGTCATCAGATGATATTTGAGTGAGCTGTCCGCAAGACCTCTGCCCATAAATACAGAAATCACGATCGTGCTTTTGGTCTTCAGGTCGATCGTATCGTCATTCCATACGCGCCCGAACAGAATGTCGTCGTTATACGCCGCAAAATCCGGGGCAAACGCGCCAAGCTGGTCTCTGCCAGCAGTCTGAACAATTTTTGACATAGTAAAATCCTCCTTATAATAATTTTCGTGACTCATGCGCCTTCTGAGGATACGACGTTTCAATCGTCATGGACGGAGAACCGCATACCCTTCCATGCAGCTACAGGATCTGCTTCAGAAAACCCTCTGCGATTTCTTTGATGGTCAGCCTCCGATAGATGACCCCCGCCTCGTCCATAGCCTCACACTGGTTCTTCGTCGGATACGCATATGGATAAATGCCGTTCATAAACGGGAAGAACGCATAGCGAATCTCATCCGCCCGTTCCTTCGTCAGATCCGGGATCGCCTTCCGCAGCAAGCTTTCAAAGGCACTCTGAGACCCTGCAAACACTTTCTTGAATGCAACTAGCCGCTCCAGCCGGCTGTTATCTTCGATCTCGTAAAGGTTCATGGCCATGATTTTTAAAAGCGTCCTGCGCTTTTGAAGCGACGCAGCGATTTCTTCCGCAAGCTGTGCTTTCGTAAGCTCCTTTTCGGAACCCGCAATATTTTCCAGATCCCCCATCCACAGCTCATACTCTCTTGTGAGCAGCCCAAGAAAGATTTCCTCTTTTGTCTCAAAATAATTGTATATGGAGGGTCTTGAAAAGCTGGTCTCGCTGCTGATATCCTTGATACTGATTTCACGAAACCCCTGCAGCTCATACAGCTTGTCGCAGGCGTCCAGAATTTCTCCTCTCCGGGTTTCTTCCGGGAGTCTTTTTCTCTCTGCAGCCATGGTTGATCTCCTTTCTATGCATGAAAAAATCCGGTCAGTTTTTCTGACGTTGTGTCAGTATCTGTAGTATACATCGTTTCTGACATTGTGTCAATAAAAAATGAAAATCTTACTCCACACACCTTTCAGAAAGGGTGTTTTTAATGCGTCATATACGATGCCGTGCTATAATAGAACCAGCAATCAGGAAGGAGACTTCATTTAATGGTACGGGCCTTATCAAAGGAGAAAGCAAAGGATGTCCGGTACAGACTAGCGGATGCTCTAGAAGAATGCATGAAGGCAGAGCCGCTGGACAAGGTTACGGTAAAACAGATTACCGACCGGTGCGGCGTGTCAAGACAGACCTTTTACCGGAATTTCGATGACAAGTACGGACTGTTAAACTGGTATTTCGACGAGCTGCTGAAAAAAGCTTTTCAGCATATGGGCTGCGGCAATACAGCCTATGACAGTCTCGTCCACAAATTCACGTATATTCAGGATGAGAAGCTTTTTTTCAAAGTCGCCTTCAAGAACGATTCCCAGGAAAACCTGCGCGACCATGACATCCAAATGATCACGGACTTCTACAAGCACCTGATTTCAGGCAAAACCGGCACTTTTCCCGAAGATCAGTACGGAGGACTCCTTGAAATGTACTGTGTCGCGTCCGTTCACATGACACAGCAGTGGGTCTTAAAGGGCTGCAAATCTTCGCCGCAGGACATGGCGGAGCTTATGATCGAAGCCATGCCGCCAAAGCTTTCCAGCCTTTTTTCAGGGCTCGGCATTCTCGACTGACGTCCGGCATCTGGCTGAGTGCACATGCGCGGAAGATTCTGTGATTTAATTAACATTATTGCAGATAAGTTACACTTCGAAAGGAGTGTAACTTATTTTTCTATGCATTCCGTATTATAATTTCAGTTGAACAAAACATATAAAAACGAACAGGAGGAATACGATCATGAGCAGCAGAATCTCATTAAACGGAACGTCTTATCATGGGCAGGGAGCAATCGGCGAAATCATTACGGAAATCAGGAGCAGAGGCTTCAAAAAAGCGTTCGTCGCAACCGACCCTGGACTGATACAGTTTCACGTCGTAGACAAGGTTACCGGTCTTCTGGACAAGGAGAAGTTTCCTTACGAAATCTATTCCGACATCAAGCCGAACCCAACCATTGAAAACGTTCAGCACGGTGTCCGGGCATTTAAAGCTTCCGGTGCCGACTGCATCATAGCTATCGGCGGCGGCTCATCGATGGATACATCCAAAGCAATCGGCATCATCATCGCGAATCCGGAATTTGCGGATGTCAGAAGTCTCGAGGGCGTCGCTCCGACGAAGAATCCCTCGGTTCCTGTCATCGCTGTTCCGACGACCGCCGGCACCGCTGCAGAGGTTACCATCAACTACGTCATCACCGATGTGGAAAAAAAGAGAAAGTTCGTCTGTGTCGACCCGCATGACATGCCGATCGTCGCGGTAGTGGATCCTGACATGATGACGTCGATGCCGAAGGGGCTTACAGCAAGCACCGGCATGGATGCCCTTACCCATGCTATTGAAGGCTACACGACAAAGGCAGCCTGGGAAATGACCGATATGTTCCACATCGAAGCCATCCGTCTTATCGCGAAGCATCTCCGCGGCGCGGTTGCCGGAGAAGCGGAAGGCCGTGAGGGCATGGCACTGGCCCAGTACATCGCAGGCATGGGCTTTTCCAATGTAGGACTTGGCATTGACCATTCCATGGCACACACACTCAGCGCTTACTACGATACGCCTCATGGTATGGCATGCGCGCAGCTGCTGCCTATCTCGATGGAATTCAATAAAGAATACACCGGCGAAAAGTATAAGGAAATCGCCAAAGCCTTCGGCGTTAAGCATGTGGACTCCATGTCACAGGCAGAGTACCGTGACGCGGCAATCGCAGCTGTCAGAAAACTTTCAGAGGACGTAGGCATTCCCGCGAAGAATGAGCGCATCAGGGAAGCAGATCTGCCTCAGCTTGCCGCCGGCGCGCTTCATGACGCGTGCTGCCCGGGCAACCCGCGGGAAGCAGACAAGGAGCAGGTAATCGCCATGTTCCGCCAGCTGATGTAATACCGGATTCAGACATACAGCAAACGCGCACTGCGGTTCACCTGGCCGCAGCGCGCGTTTTTCAATGTATCGAAGATGCACTTTAGTATCTTTCAGTTTTCCTGCACCAGTTCAATCGATTTTTTGCCGGTCAGATGCTCTACCGCAATTTCATACATGACAACATTTCGAAACGACCGGTCAATATCGTCCTGAACCGCCTTCTCATCCGAGTATTTTCTGCCAAGATCGTGGGCTGCCTTAAGCTTCTCATCCGGATCCTCAATAATGCGGACCCGCCCGAACGCAATCGCACTTTCAAAATAATCGGTTACCTCTTCCGGAATGATCTCGTCCCTGCTGATCACGCAGAAGGATACCTTCTCATGCTTCGTCATGGCATCATACTTGTGCCCTGCCTTTGCTCCGTGAAAAAGAATCCTGCCGTCACGGTACAGATAATTCACAGGAACCGTATAAGGATAATCGTCGTCCCCGAGCACAGCAAGCACACCGGTGGTGCCTTTTTCCATAATATCGACTGCCTCAGACATCAAAAGCTCCTGCCTGCTTCTTCTCATTTTTCTGAACATGTTTTCTCCTTTGTTTTCATTGTCAGTAAGCACATTACAGACCATGATGAATATGAATGTGCGCCTGCCCCATGCCAATATGCGCGTGCGCGTGCTCATGCACGATAACCTCTTCCTCGATATGCCCGTTGTGCAGATGGTAAATCGTGTGGCTGTGGACGTGGCAGTGGCGGTACTTCAATGTATCGATTGCAGCAACAGCTGAGCCGAAAATCATGACGGCCAGTCCGATGATATACATGTGTGACAGCTCTTCGTGTAAAAGCACGCAGGAAAGAAACGCTCCTGCAAAAGGCGCCACTGCATAGAAAGCGCTTGTCTTTGCGGCCCCGATCACATTCTGTGCCCGGATATACGTAAAAATACTCAGTCCGTATGCCACAAAGCCGAGAATCAGCGCGGCGGCTCCGACCAGCGGCGCAGGAAGCTCTTCTCCTGCCGTCAGTGCGATAACAAGCGACCCTGCCCCGGAAAACATACCTTTCAGAATCACGATTTCATACGTGCTCCTGGAAGAAATCATCCTGGTACAGTTGTTTTCGAGGCCCCAGCATAGAGACGCGCCAATAACCATCAGCGACCCTGTCGAAAAGTGAAAGCTGGAGCTTCCGTCAAATGACAGTATCGCACTGGCCAGAGTAATTAAAAGCAGCGCGCTCCACATTCTCGGCGATATCTTTTCATGAAACACGAAAAACGCGATCAGCGCGGTAGCAACGATCTCGAAATTATTCAGCAGTGAAACATTGGCCGCCGCCGTCATTTTTATTCCGTTCATCAAAAGAATCGGAGCAATGATATCAAGCACAATCATTCCGACCGTATAGATAAGATCCGGCCTGCCCAGCTTCCTGTCCTTTTCAGCCTTATCCCTCCGGAACAGAAAAACGATGCCGATTCCGATTCCCGCGCCCAGATAAAGGAAAGCCGCAAGCATCGCCGGCCCGATGCAACCCAGCAGAATTTTGGAAACCGGCGTGCTGACCGCGTAAAAAACAGCCGCCAGAACAGCCAGCAGAATAGCCTGTATTTGTTTAATCTTCATTTTTTTACACCTTAAGAAGTGTTCCTTTAAAGCTTCTCTTTCTCATAGTATAGGCCTTTGCCGGCACGGCCGCAATACGCATCTTCAGAATCCGGCCGCAGAAAAAGACGCGCTTGACTGACCGATGACTTTCGTTTACAATGACTAATGGCATTAGTTTATGGAGGCGGTGAATGATGAAAGCTGGTTTAAACAAGGAACAAATCCTTGCAAAATCAATAGAACTGATTGAACAGAGGGGTGCCGCCGGCATTTCAATGCATGAGCTGGCAGAGGCGCTTGGGGTAAAAACACCATCGCTCTATAATCATATAACCGGAATAGAAGAACTCGAACTGGCCATCGCCCGGTATTCGGGGGACGCTCTCAGGAATGCGCTGACCGGTGCGGTCACAGGCAGGCAAAAAGATGACGCGGTAACGGCGCTCGCCGCCGCCTACCGGAAATTCGGGAAGGAGCATCCGGGCATGTACGATACGGTAATGTCACTGCCGAAGACCGGAAAAAGCGAATTTTCCGAAATCATACGAATCGCGATCCGGCCGATTGTTCAAACAATTCGGGAATACAATCTTTCCGACGAACAGACTGTCCACTGGCAGAGAGTTCTGCGCAGTATCATGCACGGATTTATTTCGCAGGAAAAATCAGGATTTTTTAAACATTTCGACATCAGCGCGGATGACAGCTACCAGGTAGCTATAAATTGTTACTTGACCGGACTTCATGATGCTGCCGGCAGAGAAGCAAAGCAAGATATTATTTTATGTCTATGAAAATTATTCTGTTAACATATAGTCCGGTCATGGAAGGATGCGGCAGCTTTGAATCACGAAGAACTGCAGTTTCGGAAGATGACGGAAACCCCGGTGGAAAAGCTTGTCCTTTCCCTTGGAATTCCTACCATTATTTCGATGCTGGCAACGAATATATATAATCTTGCCGACACGTACTTCGTCGGTACGATCAACACCAGCGCGAGCGGGGCAACCGGCATCGTCTTCGGACTGATGGCGATCCTGCAGGCGTTCGGCTTTATGCTGGGTCACGGAGCAGGCAGCAATATCAGTGCACTTCTCGGCGCACGTAAAACGCAGGAGGCGCGGGAGTTCTCCTCCACCGGTTTCTGGCTTTCTGTCCTGTCCGGAACGGTCATCATGGCGGTCGGGCTGATTTTCATGGATCCGCTGATGCGGCTGCTCGGCAGTACAGAGACGATCCTTCCTTATGCGAGAATCTACGGTTTTTATATTCTGATCGCAGGTCCGGCATTTACATCCGGCTGCGTCATGAACAATATCCTCCGGTATGAAGGTATGGCGGCCTACGCAATGATCGGCCTGACATCCGGAGGAATCATCAATATCTTCGGCGATTACTATTTTGTCATGGTTCGCGGCATGGGCATCGGCGGCGCCGGACTCAGCACTACGATTTCGCAGTATATCAGTATGATATTGCTGATGATCCCATTTCTGACGGGGAAAGTGGAAAGCAGACTGAATATCCGGTACTTCACGCACCGCAGGTCTGTCATAAAGAAAATATTCTGGAATGGTATGCCGTCCATGACACGTCAGGGACTGAACGCGGTCTCTACCATCGTCATCAACGGATGTGCCGGGAACTATGGCGATGCGGCGATTGCCGCGCTGGCTATTGTCAGCAGGATAGCCAATTTTCTTTTCTGCATCGCGATCGGAATCGGACAAGGCTTTCAGCCGGTCAGTGCCTTTAACTATGGAGCCGGAAAATATTCCAGAGTCCGCGGCGGCTTTCGGTTTGCCATGAAGCTGGGCATAATCCTGATGGCCATGCTCGCCGTGACCGCGTTCCTCTTTGCCGGACCGTTTGTAAGGATATTCCGTGACGACCCTGAAGTAATTGAGATCGGCAGGACTGCCATGCGGATCCAGTGCTGCTGCCTCTGGCTGATGCCGATTTCACTCTACGGAAACATGCTCTTTCAATCCATCGGAAAAGGCGGCACAGCAACGTATCTTGCCTCGCTTCGGAGCGGTGTCGTGCTGATTCCGGTAATTCTTCTGCTGACAGCTTTATTCGGCCTTACAGGTCTGGAAAGCTCACAGGCTGCAAGTGATCTGATTTCCGCTATTCTGACGCTGCCGATTATCCTGCGCTTCTACCACACGGATCTGATGGCGCCGGACAGCGAACCGTAAAGCGTTCCGGCTGCTTTACCGGCCGCAGTCCATTCGTTCGATCCTGAAAATAACAGGGCGTGTCCCGTCGGAACAGCATGCGATCATCACACGGTCATCGTTCATCCAGCCATGCATGATCGATCCGCCCTGCAGGCCGGTATAGATATATCTGCTGATCGCGTCCCAGGTTTCCGAGCAGAAGGGCACTCCTTCTTCTCCGCAGTGGGCGGTTCCGGGAGAATGTGCCAGATCCTCATCCGGCCTGCCTGATTTAACCAGCGTTCCTTCTCCCATATGCCAGAAATCATCTTTCTCATCATTCCGTTCAAAGAGAAATTCATCGCCCACATTGTAGCAGGGACACTTCCCGCTGACCGGATTCGCGCAGAACTGCTCCTGCAGCTCCGGAAAAAGCTTTTTGTCGATTACCGTGACTTTTACTTTATACTCCATACCGGGTTCCTCCTTCTGTTCCGTTTTGTCTATTTTTTTCTGACCGGGTGTCTGATTACGGTCCTCCACTTCTCAGGCGCGGCTTTCCGGACATCCGACAGATAAATTTCGTGATGCAGGCGGGTTTCGGAAAAATCATTCTCATACCCCCGCGCTGCGATATAACGATCCATCATCGCAGCACTGGCAGGCTCATCGTCAAACGCTCCGATATGCATCATCTGGACGCACAGCCCCTCTTCGAAAGTCAGAAACTCTGCGGAGGAAAAATCCTGTTTTTTCTTTTTTGCGGCCTCCTCAGCTGCCCACGCGAAATCTGCCTCCGTCACAAAATCCGGAAGCCGGATTACGGAGATCCAATGAAAATCCTGCTTTCGGGCATAATCAAACCCGTTCACGCCCTCCTGCCGCCAGAAGCCCTCCAGCGGCGGAACAACGTAATCAAAATAGCCATCAATCTGATGATTACCTTTTTTACTCATTCTGATGGTAAAGGCAATACCATAGAGCAGACCTATGGCTGCCTTGTATGACCCGCCTTCCTCGTTCGGATCGCCGGTACCCCGCACCGCGATATAATTCATCTTCGGCACATCAATAAGCTCCGGCTTTGCCTTCGGCATATAGTATTCCTTGTATTCTTTCTTATAATCGAACGCCATAGCTTCACACCTCCAAAAATGGCTTATCTCTGTAAAACGGGATCTATAAATCCGATATACTGTGAATTCCCGCTGTCTTCTCGCTGTTCGGATGTGCGTAGAATATTTCAGACACATTTTTTGACAGGATCTTATTCCAGCTTTTCTCCAGCACCTGATCGTTATATGCAGGAATCAAATGGAGCGGAGGCAGATCTCCAACTATGGCACACCTGCCATCAATGATGATCGATACGCTGTCATCGCTGTGCCCCGGCGTATGGATAACCTCTCCGTCAATGCCAAGTTTCTTTAAAAAATTTCTGCTGTCGGCACATGATATGCAGATCGTATCCTGGTCCTTGATCGGCTTGAATTGTATATGCCTGTCACGTGCAAATACAGCATCCGAAAAATGGATAAATCTTTTCTGCTCCTCAAATACCACAAGCTTTATGCCCAGCTCCACCAGATCCTGTGCGATTCCCATATGATCCGGATGATAATGCGTACAAATCAGACATTGGATCTTGTCAAATGCTGCTTCACTCTTCTTTATACAGGAAAAGAAACTCTGCAAGGTTCCTGCCATGTCCGTATCAATAAGCAGTGTGCTGTTTAACAGATAGCACCTTGTGTTTCCGTATTTAAGTTCTTTGACGTCACTCATTATTTACCTGCTTTGATCAAGTCCGGTCAGGGAAGTTCCGCTCTCGCTTCGCTCGCCGGAACGGCTGCTGCTCTAAGCTCAGTCTTCGCTTTCGCTCGACTTCCGTTACATGTCATTGCCTGTGTCAGGGAAGTTCCGCTCTCGCTTCGCTCGCCGGAACGGCTGCTGCTCTAAGCTCAGTCTTCGCTACGCTCGCCTTCGCTAAGAGACAGCATGCCTCTACATGGCTCGATTGCTCCATCTTGATGTCTCCTTATTGACCAGTTCTCGTGAACCTCCGATTTTCTGCCCGTTCATTCGCGGGAATTGTTCAACCGCTCTTTTCGGTTCGCGAAAACT
>Ga0163159_1001250_pt1 | contig 25242 bp, 26 predicted proteins | sample BioMet9_FD_108702 | JGI IMG/M metagenome (GOLD analysis project Ga0163159, IMG submission 108702) | Microbial communities from bioreactor (seeded with sewage sludge) at Lawrence Berkeley National Lab, California, USA - Biofuel... | ecosystem: Engineered > Bioreactor > Anaerobic > Unclassified ... | reverse complement strand
TGCGTCGTAGACGAAATAGTATGCATAGTAAGACGTGCATCTCGAGCTGATGGTAACCGTGCTGTCGGAGGGAACCTCGAACTGAAAGAACGTCCGCGAGCAGGACCCCGGGTCGTTAGCGGCCTCGAGATAGTGGTAATACGTAGTTGATTCGGCAACTGTTTCCTGGTCGAGAGAGACCGGTTGGATGACGTCGATATCGGTGAGAGCGGCAGAGAGCTCGGAGGCGAATGCCGGAAGAACGCCGATAATTAGCATGGCGAGAACGCTAAACAGCAGAAGAGCTATCTTCCTCAACAAGTCCCCTCTCCCACCATGGCGATAATATTTGCATCTGTCATCATGACGAATAATCGCCTTTTAAGCAACAGTCATGGGATGCACGGCGGCTCTAGCAAGCGGCGGCTGAAGCTTAATCGGCATGTAGAGTATTATGCGCGCGAGTCCCGCATATCCGCGCATCCGCCGAAATGCCCTGCTCTCACAGCCGGACGAACGCGTTATCATGATTCGAATGGGCTACAATTGAGCGGTGCGGTTTCAGCGGTTACACCTGCCGGCGTGGCGACGAAGCGTTTCCACCATGGCGGGTGCCGAGATGAGAGGGCTCGCCATGTTCATGTTCAGCATTTCTCTCGTGTTCATCATCATGGGCGTCATCCTTTTGGCCGTCGCCTTCGGCAAGAAGAAGAAAATCGACTCCTTCAAGAAGGCATCGGCGGACACCGCGGGTACAGTGATCGAGAAGCACGACGATGGGATGACCGGCTACTACTATGTCTACACCGTCCGCGTTGAGTACTCGGTAAATGACGCAATCTATAAGCAGTGGCTCCAAGTGACCCCCGCGGAATGCGAAGGGCTTTCCGTCGGTTCCACGGTCGCCGTGAGGTACAAGGTGAGCGACCCCGGGGATGCCGTCCTATCAAGCCATATGAGCACCAGAGTAAGCCCTGCCTACACGATTTCCGGAGCTGTGTTCATGATTGCAGGCATCGTGCTGCACTTCGTCATAGGCTAGGCAATAATCATGCATCGTGGTCAAATCCAACATTGCCGTATTGATATGGCGCTGCAGTCAAGCATAATTCACTAAACCAAGTACTTCTTTGCAGAACGACGCGCCTTCGGGAAGCTCCTTACCGCAGCTATGACAGAACACTTGAGCACCATTCCTCAGTTATAAACACATATCCTCTCATGATGAATGTTAGCACGAGAAGCTGTCCGTCCGTTGCGCAACCGCCGAAGGTCGCGAACGTCATATCATCGACGGGGAGATGCCAATTTAGTCTCCGACGGATACTCCATCGTGCAACATCTACCAACGCGACCGTGACCACGGCCGTTGCGAGTTGCCTCCAATCAGAAGCATGTTCGTTCCTATCGTCAGACCGATTGCAAGATAACTCATGTTATATTGAATCCAATCTATGTAGTGCCTGAATATGCACAGAATCCGTTCGGTTTCTCTTAGTCTCAAGAGGCGGTTTGCATGAGTAAAGACAAACCCATCATCCGCGCGCACCATGTCTGGCTTCTGGTCGTCTGTTTGCTGATATCAGCGGCCATCGCCGGCTCTTACTATTACATGCTCGTGCGGCGAGCAGACGCTGAAATCGCGAGTGCGAGCGAAGTTTACGCCACGCGCACAACAGACTATATCAACTCGGTCTTTCATAAAACCGATACGCTGGCCGCCGTGGTGAAGATGAAGAACGGCGACATCGATGAGGAAACCTTCCAGACCGTCGCAAAAATCGTCTACGAGGAAAACCGTGGCATCCGTGGCATACAGTACATGCCCGGAGCCGTCGTCACGTATTCGTACCCCCTCGAAGGAAACGAAGCGGTCATGGGGAAGAACTTTTTCGACATCCCTGAGCGCCGTGATGATGTCATGCTGGCAATCAACACGCACAGTATCGCGCTCTCGGGCCCCTACAACCTCATCCAGGGCGGCTTGGGGCTTGTGGCCCGCAATCCGGTATTTCTCACCGACGACGACGGCAACGAATACTTTTGGGGCTTCTCCACCATCGTCCTCGACCTGCCCGATGCCCTGGGGTCGGTGGGATTGTCGAACCTTTCGGAAACCGGCTACGACTTCCAGCTGTTCTCCACCAACGAAAACGGCGAACGCTTGGTCATCGAAGGCAACGAGAACCTAGATGTCAGCACGGCTACCTGCAGCGCCATTCAGGTTCCGCACCACGAATGGACACTCGCCATCAAACAGCTGAACCCATGGCAAGACCCGCTCAAGGCGCTGCTCGCCTTCGCCGTCTGCGTCCTCGTCAGCCTGGTTATCTGGCATCGGTACCGCATCGGCGCGCTCGAGAAGGCCACCATCGCATTGCGCGAGCGTTTCTTCTCAGACGTCAGCCACGATATGCGCACACCGCTCAACGCTGTCATCAATTTCTCGGAGATGGGTCAGGAGCCCGGGCTTTCGCCGCAGCAGAAGGATGCCTATTTCAAGAAGATCCAAACCTCGGGAGCGCTTCTGCTCGAACTGGTCAACGAGACGCTCACGATCTCCAAGGCGGAGAGCGGCTCAATGTATCGGCAGAGCGAGCCCACCGATCTGCGGAAGTTTATCGACGACTCCGCGATGTCCGTCCACACGCTGGCCGCTGAACGCGATATAACGTTTGACATCGACCTTGCAGGGCTGCAGACATCAACGGTACTGGTCGACCGCGTTGCCTTGCAGAAAACCTTGTTGAACCTGCTGAGCAATGCGGTCAAATACACGCCCGAGGGTGGCCACGTCGCTTTGACGGCGAAAGACTCCGAAGACGGCAAGAATATCGTTCTGTCCGTGAAAGACGACGGTATTGGCATAGGCGAAGACTTTCTGCCGCATCTCTTCGAGCCGTTCGCGCAGGAGCAGCGTAGCGATTACGGTAGCACCGGAACGGGACTGGGGCTGTCAATCGTCCAGCAGATGGTGCGCCTGATGGGCGGCACCATCACGGTGAACACGCGGAAGAACGAGGGCTCGGAGTTCGTCGTCTCGCTCCCCTTGCAGCACACCGACCTCCCCGCCGTGGATCAGGAGACAATCCAAGCGGGCACCTCGAATGTCAAGCTGCCCGCGGGGCTGCGCGTCCTCATTTGCGAGGACAATGCGTTGAACCAGGAAATTGCATGCGCGCTGCTCGAGGAACAGGGTGCGCAGACCGTTTCCACCGCGAACGGCAAAGAGGGCGTGGAGGCGTTTCGCGCAAGCGATCCTCACTCGTTCGATGCGATTCTCATGGATGTCAGAATGCCCGTCATGGATGGTCTGGAAGCGACGCGCGCCATTCGCGCCCATGACCGTCCCGATGCTGCCACGGTCCCCATCGTGGCGATGACGGCGGATGCGTTCGAATCCGACATCCAGCATTGCCTCGATGCGGGCATGAACGCCCACGTCGCGAAACCCATCGACGCGAAGACGCTGTTCCGCGTCCTCGCGGGGGCTTTGGATAAGGACGCACAGCCGAGGGCGTGAATCTAACCTACGACTCATCGACGAAGCGACTTTGGGCGATGACGCACCACCGAAGTCGTAAAGCCTCTCAAGCCCTGAAGAACATCCCCTCGAAGCAGGCTGCGATAATCTCGTCGGCATCGGGTCCTATGCGATCGGGTTCCGCCTGATGGGCGATATCGAGGAAGGCGCGTTTGTAGTCCTCTGGCGTTGCCACCGCTATCACCTCTGGCGTCTCGTCCACATAGAAGAAGCTCGCGCTCGCGCTTACGGGAAACGGCTTGATGGCCCGCGCGTTTTCGAGAATCCACGCATTGCTCGGCTTACTCGGCATCTCATCCATGCACGCAGCCTCGAGATGCCTCTTCCTGAATGTGACGCAGCCAACGATGTCGACAAGCCCTATCGCGTAGCCGTACACGAGTCCCGGCATCGGGTAGCAGACGTGCGCCGTCTTGGAGGCGCATACTATGAGGTCCCTGACGGGCGTTTTTATGCTTCGCGTGCGACATTCCACCGTCTTGGCGCCAAGTATGATCTCGGTGGCGTAGGGCTCTTGGAAAGCCAGCGCCTTCATTCCATCTTTATGGGCAGCCTGCATATCCGCTCACCCTTCCCGCGAACAATACCCAGCGCTAGAACACCTCTCAAGGTCGCAGCGCCGGTTTTTGAACAACGCTCCTCTTTTTCTAGGGGCCCACTTGCGAGTGAGCCCCTTTGCGTCCACGAATCTTTGCCGGTCGCTCACCGTGGCGCAATCTTTGACTGCGATTCTTAACAGAATTCGCTAAAGCACGCTAGGCAATAATGGCCACCGCCAGAATTGGCAATCAAGTCCTGATCATCGTTGCCGCAGTAAGGACAGATAATCGGAGGTTCTTTAAAGGGTTCTGCGGTCGGGTCCACGATAACACTGCCGCCGGCGATTTTCTCGAGAAAGTCGTCGGGCAGCGCAAGCTTTTCCGACTTGGCGAAACCAACTATCTCGTCGGCGCTTTTGCACGCTTTGAGCTTGCCGTTCTGTTCGGGGGTGAGCCCCTCGACGAATTCCTTCATGTCCATGGAATGCCCCTTTCTTCCCGTGCTTCCCGAGCGTAATTCCGCCACTCTTTCAACCGACGTTTCCTGAGAGTCATTTTACGACTCGCCATGAAACCAAAGCATTAAGGAAGTCTGAAGGTTCGCTCCCGCGCTTCGAACGCTAACGCGGGCGGCCATCTACGAAGGTTTTCGCCCATTCCGATTTCGATGCGCTCACGGTCACCGATGACCCGCGCCTGCCTCGTTAGCTGAGTGCGCTTGTTCAGGGAGGCTTATGCCGCTTGGCGCGTACTCTACAATTCTTCGACAGATTGTTTATACTATGTTGGTAATCATCGCCGAACCCGCAGCGCGCGCATGCGCACGATTCGCGCAACCGGATAGGCCGCAACCATGAAAGGGAGGCACCGCATGCGCACCGTAGGCAACATCATCTGGATACTGCTCGGCGGAATCGTCACGGCGATTGGGTGGGTGCTCGCCGGAGCCATCTTCTATATCACGATTGTAGGCATCCCGCTGGGTCGGCAGGCATTCAAGATGGCGAAGCTCACGCTGGCCCCCTTCGGCAAAACGGTGGTCTACGGCGGCGGCGCGCCATCGCTTATCGCCAACATCTTCTGGGTAGTGCTAATCGGCGTCTGGGAAGCGGCCGCCTACGTTATAACGGGCGCCATCTTCTGCGTGACCATAGTGGGTATCCCGTTCGGGACACAGCTTTTTAAGATGGCGAAGCTCTCGCTCGTTCCCTTCGGCGCTCAAGTGCTGGAAGCGGCTTAGGCGATTTCGAGCTGACAGCACCGCTCCCCAGCCGCTTCTCATCACTCTTTGCGGGAACGTTGAACGACTTCATGAAGACGGTATATATGGTGCCCTGATTATAATTGATGACGACATGCGTCGCGCAGCATCCAAGTTACTTGCAACTTCGTAAATGCTACTTAACGCTGCCCGAGCGTATGTCATCCTGCCATTTGAGCAAATCCGCATGCTTCTCCAAGAGCTTCTTGTACTTACCGTGCAGACTGATATACAGGAACACGAATACCGGCAACGCAATCGAAGAGATCAGCGCGTATAACGCAAATGCCGTAGCCAATGCCACCTCCCATGCTTTCGGTTTAGAATCCTGTTAATAGTAATATATTATGGATGTTTTTGCATCATGCGTTATCGCGCATTGCAGCAAGCCGACCTTCGGGAAACTTTGACGTATAATTCCGTTATATTCATTTGAGAGAGCGAGGGCCGTGGACCGCAAGGAAGCGCTGACGATTCTCGGCATCGAAGCCGAGAATCCCACACACGAGGAAATCAACGATGCATACCGCACGATGGCATTACTGAACCATCCCGATGCGCATCAGAACAATCAGAAGCTGAAAGACGCCGCGGAGCATCAGATGCGCCGCATCAACGAGGCGCGCGACTACCTGATCAAGGGCCGTAGCGCTGAACCTCGCGCACGCCGTCAACCCGAGCCTACAGCAGAGCCGAAAACGGACCGAACCGCAGGACAGACAACGGGGACAGCGGGGACAACGGGGAGCGACCGTGGCAATACCAGCGCGGGCGGCAGCTCGAAAAGCGCCAGCGATCGGGCTAAAACCGGCACAGACAGCGGGCAGAAGACCGCAGGCGATCGCGCCAATGCCAGTTCGGGCAACGGGTCGAAAACCACGAGCAGCAAAGCCGGAACAACTTCGGACGCTTCGACGAAAAGCTCGACCCGCGACGGCGCGGCAGCTTCAAACGCTGCTTCCTCAAAGGATTCGGCGAGCACCCACGCCGGAGGGAGCATCCATCAGCAGCACCAGGCGGCGGTAGAGAAACGCTATAATCGGGCGGTCGCTTGGCTTGCACTCGCCATCATCTTCGCCATCGTGTATGCGGACGGTTTTCTCGGGTACAGCTATGTGACGAGCATCACCGTGCGATACGGCGAACCCCTTGCAGTGCTTTTGGCTTTTTCGAGCTGCCTTATCTCGACGACCATCATAGCCACCGCAATGACCGACTACCAGAAGACCTGGCTCTGCTGGATCGGCGGCATCGTTTTGATGCTAATCCTCGGTCCCTTCGGTGAACTACTGGCCATGTTTGTATCCGCACTCGTGAGCGCGGAAACAAATCCGAACACCGGACTGGTTCTCATAGCTGCCGTCGCGGTTCTGGCCGCAGTCGTCTTCATGCATGCAGCCAAGAAAGCGCGCCTGCGAAAGAAGGCGTGAAACGCTGCGCCGCGACATTGCCTGAGCCGATCGAACCAATCGGAACATCATTAAAACCAAAACATGCTCTGCATGTCTTGCAATCATCAGCTTAAAATCGTATCATTGATACATTATTTAACGAGCAGTCGATTGGATATAATGGGCGATTATCTCTATCCATTAGGGCTTCCGAACCAGAGAAGGAAATGCTTTTCGTTCCAGATTATTATAGCGGCCGCTATCGTATGGATTATTCCGTACACGAGATAAAGACGTATCTGAACTTCGTCGGTTCGGCTATTCGCGAAAAGTCATTTTTAGTATTGAAGGAAGATCCCGATGGCCCCACCTGTACGAGAGCCAAGAACAGCGATTTCATGCGCATCTACGTCAAGCACGATTTCGACCCATCGGGAAGAATAAAGGATCTAATTGTCTCGTTGCACAAACTGGAACTGCCGATTCTGAGAGCGTTCGAAAGCTAGGTGAAACCTCATGTCGGAAAAAGCATACTGTCCAAGGTGCAGAGACGAAGTTACATTCGATACCGTCGAAATTGTCGATAGCACAGAACTCGATGGAAAGACCTACTCCTATCCCACGAAGAAGGCCATATGCCCCATATGCGGCAGCGAGGCGGTTTTTCAGCCTTACGAAGAAGCCGCAGCGTTGTCTTTCAACGACGCGGTGCGTGCGCAAGAAGGACTGGTCGCGTTGAGCACGATCCGCGACCTACCCAAACGTTACAACATCGGCAAACGTCCTTTGTCGAAATTGCTGGGCTGGGGCGAAATTACCTATTCCCGTTTCATTGAAGGACAGACTCCGTCGAAACGATACTCGTACGCGATAGAAGAACTCTCTTCCGACCCTCTGGCATACAAAGAGCTCCTGCTGAAAGAGCAGGACAAGATATCGAAAGTCACGTTCAGCAAAAGCCTGAAAGCAGTCGACGCCATCATCGACGGCGAATACCCCGAAACCGCACGGCTCTTCGAAGTCGCGGACTGCTTCTGTATCCTCGCAGCCGGTGACATCACCACGATGATGATCCAGAAGCTCATGTATTACGCGCAAGGCTTCAGCCTCGTGTTTCTCGACCATCCTCTGTTCGCCCAAACGCCGCGCGCTTGGGTCTGGGGACCGGTCTATGGACAAGTCTGGCACGAATACAGCAACCGCAATTTGACCGAAGAATACGAGAACTCTTCAGAAACCCTGTTTCATTCAGCCTCGCCGTTCTCGGAAGATGAAGAAGACCTCATCCGCGCCGTCTACTCGAGCTACGGCCAGTTCAGCGGCCCCGTCCTCTCCCGGATGACGCATGCCGAATCGCCATGGATACTCGCGAGAAGCCGCGCCGGAGCGAAGGCCAGCGAGCGTTGCAACGAGCAAATCAAGCTCGAAGAGATGAGAGACTTCTTCGTTCGCATGAAGGATAAATATCACATGAATTGCTTGGCAGACATCGACCTTTATGCTGAAGATACGTCTCGGTCGATACAGATTTAGCGAACTCGGCGGATATCGAAATCAGAGATAGGCGGAAACTTGGCCGAGCATTCATGGCCATACTCGCTTGGGACATAGCTGCTCGCCCTCGTTTCATCCCCTTGGAATAGGATTCTTCCCAAACATCGAATCGAGCTATCCGGCATTTCCGGATAGCTCGATTCGATATGCCTCATTTCCATTTCCGCAATACAAGTTATTGGAAGTTTTCCAATAACTGGACAATCTCCCCGCGAGCCAACCATTGCAATTATTCCAATAGTTGGCTCGCGTTTCCTTCCCTGCCGCTGCGCTATACTGGGCTTACCGCACGCACTACCGCAAGGACTCGCCCACGACCCTCTGCGTCAGCTTCAGCGCCTTCCTGCATGGCGAGGAGCCCATCGAGGAGCCCGTCTTCCTCAAGGAGGACAACTCCGCCGAGCAGCAGCTCGCGGACTTGCGGGCGCTCTACGCAGAGGCGCGCGGCGCGGGGGCGCCGAAGGAACTGCTCGTCGACATCGAGCGCGACGGGAAACTCGTGGACTACGGCATCGCCGGGGAGGGGCAGCTGGCCTTCGAGCTGGCGAACAGCCAGCAGCTGCAGCGCCACATGGAGCTCGTCAAGCAGATTGGCGCAGCCGAGAAGGGTACCGCGGCACGGTTCGGCTTTAATCGATGGTTAGACGCAACTACAAGTCGCTCGAAGAGTGGGAGATAGGGCTGTAGCCAAAATCCTTGCAAAAGAATGCACGGCTTGAACTATAGATACACGTATCACTTTTGTATAATTGTTGAAGTAATAATGCCGCGATCTTTACGGAGGTTTATCCGTGAAACACATTGCAAGGTTGCTTATTCTGTTTGGCGCGTTGCTTGCACTAATGGCTATACCGGTGTTGGCATTTGCTAACGACAACTATTCATCTGATGAGCAAGTCTACTATCTTGGCTCGACTGTGAACGCCGGTCTGGACACAGGCTTTGCGAAAAACGACCCTATAACAAAAGACGACCCTCATTTTGGATGGAACCTTGGCTCATTTTATGTCTCGGGCTATACAGAGGTAGAGCGCGGAGATGGCAATAACCCCACTTTTTTGAAAACTTCGGGCGATACTGTCGCGTTGTATTTCAGACTTGATCAGAACATCGATTGTCTCAATGGGAATGAGAACCTTTTAATTGCCGAGGACACCGATGGATACGACGAACGCTATGGTATTCCAAAAACAAACTTTGGCCATGGCGCGCTGATTATCAGGCAAACTAATTACGAGAACGCCCAAAGCGAACCACAGGTTTATGTTGACTATCTTGCGGCAAATGCATCTCAAGATGCTAATACGCAGGTACAACTATTCGAAGAGGGCGATTACGAGGTAACTCTCGACTACGAAATCATCAACAATAGCCACATAGTGCCTTTGGTCAGCTGGTCGGTACTTCCCGGCTACTACGACTACCGCACGAGCTTCAGCTTCTCCGTGCGCAACGGTAATACGATGGTCTTCCCATTTGATGTTGTATCTGGTGAAGAGCTGACAAACAGCTCTGTGACAGAAAACGGCTTCTACATCGATTTAGCGAAATCTCGATATTTAACCGTAAACGTGAAACGCGAAGTACTCGCTGACAGCGGCGACGGGTTGGTTGAAGATGTCCGTTCGAACGCACCTGCTGAGAACGGTAAAGAGTACACAGAAGAGGGCGTCTATACGATTGCCGCTTCAAACCCATCTACCGGTCAGACAACCGAAAAGAAAATCTACGTAGGCACGAACGACATATTGAAGGCATACGTGAAGACCGACTATTCGATTGATGAGATCAGGAACCAACTCGACCAAGGTGCCACAATCGATATGACTGGAAACATTATCTGGCCCACAGCGCAACAAGCAACAACTTTTGTCGGAACTTCTGTTGCTGCCACTGAAAATAGCGCGGCGCCACAAGATAACAGCAAATCGCCTTTTTGGCCGATTATTCTCATTTTTTGTTTTGCCGTGGTTTTCTTTATAGCTCTTGTCCGTCGGAAGAAAAACCGGATAAATGAGCATGCAATAGTGAGTGACGTTCAAACTAAAGACCCTCTAAGCATAGAGCGCGGAATTTCTTCTACAACTGAATACGACAGCAGCACAAAGGAGAACTGCAGAAACGGAGATGAAGTTCAGGTCGATGTCGAGGATGACCGCAAATGAAAAGACTTTTAGCCTTTATCTTGAGCTGCGCGCTTGTTCTACAAGGATGCACCTTACAGAATTCTGGAACTGAAACGCAGCAGGAAGAGCCAGCGAGCGGGACGACTGTCGCACAAACCGTCCCTGAGTTCGACGATTTGAGCAATCCCGATCTTCAACGCTATTTGGAAGATAAAGTATATTCCGACTTGGTAAGCAACCTTGACAGCGACAACTATTTCGTTGAGAACGTTGAGGCAAAGTACGTATCAAAAGAATACTTAGAAGAACTCGCCTACAATTCGCAGGAAAACGTCTATTTCGGCTACAACCTCACTGATTTAGAAAGTCAATTGCAGGGTACTAAATACGTTTTTGCTCCAAACGACGATGGCCAAACTGTTGTTAAGTCATTTGAAGCATACGACGATACATACGATCAGACCATTCGTAATGTTGCGATAGGAACAGGGGTAATCCTTATCTGCGTGACAGTTACGGTTGTTACAGCTGGTGCCGGTGCGCCAGCTGCAGTGACTGCGGTGTTCGCTGCATCAGCCGAAACAGGCACAGTTGTCGCGCTTTCGTCTGCCGTATTCAGCGGTACCATGACAGGTATTATCACCGGCTTGCAAACGAATAATATGGACGAAGCAGTTAAGTCTGCAGCATTATCCGCAAGCGAAGGTTTCATGTGGGGTGCCATCACCGGAGTTGTAACTGGAGGTATCGGCGAGGGCACGGCATTATTTGGCGCAACGCGCAGTGGTCTGACATTTAGCGAAGCATCGACAATCCAACAGGAATCAAAATATCCGCTGGACCTAATTAAACAATTCAAAAGTACGAGTGAGTACCAAGTATATAAAGAAGCTGGCCTACGCACTCAAATGGTAGGCAACAGATCCGCACTGGTTCGCGATATCGATCTAAACTACACGAGTGAACTTGGCGGGAAAACCGTTACCAATCTTGAACGAATGCAAAAAGGTTATGCACCACTAGACCCCGCAACTGGTAAAGCCTATCAGCTTCATCATATTGGACAACGTAGCGACGGTACGATAGCTATACTGACAGAAGCAGAACATCAGGGCAATTCAACCATCTTGAACACTATCGGTAAAGAATCAGAAATCGATAGAGAAGCGTTTGATAAAATACGCGGACAGTTTTGGAAAGACTATGCTGCTTCGCTTGAATAGGGGAAACCGATGAACAGTCTCGTCGAGTATTTGCAGAAGCATCCAGACTTGTTGGCTGGCATCGGAGTTTCAGCAGATGCAGTGAGAGATGCAGAAACGAAACTTTCGACAAGTTTTTCAAACGAGTATCGCGACTATCTGCTTTCGTTTGGAATAGCTGCATTAAATGGTCATGAGCTGACAGGGTTAGGTTCTTCTAAACGCGTTAATGTAGTCGACGTCACTCTAGCAAACAGAGAGCGTTACAAAGGCACCAATCAACTCTATGTGGTAGAAGAGGCAAATATTGACGGGATCGTTATCTGGCAATCTTCTGCGGGCGAAATCTATCAGACGCTTTTAGGTGAAGACCCAATTAAGTATGCAGAATCACTTTTTGAATATGTAAAAGCGTGATTATATTCAATTGTGGCGAACCACCGTTGTCATTCGAATTGATTTGATACGGTGTATTATCATTATTATGTTTACTAACGTCTCCAAGGGTCAGCATCACCCCACAATTAGGGTAGTAGCAAGATTTTTCCTGCTTTAGCAACAAACCGTTCATGACATTTTAAACAATTAACGAGCACGTCAGTCATACTTTATCGCCCTCTCATACACGCAGTGCGCACGCTGTAGCATCGCAAGAAAGGTTTAAACATATTCGTGTAGTCCTGCCGTCTTTCCTCTACCAGTCTTTTCCAATAGCCAGGCGAACTTACCTTCACACCAACCATTGCAATTCTTCCAATAGCTGGCTCGCGTTTCCTCCCCCGCCGCTGCGCTATACTGGGCTTACCGCACGCACTACCACAAGGACTCGCCCATGACCCTCCGCACCAACATGAACGCCTTCATCCATGGCGAGGAGCCCATCAAGGAGCCCGTCTTCCTCAAGGAGAGCACCTCGGCCGAGCAGCAGCTCGCGGACTTGCGGGCGCTCTACGCAGAGGCGCGCGACGCAGGTGCGCCGAAGGAGCTGCTCGTCGACATCGAGCGCGACGGGAAGCTCGTGGACTACGGCATCGCCGGAGAGAAGCAACTGGCCTTCGAGCTGGCGAACAGCCACATGCCGCTCATCGTCATCCACGACCTCTACCTGGAGCGCGAGGGCCTTTCCGCGCAGATCGACTACCTCGTGTTCACGCGGCACATCGCCCTGGTGCTGGAGTGCAAGAACCTCTACGGCGACATCACCGTCAACGATCGCGGCGACTTCGTCCGCGCCATGCGATACGGCGGCTACACGCACAGGGAGGGTATCTACTCCCCCATCACTCAGCTGCAGCGCCACATGGAGCTCGTCAAGCAGATTGGCGCGGATGGCAAGGGCGGCCTCACCAAGCTCGGCTTCGAGCACTATTTCGACGACAACTACAAGTCGCTCGTGGTGCTGGCCAATCCCAAGACCATCCTGCACGACCGCGACGCGCCAGCCGCCGTGAGGGAGAAGGTCATCCGCGCGGACAAGCTGATCGAGACCGTCAAGCGCATGGATTCCGAGAGCAAGAACAGCACGCTGACCGACCGCGAGCTACACGCCTGGGCCGAACGCTGGCTTTCGCGCGGCTCGGAGTGCCCCACCGACTACGCGGCGCAGCGCAAAGCCGCGTTGGAGGAGTGGCGGAAGAGTCAATAGGTTTTCCATCCGATTCCCGTAATACCATGCGCTTTTCGGCAGGAACTGCGCTGTGAGCGTCGATTCCCGCCGACAGATTCCCGCCTACAATCGAAGAGAGGAAAAAGGCGCCATGAGCACCATGGTTGAACGCGCACGCGTGATGCGAAACCCGCTCGCCTGCCGCGTGAAGATCGCCGACATGGCGCATAACGCCGACATCGTGCGCATCCCCCACCCCACAGACGAGGACCGTGCCCGCTGCGAGAAGTACCTCCGCCAGCGCGCGTTGCTCCGGGAGAGTTTGGAATGTTAGATGTAACATCGCAACCCTGCAGAGCGGCCGAGCAACAACTTTCAGCAAGAGTTCGAAATACTCTCCTGATGTGATAATAGTCGTCACCTACCATACATGGCACGCCAAAGAGTCAACGACGGAACCCTCTTCATCGTCACAATCGACAAAGCAGTTGTCAGAACAATCTGTTTCAGTGGCACAGTCAACGGCAACATCGCAGGAGTCGATTCCGTCCGAATCAGCGAACAGAAACGACGAGATATTGACTGCGGAAAACAGTGAGGATCTTGCAGCCGTACTGTTTGTTTTGGATCCTGGCAAACCGATTGTCGCCGATTTCGCAAGCAGGTATAAAGGACGCACTATCGAGCTTGACGGGACTATCGCAGATGTACAGCACTATGGCAGCTACAGAACTCGATATAACATCTTGATAAGAAACTACGTGCTCGATATCTGGAGAACTACAGGCGATACAGCCAGATCTTCGGCCGCGCCGTTCCTCACTCTCATATTGAAGCTCGGCTGCAGCCTGAGCGCATGAGGCATTTACCTTCTGCTGGCCATTCCATATCGCGAAACCGCGAATGCCTGCCAGCAACTGTTCCATGTATGCCGCTTACTTTACAGTTATCGAATTTTCTATCTCGTTACAGTAATCGGACATGGAAAATGGATCGGCTATATGCGAGCGCATGGCAACGCTATACGAGGGGTTCGAGCTGGTGTTGCCAAGATTCAACACATTCTGATGCAGGTTAAGTGGTTCCTGCGTGCCTCTCGATGTCTCGAACAACGTGACACTGAATTGCATTTTTTCGATCATGCTGCCTCCGGGCACAACGGGGAGATTGTTGATGGTTTTAAAAGTGTATTCCTTGGAGTATTCGACTTCTCCGTAATATGAAGCATCCTTCCAATGGCATGCGACGTCCCCGTCGGTTTCCGTCACCGTGAAGTTGCTGCGCCAGTCTTCGGGAAAATCTATCGAGAAGTACTCGTTTTCGTAGTGAATCGCGGCCTTTGCTGCCGTAGCAGCGTCATCGGCGGCTTTCTGGTCCTTGGCGGCCTGGATACGGTTTTCCGTGGCAGTCCTGTAGGTGTCGGCGGTCGCTTGGTCCAGCCCGGAGCGGACGGCGTAGTCGAAGATTCTGGCCAGTTCCTCGTCGGGGACGGACGTGTAGTCGGAGATGGGAGTGAGCGTTATCGGCTGGGCGGTGGCATCGACGGGGGCGCCGGGCTCCACGTCGTCGCCGATGCTCACGTTCCAGCTGGTGGAGGACACGTCGTAGACGGTGCCGTCCGACGTCAGCGGCGAAACGACGACGGTCACGGTGTAGGTGCCGCGCAGCAGGCTGAGGCCCTCGCCCTCGGCGTCGACGTAGCCGTCCTCGTCGACGGTCGCGCCGTCGAGGTCGGTGCCGGTCACGCGCACGGGGATCTTGGAGGCGGTGGCGTCGGCGTAGCCCGGGACGTCAACCTTGAAAACGACGGCGTGCTTGGTGTGGGCGGCCTCGTAGGCGGCCTGCGCTGCGGCCTGCGCGGCCGCCTGCTGCTGGGCGTTCCGGTAAACAAGGAACCCGACGACCCCGCCCACCAGCAGCACCGCTACGGCGATGACGGCGATTAGGACGGCGCGCGTGCGCCTCGTGCTCCCGCCTGCGTTGGCCGGGGCGGTCGGCGTCTGCTGCGGCGCGTATGCGCCCGGCACCTGCTGCGGCGTCTGCGTGCCGGGGGTCTGCTGCGGGGTCTGGATAGCGGGCATCTGCGGGGTGGCAGCCGCGGGAACCTGCGGTGTGGAAGCCGTCGCCGCATCGGCCGACGGCGCCGTGATGCGCGCACCGCACTCGGCGCAGAACTTCGCATCTTCAGGAAGCTGTTTCCCGCACTTGGGACAGAACACTGGAACACCACTCCTCGGCCGACTGTTTGTCATATGATGTTATGGCAACAGCGTGGCAAAACCGCGATTTGCGTTACTACTATTTGAGCTCGATGCTATTCATAATCGACATGAGCTCATCATACGATGTGCCGTAGGAAGCATAGTCGGTATTGTCGCAGGCCATGCTGGTGCTATTGCCCATTGAAGTTTTCCCAATGTCTTTTCTCCAACCATTGACTCCTGCATCGCCGACGACTCTGTCGGGCCCAGCGCCAATAAGGGTGATAGTAAATGCACTTTTTCCATTCAAATAGAAGTTATACCAACCGGTTAATGCCGGCATGCCCTTAGCCGTCTCGTCGCAGTAGTATTTGCCGGCCCAACTTTCGGGGACGTCCAGCGAGAAATACTCGCATTCGAAGTGGCATGCGCTTTTCTTTGCTGCAGCCTCGGCGGCTGCCTCCTCTTCTGCCTTCTTCTGCGCCTCCGCCGCGGCAGCGGCGGCGGCCGCCTCCTCGGCCTTCTTCTCGTCGATGGCGGCCTGGCGGGCGGAGGTCAGCGTGTCCCGGTAGGTTCCCGCCGTGGCGGCGTCCATACCGGACCCGACGGCGCAGTCGTATATCCGCGCGATCTGGTCGTCGGTGAGGGCGGTGATGTCCCCGATGACCGTGAGCGTTATCGGCTGGGCGGTGGCGTCCACCGTGGCACCGGGCTCCACGTCGTCGCCGACGGTCACGTTCCAGCTGGTGGAGGGCACGTCGTAGACGGTGCCGTCCGACGTCAGCGGCGACACGACGACGGTCACGGTGTAGGTGCCGCGCAGCAGGCTGAGGCCCTCGCCCTCGGCATCGACGTAGCCGCCCTCGTCGACGGTCGCGCCGTCGAGGTCGGTGCCCGTCACATGCACCGGAATCTTGGAGGCGGTGGCGTCGGCGTAGCCTTGCGCATCCACCTTGAACACCACCGCGTGGCGGGTGTGGGCCTCGTTGTAGGCGGCCTCCGCCGCGGCCTGCGCGGCAGCCTGCTGCTGGGCGTTACGGAAGACCAGGTAGCCCCCGATGCCGCCCGCCAGGAGTACCACCGCCGCTATGATGACGATCAGTATCGTACGCGTGCGCTTGGACTTGTTATTAGCGGAGGGAGGGACGGCGTACGTCTGCTGCGGCGCGTATGCGCTCGGTGCCTGCTGCGGCGTCTGGGTGCTGGGAGCCCACTGAGGCGTCTGGAGCGCCGGTTCTTGAGCTGCCAGCTGCGGCGTCTGCGCCTGGGATGCCGAAGGTGTCGAAGCATCGGACACGATATGCGTTATGCGCGCGCCGCATTCCTTGCAGAATATCGCACCGTCGGGAACCGCTTTACCGCAGTTGGGACAGAACATCGCGTGCTCCTCTTCCGATTGCCCTACTTCTCATAGTGACATAGTAGCATGTGCGCTGGAGGAGCCGGTTGCGCAACCCTGGTGGGTTAGCGATAGCGCAGCGGCCGCTACGCGGCATCAGACGAATAGCTGCACTTTCCCGGTAAGGAACGCCTCGAGGGGCGCATCGGCCGAACCGACCACAATAGCATGCGTGCCCGGGTAGAGCGCGCAGAAGGTGTCGAGACCGCTCAGATGCCTCACCCGGCCGCTTTTCACCTCTATGGCCGTGCGGGCGTCACCGCTCTGGATGACGAAGTCGACCTCGTCGGCTCCGTCGCGCCACCAGTTGACGTCGAAATGATCGCTGAGACCGCGCTTTAGCAGATAGGCGCCGACGGCGCTTTCCACCAGATGTCCTTTGCGCTCAGGATCGGTGAGGAGAAAATCCCGATAGGGCCCGTACGCGGCAACCATAAGCGAAGTGTCGAAAACCGCAAGACGCGGTGACGATGAGCGCCGGTTGAGTTGCTTCTCCGCGTACTTCTGCAGACCCGTCATGAGGCCCGCACCATCCAGCAGGTCAAGGTAATGGGCAATCGTAACGGTGTTGCCCGCATCATCAAGCTGACCGAGCAGCTTGCGATAGGAGACCTCCTGCGATGAATAGGATGCACCGAGATAGAAGAGCGCCTGCATGAGCGCTGGCTTGCGGACGTTCTCGAGCGACACGACGTCCCGAGAGATGCTGGGTTGAATGATGGAGTCGTTCATGTAGTCGAGCCAACGCCTCTGATCGCCGATCAGAGGCGCAGCGCCGGGATATCCACCGAAGTACAGGTACTGCTCGAGCGTGAAACCAAAAGCACTGTGGCACTCCTGATAATCCCATTGCATACAGCGGATCAGCTCGAAACGCCCCGTGAGCGCTTCGCAAAGACCGCTCTGGAGAAGCAGCGAGGACGAGCCGGTAAGCACCACGTAGAGCGGGCATCCAGTATCGCAGTCCTCATCCCACAGGTCCTTTACCACCGTCGACCATTGGTCGACCATCTGGATCTCGTCGACGGCGAAGAGCGCCTTCCCATCTCGGCGAGCCAGCAATCGTGCCTCTCCCCACTCCCTCCGGAGCCAATCGCGCGTTGCGCGAACGTCTTGGGAAGCACGCACCATATGGCTGGGCATGGCGATATCATCGTCGAGCAGCTGGCGCAGCGCCGTCGACTTCCCTGTCTGACGGGAACCGATCACCACCTGTATGTTCCGTCGCGGTTCGGAAAGCCGCTTCTTGAGGACTTCGACGATGCCCCTGCGATACTCGGTCATCCGAGCCTCCCTTCATACATGGTTCTTCGCGCGGGCAAATGACTGAATCTCCGGTGATTATAGCGCAAAATGCTCACCTGCTGAGTATTTTTGCTTAGTAGGTGAGCATTTTTGCTCAGTAGAATCAAACCACAGCGTGAGATGCGAGTACTTAGATGTCGAGGGCGGCGTGGTAGCCCTGGGTCGTGGCGATGGTCACGTTGGAGGGGCGGACGCAGTCGCCGATGAGGCGGACGAAGGGCGCGCAGTCGCGCAGCGCGTCGGCATCGGCGCGGCGGGCGCGCTGGCCGGCGGCCAGGATCACCGTGTCGGCCTTGATGGTGTGCTCGGCGCCGTCGGCATCCTTGTAGGAGAGGCTCCCCTCCCCGATCTTGGTGCAGGTGCTCTGCGTGAGCGCCGTCACCTGCTGCTCCTCGAGCTCGGACAGGAGAATCGGTCGCTGGCGGATGTTGGCGTCGGGCGCGACCTCGGTCTCCATCGAGAGCAGCGTCACCTTGTGGCCCTGCATGCCGAACCAGATAGCCGCCTCGGTGCCCGAGAGACCGCCGCCAATCACGGCGATGTCGCCCTTGGCCTCGTCGGCGCGCAGGTAGAGCTCGGTCGCGCCTATCACGTGCAAGCTGTTGATGCCGGGGATGGGCGGCACGATCGACTCCGAGCCCACGGCCACGATGATCGCGTCGGGCGCGATTTCCCTGGCCACCTCGGGCGTCACGCGCGTGTTCAGGCGGATGTCCACGCCCGCGCGTTCGCACAAAAGCCCCAGCACGCGGGCGTTGTCCGCCATCTCGCGCTTGAACGGCAGCACGACCTCGCCCTTCGAGATGCCGCCGAGCGAATCTTCGGCTTCGCAGAGAATGACCTCATGGCCGCGCTCGGCCGCAGTCAACGCCGCCTTCAGGCCGCCGGGGCCGCCGCCGGCCACGAGCACGCGCTTGGGGTTCAGCACCGGGACGACCTCGGTGCCGTCGAGCTCGCGCCCGATAACGGGGTTGACCGCGCAGCTGCGCGTCGCGGTCACGGGGCGCTCGGCCATGCAGACGAAGCAGCGCAGGCACGGCAGGATCTCGTCGTCGGCTCCGGCCATGACCTTGCGCGGCAGGAACGGGTCGGCCATCAGCGCACGCGCCATCTCGACGATGTCGGCCTGGCCGCTCGCGATGATCTCCTCCATCTGGTCGGGGTCGTTCAGGCCGCCGACCGTGGCCACGGGGATGCTCACGTGCTTCTTGATCTCGGCCGCCAGGTAGACATTGCAGCCGTGCGCGCGGAACTGCGACGGATGCGTGATGGAGAAGCCGCGCTGGTAGGAGCCGGCCGAGACGTGCAGGATGTCGACGCGGCTCTCGAGCAGCTGCGCGATGCGCACGCCCTCGTCGAGGTCGTAGCCGCCCTCGAAGAACTCCGAGCCGCTCATCCTGAACTCGATGGGGAAGCCCTTCCCCACGGCGGCACGTACGGCATTGAGCACCTCGCAGGCGAAGCGCGCGCGGTTCTCGAGGCTGCCGCCATACTCGTCGGTGCGCTTGTTGAAGTACGGCGAGAGGAACTGGTTGATGAGCCAGCCGTGCCCGCCGTGCACCATGAGCATCTGGAAGCCGACGCGCTTGGCGAGCGCGGCGGTCTGGCCGTAGGCGGCTACGATGTCGTCGATCTGCGCCTTCGTGAGCGCCTTGACCGGGTGGCCGTCCGTACGGGTGCCGTCGCTCGGTCCGAACTGGGCGAGCCCCTCTTTCTTGCTCTTGTCGGTGAGGTAGGTGCCGGCGAACTGGCCGGAGTGCGACAGCTCGAGCGAGGGGATGGCGCCGTGGCGCATGATCGCGTCGGCGGTGTGCGCGAAGCCCGAGAGCGAGCCGGGCTGCGTGGTGTTGAGGTGGAACGCATGCGAGGCGTCGGTGGCGGGGTGCACCATGCACTCGCTGGCGGTCACGTTGGCCGCACCGCCCTGGGCGCGCAGCTCATAGAAGGCTGTAGTCGAGCGGTCGATGCAGCAGTCGGCCGTGATCTCCGCGCCGCCCACCGGTGCGGAGAACATCCGGTTCCGAAACACGACGTTTCCCACGCGGATGGGTTCGCACAGATGCGGGTGGTTGGTGGGCATGGTCTTCTCCTCACGGATGCGTGTCTTTCGCTACCCGCCATTCTCATGCTCCGCACCCCGTTTGGCAATGAGCGCAAGCGTAACTCCTCATAACGAGTTTTCAGCGTGCAGGACACGGCTCTGATCGAGGAGGACCGCTTCATCGTCGCCACCGCGATGACCGACTACCAGAAGACCTGGCGCTGCTGGATCGGCGGCATCGCCTCGACGCCGATCCTCGACCCCTTCGGCGAGCTGCCGGCCCTGTTCGTCCCCACATTCGCGAGCGCGGAGGCGAGCACGAACGCCGGTCTGGTCCTCATAGCCGCCGTCGTGCTCCTGGCCGCCGCCGTCTTCATGCATGCGGTGAGGAAGGCGCGCCTACGAAAGAAAGCACAGGGAAAGCCACGGCGCGACATTGCCTGAGATGATGCCCGAGGCATCTTTCCCCGTCCCTATCGTCTATCCTCTCCCCCGCCTCATTCGCTCGTAAAAGTCTCCGGGGATGCGACGATGTCCGAAACCCTTGACCTCGATGCCGTCTCCGGTTCGACGATACATGATTCTGCACGTTGCCCTAGCTCCCTGGCCAACGCGATGCTGATAGTGGTAGGACTTCCAATCTTCGAACTCGTATTTCAAGTCGCTGGAGGCGACCTCGTCCCGAACAAGAGACTCCAGCGCGCGGCGCGTGCTCGCGCATGCCGCCATGAAGTCGTCTTCATCGGGAAACGCGTACGCCATGAGGAAGGCATCCTCGACCAGCGAGGCCGCATCCATGAAAACGCCCTCGGTCTCGGATAGCGACTCGATTGCCTGACGGATCAGCTCCTTGCTAATCGCCATTGACGATTCCCATCAACGCGTCGGCGTTATCGTCGAAGTAAGCAAGAGCTGCGGACTTGAGGTCGCCGCCGGTCTTGTTTTCCGCACGGTCCCCCCTTGCCATGAACATCGCGGCGATTTCGGCCCTCTCCCCTTGCTCCTCGAGCTCGGCGATTCTCGCGCTCAAAGCAGAAGCGTATTCTGGTGCCAGCATGTAGCCGACAACGCCGCTGCGATCGACGACCTCGAAGCAGCCGACGTCGGATAGCCTGTCGCGCCAAGACCTGGACCGGGCGAACTCCGACACGCCGACACGCTCGGTCGAACCGACCATATTCTGAAACCTTTCGACCTGCTCATCATAATGTGCGGATGGCATGCCATACCTCCTACTCACTCGTTTCTTTGGCATGATTATAGCATCGGCACGCATTGATTCACAATATAGTGTGATTTTAATCAGCAATACAGCGCGTAAGATATTCCGTTTCGCCAGCGAAAAAGAACATTTCATACCGATATGCTCCGAGCGCAGACATAGCCGTTTCGCGTCATCGACAAAAGGCAGCACCCAGCACTGCAATACTGCGGTGCTGGGCGCGCTCTTCTCGTCAGCAATGTCTCGAACTTCGGCCTTCCCCTACTCGTACTTCGACACCCAGTCGATGCAGAGCCAGACATCGTTGTTCTTGACCATGCACTTGTCGTATTTCGCGCACATGTAGCAGGTGTCCGACATGCCTCCGGCGATGCCGTTCAGCACCTCGTCGGGCAGCGCGATCTTGTGTTCTTTGCAGAAGGCGAGACGCTCCTCGTTGCTCTTGCATGCCTCGATGCTCGCGCGCTGTTCGCCGGTGAGGCTCTTCGTCCATTCTTCCATCTTCACGGTGAGTTCCTTTCGATCGGCGTTCCCCATGGTGCCATTGTAATACGTCGTATAGGCTCGCACCGTTTAATCAGAACGAACAATGGCCGAAGAGGAATCGATGTTCCCCTTCGGCCAGTTGATTCTCTTATGTCATTGCCGTCGTGCGCAGAGAGCGTCCGCTATCCTCGGAATCCGCGAAAACCCGATTAACCTTTATAGCGCGGAATCGATTCCATATCGAAGTCCTTGTTCGGCACCAAGTCGAGGTATGGAAAGCGGGAGACCTTGGCGCGTATCTCGAGCTGACGGCCATCGAGCTGGCCCCAGAGGACCTTCACCTCGGTCCCCTCCTGCGCCAGCTCGGGGTCGATGCTGCACAGCGATATCGTCTTGCGGTAGTACAGGGTGTACGTGCGCCACATGGACACGCCGACGGTCTTGCCGTCCGCCAGGACCTTATGGTTCTGATAACGGTTCTCGGCAGGGCCGAGGTCGCCTAGGTTCAGCGGGAAGGGCATGTCGTCGTACGGCTCCTCTCCCTGCTCGAAAAACGATGCGAAAACCTTCATGATGTCCTCGGGGTTCCACTCGAGGGTGACCATCTTGCGATGACCGGTCTGCGCAAGCTTCTCGAGCGCCGCGCGACCCACGAAATCATGGTCGAACTTGACCATGTGGTCCCAGCCGAGCTCAAGCGGGTTGCGGTAATAGTCGTGGATGTCGTTGCTGAGCGTGCCATGGGGCTCGGCGGAAGCCGCGTCCTCGTAGAAATCGACCTTGCTCATGTACTCGACGAAATCCGGGTCGTCCAGCACCGCGCCGGGGAAATGCAGCCCAGACTGCGGAAAACCGTTCTCCGTGTGGTCGCAGACGTACTGGTTCACGCCGAGCTTCGTGATGCCGTAGGGCTTGCCCACGCGCATGATCTCCGCATAGACCGCCAGACCGTCGTCGTTCCCGTTGCCGTGAACCTCGTAGCTCAGCGAGCCGCCCATGCCCATGCGCAGCACGCGGACCTTCCGTCCGGCGATCGTGCAGTAGGTGAAGTGCATGAATTTCAGGTCGTGCAGGTCCTCGCGCACCGTGTTCTCGAGAATCTCCAGGCTCCTCGGTCCGGCGAGCTGGAAGACGAAGTTGCGGTTTTCCTCCTCGGTGGAGGTGACGGTCACGTCGTAGCCGTTCTTCTCCGCCTGGTACAGCAAATAGAACGGGGTGATGAACGAGGTCGCCTCGTCTTCGCCTGTCCTCAGGATGAGGCCGTGATCGATGACATTGCCGCTCTCTGCACACAGGATCATGTGCTTGCAGGTGCCCACGGGGAACTTCGCGAAGCTGTTGACGGCGACGTGCGACAGAAGCTTGATCACATCCGGCCCCTTGATGGTCAGCGCCGGGAACGGTGAGAGGTTGGCCGAGATGTAACATGAACGCTTCCAGGAGAGCGTCTCGTTGCGCCAGTTGGTATAGGTGTGCGGAAGGTACTCGCCCCAGTTCACGTAGCCAAACGCCTCCGGGTCGTAGGGCACGCAGCCGATATGATTCATCGGGGGCATCATCGTTTCGCTTTCTTCAGACATGTTCTACTCCTTCGTTGTATCTGATTCCTACACTCTGCTTGCCTGTCGTTATCTAATCTGACCTCGCAGCTGCCGCATGGCGGGGATTACGCGAGTCTTGCGCTGCGATTACAGGCTGTTACCAATCGGGCTTCTGAACACTTACACGGCGGAAACCGCGCGGGTCTCGGCGAAACGGTTGGCGAACATCTGCGCGCTGGCCGCATCAATAGCCTCGTCGATGGCACCGTAAACCTCGGGGACGGTCGACATCGGGCCGCCCTGAGTCTGGCAGGGGATGAAGTACGGGCCGCCGAGCGTGCGGCAAACCTTGTCCACCGCCGTCTGAATCATCTCGGCGTTCCAATCCGGACGGTCCACCTCAGCGGTCTCTACACCCGACATGATGGAGAGCTGGGGGCCATACTCGGCGATGATCTCGCTCAGGTCGTTGGTGCTGACCCCGCCTTGCCAGACGTCGATGCCCATCTCGATCATGTACGGAACGAGGGTCCGTGCATACGAATCGCAATGATGGACGATGTAGAGGAACCCGTTGTCCTTGTAGCAGCCGTAGAGCTTCTTATAGGGCTTGAGGAAGAACTCCTCGAACATATCGGGCGACACGAAAGTCGAGAGCTTCGAGCCCCAGTCATCGTGATGGAAGACGATATCAGGATGCAGGTTTTCCGCCATCTGCTTCACGTAAGCGCATTCCCATTCGACGCAGTAGTCGATGAGCTCGTGTACCACTTCGGGCTCCATGTAGAATGCGAGCAGCACATCCTCGATCTTGATGAGCGTGTGGAGCCGTTCGAACACACCGGGCGACATCATGGGACCGGCGAAGAACTCCTTGCGGTCGACGCTGTCGTAGGCCTTGCGCGCCTCTTCCCAAACCTCGTCGGGGAATTCCAGCGAAGGCGCTTTCACGTATGATTCCCACTGCGTGATGTCCTTGAGGACCAGGTGCGCCTCATCCTGCACGGGAAACGCGCCCGGAACGTAGGCGGGGAAAGACCACGTCACGCCCCACAGGTCTACGGCATCGTCGTCACCCGGGAAAAACGGCATCGGGTTCGTCGCGTTGAAGGGGTCGGCGAAGAGCGCGTCGGGTGACATGAACTCGAACTGCTTGACGAACCGGTCGGGCTTGCCGCCCTTGATAGTCTCGATGAAATTCTCTCGTCTTGAAAGCATGGTTGTTCTCCTATCTTGATTGTTGTATCCAGACAAATCGCACTATGCGACCTCGGGGTTCGGCGTCGTGGCGGGCGCGTCCGTCCCCTCTTCCACATCGCCGTAGACCTCGCCCTTCTTCTTGGAGCGGACGGCGCAGATCAGCGAGAGCACAGTCGCGATGACGATGGCCGCCAGCAGCGGCGGATAGATCGGTCCGAGAAGCGTAGTGCCGAGCACCGCCTGCAAGGCCGTGACCACGTAGGGCGAGACGAAGCCGCCAAGGCACATGGCAATCGTCACGAACGTAATGGCCGTGGAAGACTTGGACGCCGGCGCGGATTCGGCCGCATAGACCATGTAGTAGGCCAGACCCACCGCGTAGCCGAAGGCTTCGCAAGCAAGGCCGAGCGACAGCATGATAATCGAGCCGCCGATGCAGTACAGCACCAGGCCGATGGTCATGACACCATAGAAGAACACAGGCAGGAAGCGCTTCATGCGGTGGAAGGCACCGGCGAACACGATGCCGGAGAAGAACCCTACGATGTTGGCGAAGGCGCACATGTAGCCGGCGGTCGTCGAGTCGCCGAGGCCGAGCTCGACCACGTAGACCGAGCACTGCCCGGAAGCGACAGCCATGAACAT
>Ga0163159_1001245_pt1 | contig 25360 bp, 27 predicted proteins | sample BioMet9_FD_108702 | JGI IMG/M metagenome (GOLD analysis project Ga0163159, IMG submission 108702) | Microbial communities from bioreactor (seeded with sewage sludge) at Lawrence Berkeley National Lab, California, USA - Biofuel... | ecosystem: Engineered > Bioreactor > Anaerobic > Unclassified ... | reverse complement strand
GAAACTGGATAAGAGCTTTACCTGCCATCAGATTCTGGACAGCCTGCGCAATATGAATTTCCATAAAATCAGGAGTGAGGGCTATATACCCACTTATGTGCATGATGAATTTATGAAAACTCTACACGAAAGATTTCCCTTTAAAACTAATCTACAAATCATACCAACACTAGAAATGAAGAATATTTTTAAAGACAGCAAAAAACAAAAAACATTACTCAAAAAGTGAAAAAAACAAAAAACGCCAAAACCCTTATGTAGCAAGGGTTTCAGGCGTTTTTTCGTCATACAAGTGTCAAAGATAGGATTATACCACTTTAATGTGCATCCGTCAAAATGCCGTTTTCTTAGTAACCGAATTTCCTACAAATAGGCTGGGAACGACGTCATACTGATTGCCATTTCTGGACGCACAATCTTGCCATTAATCCACGTCGACAGGAAGCTGTTTCGTTTCACCCTTAGTAGCCATGGCGATGATCACATAAACAACGGTATTAATGACCAAAGCCACAAATCCGGCATTGAGGTGGACACCCATGAAAGCTACCGGATCCATCTTGCTGAGAATCAGGAAGAATACGAGGAATTCACCGACTAGCAAGCCGCAAATCGAAGCAGGCTTGCTGGCCTTCTTCCAGAACATGCCAAAGACAATGGTTGGGAAGAACTGCGTGACCCCAGCATACCCTGTAAGCAATAAGTTGACCAGCATGCTGCCATGGAAAATGGACAGATACAGGGCGATAGCCGTCAAGACGAGTACACAGTAGCGGGCGATATTTTTCATATGTTCCGGGGAAATATTTTCGTTGCCGCCGCGGAACCCTTTGACATAAATATTACGGGAAATCAAAAGAGAAGTAGAGAGCAGCAAATCTGCAGCCGGAATCATACAGGCCAAGGCGCCGACGCCGCCGACAAGTCCCAATACCCAGGTGGGGAATGTATCTCTAATGGCGAACAAGAACGCCATATCAGCTACCTTCAACGGATTGTCCACATACATGAGGACGGCCGTAAAACCAACCATCATGGGGAATATGATGAACAGATGATACACCGGGAGCCATACAGCATTATGCCGGGGAACATCTGGATCTTTGGCACTGAACGTATTCGTCGTGAAATGGGGCCACATATAGAAGCCCAAAGCCGTCAGGACCAGTGTAGACATAGCCCAGCCCACATCCAGGACTTTCGTCCCGCCGGGGAATGTCAAATATCCCGGTTTCAACGCTTCTAACTGAGCAAACATTTCGCCGATACCGCCGCAGTAATGATAGGGAATGGCAATCCCGAAGAACAAGATGCACAAGACCATCGTAAAGTCCTTGATGAAGGCCGTCGATGCAATGCCCTTCAAACCACTCATAAAGACGAAAATAGCCACCATGACAAAGGCGATAAGCATAGCTGTTACATGGTCGATGCCGCCGAGGGAAGCCGCTTCAACGATGAGGCCCAACGCCGTCAACTGCAGCTGCAGATAGGGCAGCAGGAACGCTACGCCGATACAGGCGACGAAGATGCCTAAAGGACGGCTGCTGTAAATGTATTCGACCAAGTCAGCCTGCGTAACGAGCTGATGGGCATGTCCGTACTTACAAATCTGCGGTAGTACATGATAACCTACGATGTAGGCCAGTGCACCGTAACCGAGCATGTAGAACGTCGGGCCGCCTCTAGAATAGGCCCAGCCGCTGGCACCCAGGAAGATAAAAGCCGTATACACTTCACCGGCCATGACAAACCAATTCAACCACCGGCCAAAACTGCGATTACCAACAGCCCAGCTTTCAGCATTCATTTTTTCTTTCATCCCGGGAATGGCCCCTAAGATGGAAATACCGATGATGAATATAAATAATATGATAATTGCTATACTATTTTCCATGGTCAACTCCCCTTTTAACGGTCTTTAGTCAGAGCATTCGCTGTCCCTTGTGCCAAAGCGGCTTTTTGCTTTCTTATTTTTTTATCGTACATGTACAACGTATGAATACAAAAAACGGTCACGACAACTCCCAATTGGATCCAGAATGCCACGAAGGGCAGGCCTAGGACCATCGGATGAGTCACATTAGTAAATGGTAACGCTAAGATGATCCAGATAAACGGAATAGCAGTCAACAAAACTCTCATACTAAACAACCTCCTTTTTCATAACGCATACGGCAAAATTATCTATGTTCCAGCAGCCAGTCGATGGCGTACTGTACATAGACGCCAGACGCTGCCGACAAAACGGAATCGTCCAAATTGAAATTATTGCTGTGATGGGAATGGCAGGCACCGATTTCTTCATTGTACAATCCAAAGAAAGCAAAACAGCAGGGCTTATGTTGCATGTAAAACCCGAAATCCTCGCCGCCCGTCACTTTGCGCATAGGGGAAACAGCCTCTGCCCCCATGACCTTGGCCACAGCCGCGGCGGCAATGCGGGAGCATTCCGGGTCGTTGACTACCGGCGGTACCATTTCCCGATAATCCAACTCCGCCGTCGCACCATAGGCCTTGGCCGTATTTTCGATAACTTGCTTCATCCGTTCCAGCATATCCGGTAGGATATGCCGGTTAAAATACCGCGTCGTCCCGGCCATGGACGCTTCGCCGGCAATGATATTGAAACGATACGTATCACTTTTGATACCGCCAATAGTGATGGCTGCCGAATCGATGGGATTCAGACTGCGCGATACGACAGTCTGTAAATTCATGACCATGGCTGAAGCTACGACAACGGCATCGACCGTCTGATGGGGTTGCGAACCATGGCCCGGACGACCGTGAATCGTCACATAGAACTCATCAGCTGCAGCCATGCGTTCCCCTGCTTCGATGGACACCTTGCCAGCTGGTAAATCGAGCCATATATGTCCGCCGAATATGGAATCTACCCGTTCGAACCAATCGCCAAAACGCATCATATATGGCGCTCCGGTTCCATTCTCCTCCGCCGGCTGGAAAATCAAATAGACCGAACCGTAAAGCTCCTCTTTCATTTGGACGAGCATACGCGCCGCCCCCAGGAGAACCGCCATATGGCCATCGTGGCCGCAGGCGTGCATCCTGCCATCCACTTTAGACTTAAAATCAAACGTATTAATTTCTTGAACAGGCAAAGCATCCATGTCAGCCCGCAGACCCACGCATTTCCCTTCATGGGCGCCTTGGATGACAGCTATGATGCCCGTATTTTTTTCTGGATTGATTTCGTAAGGGATTCCCATTTTTTCCAATTCGTTAGCTATGAATTTCGTCGTTTCCTGTTCTTCATAACTTAGTTCCGGATACTGATGGAAATGGCGCCGCAAGCCGCGCACATACTCCTGATACTGTTCTACTAGTTTGGCTACGCCCATAAAATGTCCCTCCTCTGACAATGTACGGACTAACAAGATGATACAAATCCCGCATTCAGAAATCTACAATTAGTATCTCCATATTTTAGGCTGTATCGTCATCAATTCGCAAAGTCCAGTAATAATTATTATAATTAATACGTTTCAAAATAAATTATTATGTTTATTATACATTATTTAAAATAAAAAGCAATATAAATTTTGAGCTAAAATAAAAAAGCATTACAATGATGTGCGATACATCATTGCAATGCTTTATGAATCTCCCTTAAAATCAGAAATTATTAGCTTTGGCTGCGCCTTCTACGGCAACAGCTACAGCGACGGAAGCACCTACCATAGGATTATTTCCCATACCTAAAAATCCCATCATTTCAACATGGGCCGGTACAGAAGAAGATCCGGCAAATTGGGCATCTGAATGCATCCGGCCCATCGTATCGGTCATACCGTACGATGCTGGACCTGCCGCCATGTTATCTGGATGGAGTGTCCTGCCTGTACCACCACCAGAAGCGACAGAGAAATATTTCTTACCCATTTCCTGACATTCCTTCTTATATGTGCCGGCAACGGGATGCTGGAACCGCGTCGGATTCGTCGAATTACCCGTAATGGAAACATCGACGCCAGCCAAATGCATGATAGCCACGCCTTCACGCACATCATCAGCACCAAAACAGCGCACAGCAGAACGTTCGCCCTTGGAATAAGCAATTTCTTTGGCGATGGCTACCTTGCCTGTCTTATAATCGAATTGCGTCTGGCAATAAGTAAACCCGTTGATGCGCGAAATAATCTGGGCGGCATCTTTACCCAAGCCATTTAAAATAACCTTCAGAGGCACCTTGCGAGCCTTATTAGCATTACGAACGATACCGATGGCACCTTCGGCAGCAGCAAAGGATTCATGACCGGCCAAAAAGGCAAAACACTTCGTTTCATCCTGAAGCAGCATAGCCGCCAGATTGCCATGTCCTAAACCGACTTTACGATCATCTGCTACGGAACCGGGGATACAGAAGGACTGTAAGCCGATGCCGATAGCTTTTGCGGCATCGACTGCCGTGCGGCAATTCTTACGAATGGCGATAGCCGCACCGACCGTATAAGCCCAGCCAGCATTTTCAAAGGCAATGGGCTGGATTTCTTTGACTATGGTATAGGGATCGATACCGGCCTTCTGGCATATATCCCGGCATTCTTCTACACTGTTGATCCCATATTCCTTTAAGACGCCAAGAATTTTGTCAATTCTTCTATCATAACTTTCAAATAATTCCATGATCAGGACCCTCCTTATTGTTCTCTCGGATCGATATACGATGCCGCTTCGTCAAAACGGCCGTATGTACCCTTGGCATCTTCCATTGCTTTGGCGGGATCCACACCTTTTTTGACAGCTGCCATCATTTTACCGAGATGGATGAATTCATAGCCAATGACCTGTTTGTCTTCGTCCAAGGCCATCCGCGTGATATATCCTTCCGTCAATTCCAGATAACGGGTTCCTTTTGCCTTCGTCCCAAACATCGTACCGATTTGACTACGCATGCCTTTCCCTAAATCATCGAGGCTGGCACCGATAGGCAGGCCGCCTTCAGAAAAAGCGGTCTGTGTACGACCGTATACAATCTGCAGGAATAATTCACGCATAGCCACGTTAATAGCATCACAAACTAAATCCGTGTTCAATGCTTCCAACAATGTCTTACCTGGCAAAATTTCAGATGCCATGGCCGCCGAATGAGTCATACCGGAACAGCCAATCGTTTCTACCAATGCTTCTTCAATGATACCATCTTTGACATTCAGCGTCAGCTTGCAAGCGCCCTGTTGAGGGGCACACCAGCCGATACCGTGCGTCAACCCGCTGATATCTTTTATTTCTTTCGCTTGTACCCAATTACCTTCTTCCGGAATAGGTGCCGGCCCATGGTAAGCGCCTTTCGTTACCGGACACATATTCCTTACTTCTGTCGAATACAACATAATACTGTTCACTCCTTTGTCCTAATAGACCGGTTATTTCCAGACTGCCTGCCGATTATTGTTTCTGCAACTCCTTGTACATATCTTTGAATACCTGACTGTACATGCTCCCTTTTCTCCACAAAAACGTAAAAGCATGACGCACAGAGAATCCACGAATGGGCACGAGGCGCAGCTTGCCGTTGGCGATATCTTCCGTAATGGACGTTTCATACAAGAACGCTATACCACAATTGCGGGCGGCTAATCCTTTAATAGCCTGCGGGCTGCCCACTTCCGCACGATAGGGGAAATCGTCGATAGTGAGATTATGCTCCGCCAGATGCCGTTCTAGCAATTCCCGTGAACCAGCGCCCTTTTCCCTGATGATGATACGCTTATCCAGCACATCGTTCCATCCTTTCACGTCATCGATGGGATAATCAGGACCGCATACGCCAACAATAGGTTCATCGGCAAATAATAGTGTATCATATTTGCACTGTTCAAAAAAGCCCTCAACGATAGCAAAATCGATTTGACCTTCATCTACCATCACTAATAATTGGTCTGTATCAGCAATAGCCAGGCGTAAATTCAAATTTTGATGTTCCCGCAAAAAATTGCCCAATCGGTCAGCAATACCAAATTCGCCTATCGTATGTGTCGCTCCCAGGGAAATAGACAAATTGCTGCGCTGTAAATCCGTGATTCTCTTCTTCAGCATCGAATCATCATGTCTGATCGTAGCCGCAGCATTCAAAAGGATATTGCCAGCTTGCGTCAACATAAGCCGTTTGCCCGTATAGTCAAACAACTTGGCTTTATACTCTTTTTCGAGATATCGTATATGCTGCGATACTGCCGGCTGCGTGATGTGCAGTTCAGCCGCTGCTTTAGTGTAATTCATATGTCTGCATACACATAAAAAAGTATGGATACGAAAATCTAGCATAAAACTCCCCCCTATGAAGTAGTATTTTAATACAATACAATTGTCTTTATTTTCATAAGTTTATTTTATGTTATTTTTCGTAAAATAGCAAGGAATATCAAGGAAAAACAAAAAAAACTTGTTGATTAAAAATTGGTAGGATTAATATTTGAAATGTTTTCTTCTGAAAATCAAAAATCTATTACGGTAATTTAGTAAATTTTAAGGTTTTAAAAACAATGCCAATCATATGGTTTATTCACAAATAAAATAATCATATGACTGGCATTATTTATATACGTTAGGAAAAGATTGGAAATTTCTCCATTCGAAATCATTATGCGAATCCCTGCAAAAAAAGGAGCTATGCCAAGATATGCGCAATAGCTCCTTTACAACTTATGCAATTAGACTATTCCAAAAATCCGCTTGCCATTTTCCAGCGTTATCTGTTCGATTTCAGCAACGGACAGGTCCCGCAGAGCAGCCAGTTCAGCCGCCACATACTGGACATAGGCCGGTTCATTGCGCCGTCCGCGATACGGCGGCGGTGTCAAATACGGACAGTCCGTTTCAATCAAGATCCGGTCCAGCGGCAGTGCCGCAGCAATGGCTTTCAATTTCTTCGATTTCGGGAACACTACGGTACCGGTAAAGCCGAAATAGAAACCCATCTTCAATAAATCCTGGGCCATTTCCAGACTGCCGGAATAGCAGTGGAATACGCCGCGTGCACCTTGGCCATATTGGCGCAGGATATCCACGACATCACCATGGGCTTCCCTATCATGGATATCCAGCGGGATATCCAATTCGACAGCCATTTTGACCTGTTCGATGAATACATCCTTCTGTATGTCCCGGGAAGGTTCTTTCCAATGATAATCGAGACCTACCTCACCTATTGCGACTACTTTTTTTTCAGTTGTCAACCACTGGCGCAACTGTTCGAAGCCGGCCGGCGTCGCCGATGCAGCGTCTTCCGGGTGGATGCCCACAGCGGCATATATTTGAGGAAACTCATGGCTCAAGGCAACCGCTTCAGCCGAGGTCTGAATATCTGTCCCCGGGCACATCATGTACGTTACGCCGGCATCAAACGCCCGCTGCAACATGTCCTGACGGTCAGCCGCATAGGGCTTGTCATTGACATGGCAATGCGTATCGAATAACATTATTTCACCCGGCTTCCTGGAGCCATGCCATCGACAAATACGACTTGGAGCTTGCCATCTCCATCAGAAGCTGCCAACAGCATCCCTTTGGATTCGACGCCGCACAAATTAGCCGGCTTCAAGTTGGACACGACGATGACTTCATGGCCAATGAGATCTTCCGGTTTATAATATTGAGCAATACCACTGACGATAGTACGCTGTTCCATACCCAAATCGACAGACAGCTTGAGCAGTTTCGACGTCTTAGGTACCTTTTCACATGCGAGGATCTTGGCTACGCGGAAATCGGTTTCAGCAAACTGGTCAATGGTAATTTCCGGTTTGATGGCTTCTTTGGCCGACGCACAAAGCTTCGGTTCTTCTTTTTCGGCATCGACCATTTCCGGCATGTCAAACCGCGGGAACAAGGCATCGCCTTTGACGACCTTCGTACCAGCCGGATAGAGTCCCCATTGCTGAGATGCCTGCAGGGAAGCGCCGGAAAAATCTCCCAGACCCAATTGGTGCCACATATTTTCGGCACTAGCCGGGATATACGGGCTGACTAAGGCTGCAATGATGCGCATGGATTCCATCAAATTGTACAACACCGTTTGCAGACGTTCTGCCTTTGCTTCGTCTTTGGCCAATACCCAGGGCATCGTTTCATCGATATATTTATTGGAGCGGCGGATCAAATTCCACACGTCGTTGATGGCGTCATTGATCTTCATGGCATCCATATTCGTTTCATAGAGCTTGGCTGTTTCAACGGCACAGGCAGCCAGGTCATCGTCGACAGCTTCTTTGGCCGTCGGCGCATGGACGATACCGCCTTCATATTTTTCCACCATAGCCAGCGTACGCTGTAACAGATTGCCCAAATCATTGGCCAGATCGGCATTGATGCGACGGACGAAGGACGGCAGGGAAAAATTCCCATCCTGACCCAGGCGGATTTCCTTCAGCAAGTAATACCGCAGCGGATCGGCACCATACGTATCGATCAGGGGAATAGGATCGACGACGTTGCCCAGAGATTTACTCATCTTGGTCCCGTCGACGATGAGCCAGCCATGACCAAAGACTTTTTTAGGCAGGGGCAGACCGACACTCATGAGCATAATCGGCCAGATGATTGAATGGAAACGAACGATTTCTTTGCCGACTAAATGGACGTCAGCAGGCCAGAATTTCTTGAACTTTTCCGGATCATCATGATAACCTGCAGCAGTCAAGTAGTTAGCCAGCGCATCGAACCAGACGTACACGACGTGTTTGGGATCAAAAGGAACCTTGATACCCCAGTCGAAGGACGTACGGGAAACGCAGAGATCTTCCAGGCCGCTTTTGACAAAGGCAATCATTTCATTACGCCGCGATTCCGGCTGGATGAAATCGGGATTTTCTTCGATGAACTTCATCCAACGATCGGCATATTTGCTCATTTTCAAGAAGTAGCTTTCTTCTTTGACCAATTCCAAAGGACGGCCGCAATCAGGGCAGACATGCTTGCCTTCAGGCAATTTATTTTCCGGCCAGAATGTTTCGCACGGTGTGCAATACCAGCCTTCATACTGGGATTTATAGATATCGCCGTTGTCGAAGGATTTCTGTATCAGTTCCTGGACAACGATTTCATGACGTTTTTCCGTCGTGCGGATAAAATCGTCATTGGAAATATTGAGCTTTTTCCACAATTGCTGGAACAAGGCAACGATTTCGTCAACATATTCGATAGGTGTCATACCTTTAGCTTCAGCAGCCCGCTGAATTTTCTGACCGTGTTCGTCGGAACCGGTCAAAAACATGACATCGTCGCCTTTAAGGCGGTGATACCGGGCCAGCGAATCGGCGATTGTCGTGCAATAAGTGTGGCCGATGTGCAATTTGGCACTGGGATAGTAAATAGGTGTCGTGATGTAAAATTTGTTCTTCTGTTCAGTCATAAATGTCCCTCCCTACCGGCAAATGAGCCGGTCTTATATAGTAAGCGCAGCTTGATATACACTACGTTTAGAAACGCCGCATCGCTTAGCAACAGTGCGGACAGCTTCTTTCTTGTCAATGCCCTGGTCCATCAATTCCCTGACAAGGGCAGCGTAATCCTGCTCCCGTTCCTCTTCCGGCTCTGGTGTACTGACACCGGTTACGAGGATGACAAATTCACCACGGGCGCCTTGCTCCTGCAGGAGTGCGCGCAACTGGGTCAAGGAGCCGCGCAGGAACTGTTCATACCGTTTGGTCAATTCACGGCAGAGCACCGCCTCACGGTCGCCCAGCATATCTATCATTTCACTCAGTACCGTATCGATGCGGTGCGGAGCTTCATAAAAAATCATCGTCCCCTCCAGATTCCGTATGGAATCTAAGACCGGGAGCCGATGTTTTTTTGTCTTCGGTAAAAATCCGATGAACGTAAACCGGGTCGTATCCATTCCTGAGGCTATCAAGCCCGTCAAGGCAGCATTGGCTCCCGGAAGCGGTACTACCGGTACAGCCGCCTCATGAGCCAGCCGCACGAGATCACTGCCAGGATCGCAAATGGCCGGCATACCGGCATCACTGACCAGGGCAATCATTTCTCCGGCTAAGAGCTTTTCGATTAGTAGAGGCCCTTTTTCCGCTTTATTATGTTCATGATAGCTCGTAACCGGCGTATCGATATCATACGCCGCCAACAGCAGCTTTGTATGGCGCGTATCCTCTGCCGCAATCAAATCAGCTTCCCGCAGGCAGCGGACAGCGCGATACGTAATATCTTCCAAATTGCCGATGGGCGTCGAGCAAAGATACAATGTCCCTTTTTGAAATACTTCCGGCATATCTTCTCCTGTTCAAATAATGATATCAACCATTCATCGTCATGGTTTCCCATATATGTCCAAAACAGCCCGCGAGTACGAACCATCCGCTTCGTGGACAATGAGCGGCGGCAATACCTCCAGTCCGGAATGACCGCCACGGACACCTTCTATTAATATCAATTTAGCTTTTTTCTCCGGTCTGCCATGGACAAGCTGCAGACACTTGGGCTCAATATAAAAAGAGCGCATGGCCGACATGACATCTGTCAGCCGCTCGGCAATGTGGACCATGCGGAATCGGCCATGATATCGCAGGCCATAGCTGGCACAGGATAGTACGTCTTCTAGCGTAGCCGTTTCCTCGTGGCGGGCCCGGCGGATGCCATCGACCAGACTTTCTCTGCCCTTACCGGGTTCGCGATACGGTGGATTGACGTAGATTGCATCGAATTGGCCGCTGCGGGCCCAGGAACGGATGGCACGATAATCCGTTTCAACGATGCGGATCCATTTATCCCGACCATTGAGTGTCACATTGCGCTGGGCAATATCGGCCATGACCGGGTTCAATTCCACAGCTGTAATATCCGTGACGCCGCGGCCTGTCAAAATCAATGGAATGGCACCCGTACCCGTGCCCATATCGAGGACAGGTCCCCGCGGAGCCGCTCCAAAATGGGCCAGGAGCACCGTATCGAGGGAAAAACAGAATTCATCATCCCGCTGGATTACCTTCAGCCCATCGAAAACGAGGTCATCCAGCCGTTCATGGGGACGCAGCTCAAGCATCATCTTCCGGAACGGCGATATCATTCCAGGCCACATCGATGTTGCGGCCCGTTTCCAGTTGTACCTTGACGGTCTGGTTCTTCATGCGCACCCGCAAAATCGTCCCCAGCCCATCGTCAGTAATCACTTTTTGGCCGACGACAGGAGCTTTTTGTTCTTGTTGTTTCACCGTCTTAGCCAGGCAGTTGCAACCCTTCAATTCGCCTGACGTATATAAATCATTTTCATAGCGCAGGCAGCACATCAACCGCCCGCAGATTCCCGATATTTTCGTCGGATTGAGGGACATGCCCTGTCCCTTGGCCATCCGTATGGAAACAGGCTTGAATTCACCTAAAAATGTAGCACAGCAAAGAGGCCTGCCGCAGCAGCCGATTTCCCCTACCATCTTTGCTTCATCGCGCAAACCAATCTGGCGCAATTCGATACGCGTCCGGAATACGGAAGCCAGATCTCTGACTAGTTCACGAAAATCGATACGCCCGTCTGCCGTAAAGAAAAATATGATTTTTCCCATATCGAATGTGTAATCTACATCGATCAATTTCATGGGCAGGCGGTGCTTGGCAATTTTTTCCAGACAAATCTGGAATGCCTTTTTCTCCCGTTCCCGATTCCGTTCTACCTGCCTCATGTCCTTCGCCGTAGCCTGCCGGATAATGGGTTTCAAGGGCTGTACTACTTCTGTATCTTCGACATCCCGTGGATCGATGACAATCGTGCCGTATTCCATCCCCCGGGCCGTCTCGACAATGACCCCATCTTCTATACTCAGGTCCAATCCGGCCGGATCAAAATAATAAATTTTACCGGCAGACTTGAACCGAACACCTACTACGATCAACTAAATTCCTCCTTTTATATGTTGGAATTGTATACTTATATAATCCCAAATCAAACGTACATTCACATGGCGTGATACGGCTTCAGACGCCGCATCCAGGACCTGCAGTCCTTGAAAAATACCGGTATCCGTAAAATATGGTGCCAATTGCGCCAAGTCATCAGCATATTTTTTGAGCCGGACCACTTCTACTGATCCGCAATTGCGCAATACGAGGATATCCCGCAAAAACATGCCGATCCAACGCAGGATGTCCGTCGTTTCCACATCTGTAAAATTGCCGGACAAGGTCAGCCATTTGGCATAAGGGCAGGAATGTGTCGCCATGATGCGCAGGAATTCCAGAGCATGCCGTTCCCCTTCCAGACCACTGCCTGCCAATACCGACAATACGGCCCGGACATTGCCGTCACCCCATAACACGGGCTGGTCGTACTGTTCCGCTGAACCGCCGCGCAGCCGCACGAGTCCTTCTCTCATTTCGTCATCCGGCACCGGTTCAAAATCGACGAGGGCACACCGCGACAAAATCGTCGGCAGCAGCAAGTCAGCCTGGCTCGTAATCAGGATGAAACAAACTCCTTGTGGTGGCTCTTCCAGTGTCTTGAGCATACGGTTGGCGAATTCCTTGTTCATCGTCTCCACTTGATCGATGATACAAATCCGCTGGGCGCCAGCTCGTCCCATAATCATGATTCTTTCCTGGAGCAGGCGGAACTGTTCTACTTTCAGCATCGAACCAACTGGGCGCAGATAAAACACATCGTCATGGTCCTGTATGATAAGACTATCTGTATCTTCTTCCCAATGGGACAATACTGCCCTGCCTGCAATCGTCGAAGCGACTGCCCGGGCCATGAGCGATTTCCCCAAACCGGACGGACCTGAAAAAATGACGGCATGGGGCATTCGGTCCGATTCAATCCAATGAATCAGGCGTTTCTTTATGCGACTGTGACCGATGATACCAGCAAAATATGTATCGTCCATACCGTCTCCCGTCCTATCCTATATATCTATAAATTAGTCATGGTCATACATAGGCTTTACAATAATTATGCCTATCTGAATATTATAAACTAGTTTGCCAAAATAGCCAATAGAAAACTAGTGCCAATGGCTTAATGAAGCCTATCTTTTCAGGATGGACCGCACGATGTCGTAGACGTCGTCATGAATGGCTGCCGGCGTCCGCAAGCGGCCATTTTCTGCACAATCTATACATTCCCAGCCATAGCGCCGGGCCAACATCTGGTAAGCCGCATGGCACCTGGCCAGAAATGAGCGGTTCCCTTCATGGATATCACCGGTCTGTCCTCCGGTCTTGCCCATGCGTTGAGCCATGAGTTCTTCGCTGATAGACAGCGGTACATCCAATAGAATAACCGCTTCGGGAGCAGGAAGGCCCATTTTACCGAATTCAAAGTCCACCAGCCAATCTAAAAAATCTGATTGCTCCGTCTCAGTATCCAGTTTAATCATCTGATAAAGCATATTGCTTGTCGTATATCGGTCGGCCAGTACGATGCCGCCTTGTTCATAAAATTCCTTCCATTTGCATTGGTATGACGCAAACCGGTCAACAGCATAAAAAGCCGATGCGGCATAAGGATTTACGGCATCGGCCTCCGTCCCGAAATCCCCTTCCAGATACATCTTGACCAAAGCGCTCGAAGGGCTGTCGTAGTCGGGAAAACTGACGGCCATGACAGGCAGGCCTTCCCTTTCCAAACGGCGGTACAGCAATTCGGTCTGCGTCGCTTTACCGCAGCCGTCACCGCCTTCAATGATAATAAGATGTCCTGACATATTACACACCCTCTCTATGGTTCAATACGATAATCGATTGCAATGATGGATCGGCGGCACCATGGACATCATAGCCACCGGACCTTTTCTCCATGATATATTCGATACACTCAGCTGTAATCCGTTCACCAGCCCCGATGACGGGTATACCTGGCGGATAGAACGTAATCGTCTCACCGGCAATCTGTCCACAGCATTGCTCCAAGGCTATGCTCTCTTTGGCCATGGACCAGGCATCCTTTGGAGATACTACTGGAACAGGCATCGGCAGGGCCGGTTCTGCCATGCCAGGTCTATCAACACGATTATGGTCATTGCTGATCTGACGGCAGGCCTGCAACAGGGCCGCCGTGCTGCGTCCCGTATCTCCCAGCGTAATCAGTGCCAGGACATGGTTCCCCGCCACTAGTTCTACTTCCACTCCCTGACGCCGCAGCAAAATTTCCGCCTCTCGGCCATCCAATCCCAGGCCGGAAAAATCTATGGTAATCTTCGTCTCATCCAATCCCTGTACGTTCTGGTAGCGCAGTATCTCCCGGCCAAATGAATACAGCCCCGGAATGTCATTGATATTCTGGCGCAGCTTACGGGCCAGAACTACGGCCTGGCCAATCAATTGCCGGCCCTCTACAGCCAATTGACGACGAGCACTGTCTAAAGACGCCAGCAGTAAATAATTGGGGCTCGTCGATTGTACCAGCGCCATAGCCGCCGCAACGCGGTCTACGTAAGGAAAGCCCTTGCGGCAGTGCAGCATCGATGTCTGCGTGAGCGATCCGGCCAATTTATGCGTGCTTTGGGCCACACAATCGGCGCCGCAGTCCAGAGCCGGTTCAGGCAAGGCCTCAGAAAAAGGCAAATGTGCCCCATGGGCTTCATCGACGAGGACGAGCAGTCCATGCTCATGGGCATAAGAAACCATCTGTCGCAGAGGTATGGCAATGCCGTCATACGTGGGATACGTCAACACGACTACCTTGGCTTCGGGATGATTGTCTATGGTGCGGCGCAGGCCCTCTAAATCCGGTCCTAATGCGACCTGTTCTTTTTCGGCAAACGTGCCCGGCAAATAGGACGGCATGGCACCGCTCAAGGTGAGTCCACCCAGGACGGAACGATGGGATTCTCTGGCTAAGATGACCGTATCGCCAGGACCTGTGACAGCCAGCAACATCGCCTGGATACAAGCAGTCGTACCATTGACAGAAAAAAAAGACCGGCCTGCACCATACAGGTCGGCAGCCAACTCCATCGCTTCTTTCAGGCATCCTGTAGGCTGGAATAAATCATCGAGGGCGTACATAACCCCCAGATCCAACGGCAAAGCGCCCTGAAACAGCTGCTGCTGATATGCAGATACACCCATTCCCAGTTTATGCCCTGGCGTATGAAAGGGCACCATATGAAGTGACCTATAAGCTTCCAGGGCTTCGACGAACGGAGCCCTGCTTTGTCTTTGTATATCCATGTCAGTTTCCTCTGACCTGTGCAAAAAAACTCCGCTGCAGCTGATCGCCGCGGATATTATCAAATTGGCGCATCCGCGCCAAGGCTTGACGCAAGGAATCATGCAAAGGATATTGCTGGAACAGTTCCGGCGTCACCCAACGATACTGCAGATGTTCATCAGACAAGACGACGTCTGTCCGATCCGTCTCAGCCGTAAATATGACGCCATCCAATTGCTGCTCAGGACTCCTCTTGTAACACCAAATCCCGTCCACGGATACCAAGTGGATCGTCAAACCTGTTTCTTCCCGTACCTCCCGTATCAAGGCTTCCTCAAAATCTTCGCCCATCTGTACACCACCGCCGGGAAATTCCCATGGATGGAGTCCTTCGCGATCATTTTTTTGCAGCAACAATAATTTTCCCTGATTGAATATCATGGCTTTGACGCTCATCTTCATAATAATTCGTGATTCCATATACACTTCAACTCCCTAACAAAAAAACATGCCCCATGGGCACGAAACATTCCTCTATTCTCTTACAGTCGCTGCATGCCGGCAAATCGCAAAAATAATATAGGGGTTATATCTTTGGATTGTACAGTATACACGGATTTCGTACATTTTTATTAATTCTATCACGGTATTTCCAGGTTGGCAAGAAATAGCATAGCAGTACAGAAAATCCTTCAATCTGTCCCATTTACATTTTGCATAATTTGGCATAGAATAGGAGTACAGTTTAATTAGGAGGTATACATAATGAAAACGCCAAGATTACTCGCCATTCACGATATATGTTCATTCGGCCGTTGCTCACTGACAGCCGCCATTCCTACGTTATCCGCCTTGGGAATCCAGGTCTGCCCGTTCCCGACTGCCCTGTTCAGCAACAACCTCACATACGGTGAATATGACTTTTATGATTTCTCACCGCACATGAAAGGATTCATGGATAAATGGGAAAAATTACAATATACGTATGATGCCATATACAGCGGTTTCCTGGCTAATGCCGAACAGATAGCCATCGTAGAAGACGCTATCTCGCGTTTTGCCACGAAAGATACACTCGTCGTAGTAGACCCGGCTATGGCCGATGACGGCCAATTATATCCCGTATTTACGCCGGATATCGTCTCTGCTATGCGTCGATTGATCGGCAAGGCTACGGTCATCACACCGAATTACACGGAATTGTGCCTGCTGTTGGATGTTCCCTACAACGAAGCCATTCCTTCTACGAAAACGTTGATGGAATACTGTCAAACCATCGCCCAGATGGGACCGGAAAAAATAATCATTACCAGTGTGCCCTGCAATGAAGATGAAATCAAAAATGTCAGCTTCGACGCCTCGACACAGTCTTATGATGAATGTAAAACAGCCCGTGTCCCCTTAAGCACCTGCGGGACAGGCGACCTATTCACCAGTGTCCTCACGGGCATGTTGCTGCGTGGTCTCTCCTTGCATGACAGCATTGACAAGACGACCCGTTTCATGACCGACTGTATCCAAACGACGTACTTCGCTAGGACCGATCCCCGCGAAGGTATCCAAGTCGAACAATGCCTGCCGAAATTGCTGGATTTCAAGCATCTATAATAAAATAATATAAAAATCAGCTCTGCCGTATATGTCTTTGCGGCAGAGCTTTTTCGCACACAAAAAAGTCCCGCAAGAACCTGCTATCAGGCTCCTGCGGGACAGGGTGTTATACTTATTTCAATTCAACCGTAGCGCCGGCTTCTTCCAATTTAGCTTTGAGAGCTTCAGCATCAGCTTTAGCAATGCCTTCTTTAACAGCAGCGGGAGCGCCATCAACGAGAGCTTTAGCGTCTTTCAAGCCAAGGCCAGTTACTTCACGAACGACTTTGATTACGCCGATTTTCTTTTCGCCGCAGTCTTTGAGGATAACGTCGAATTCAGTTTTTTCTTCTTCAGCAGGAGCAGCAGCAGCGCCACCAACAGCAGCTACAGCAACCGGAGCAGCAGCAGAAACACCAAATTTTTCTTCCATAGCTTTTACGAGTTCGGACAATTCCAAAACAGTCATATTTTCAATGGCTTGCATGATTTCTTCTTTAGTCATTTTAAAATACCTCCATAGTATCTAAGTATGTGATTTTAGTAATACCCATTAAGCACTTGCTTGTTGTTCTTTTTGTTCACGAATAGCATCAAGCACATAAACCATATTGCGGATAGTGCCTTGAAGCACGTTGACCGTACCGGAAATCGGAGCCTGCATGCTTCCCAACAATTTTGCAATAAGTTCTTCCCGGCTCGGCAAGCTTGCCAATTCTTCAACACCGGCAGCGTCGATTACTTTACCTTCGACGACACCCACCTTGATTTGAAGAGCCTGTGTCTTAGTTTCTTTAATGAATTCCTTCAACACTTTGGCAGGAGCCACGGGATCTTCCGCGGAAAAAGCCAAGGCAGTCGGTCCTTCCAAAAATTCGGAAATACCTTCCAAACCAGCTTCCTGTGCGGCGATACGCGTAAGCGTATTCTTTACAACATTGTATTCCACATTCGCTGCCAAGAATTTGCGGCGGAGTTTCGTAACATCAGCTACAGTCAATCCGGTAAATCCAACGAACACAGCACCCTTTGCAGATGTGAGTTTTCCTTTTAACGAATCGACGATAGCAGTTTTTTCTGCAGTAACAGCCATACTTTACTACACCTCCTTTGATGTAAAATGATATCTATAATTCTTAGCAATAAAAACGGCCTCATACACATGAGGCCGACCCAGTTAGATTTAACACATCAACTAGTATCATAGCCTCAGATGGCGGACTTGCGTCCATTATACATACCTTCAGTCTACAGCTAAGAAATATATATTAGATTAATCTTCCGCTTTGACAACGCCTTTAATGCCAAACGGATTGATACGGATACCAGGGCCCATCGTCGAAGATACAGTAATCGATTTGATGTACTGGCCTTTTGCTCCGGACGGTTTTACCTTGATGAGCGTATCTACGAGTGTAGTCAAGTTTTCCAATAATTTTTTTGCATCAAAAGATTTTTTGCCAATGGGAGAATGGATATTACCAGCCTTATCAGTCCGGTATTCCACCTTGCCTGCCTTGCTTTCATTGATAGCTCTGGCGACATCCATGGTTACTGTGCCGACTTTCGGGTTTGGCATCAGGCCCTTAGGACCTAAAATCTTACCCAAACGGCCAACCTTGCCCATCATGTTAGGCGTAGCAACAGCTACATCAAAATCTGTCCAACCGCCTTGGATTTTTGCAATCAAGTCGTCAGCGCCGACATAATCAGCACCGGCTTCCAAAGCTTCTTTTTCTTTATCGCCTTGAGCAAATACGAGAACGCTCTTGCTTTTGCCAATACCATGGGGCAAAACGATAGCGCCGCGGACTTGCTGATCGGCATATTTCGGGTCAACGTTCAAATTCACGGACAATTCTACCGTTTCATCGAACTTTGCCGTATCCATTTTTTTCAGGATTTCAACTGCTTCTGCTGGTTCGTACACGTTTGCACGGTCATACAGCTTAGCAGCTTCGGCATATTTCTTGCCTCTTTTTGCCATCTAAGTTCCTCCTTATGTGGTTTAGCGGGGAAAAACCCCTTCCACTAACTGCATGCATTGCATGCCTGAATGCGGATTAATCAACGATATCAATGCCCATGCTGCGTGCAGTGCCTTCAATCATCTTCATAGCCTGTTCGACGGTATTAGCGTTCAAGTCAGGCATCTTAGTCGTAGCGATTTCACGTACTTTATCGCGGCCAAGTTTTGCAACTTTCTTTTTGTTCGGTTCGCCCGAAGCCGTTTCCAATCCAGCTGCTTTCTTCAATAAGACAGCGGCCGGCGGAGTCTTCGTAATGAACGTAAAGGATCTATCTTCGTAAACCGTAATTTCAACAGGGATGATATAGCCTGCCTGTTTTGCGGTACGTTCGTTAAATTCCTTAACGAAAGCCATAATGTTTACACCAGCCTGACCTAATGCCGGGCCGATAGGTGGTGCCGGAGTTGCTTTGCCAGCTTCACACTGAAGTTTTACCATTCTTGCTATTTTCTTTGCCATGGTTGTTACACCTCCTTACATTACAGGATGTGGTAAAGCGGATCGACGATCCTCCCACTTGCGGCATCGCCGCATTAGAAGTATATATTACAGACTCTTCTCGATTTGAGAAAAGTCGACTTCTACCGATGTTTCTCGGCCGAACATATTTATGAGGCCTTTGAGTGTACCTTTTTCTTCATTTATTTCCGTAATAACGGCAACGAAATCCTCGAACGGTCCGGAAGTAATACGCACTTGTTCGCCCACTTCGACTTCGATGCGGGTACGCGGTGCTTCTTCCAACCCTTGTGACTTGAGGATACGTTTCACTTCTTCCGGTTCCAAGGGAATCGGCTTTGTCGCAGAACCAACAAACCCGGTTACACCTGGCGTATTGCGCACAATGTACCAAGACCGGTCATTGACTTCCATTTCCACGAGTACGTAGCCCGGAAATACTTTCCGTTTAACGACCTTCTTCTGGCCGTCTTTGACATCCACTTCATCTTCCATAGGAACAAGAATACGATTGATGACGTTTTCCATGCCCATGGATTTGACCTTACGTTCTAAATTGGCCATGACTTTGTTTTCGTAGCCAGAATATGTATGGATTACGTACCATTTCTTATTCGATTCCATCTATACCCGGGCCTCCTATCCAACTACGGAGCGAAACAGCTTGAACAGCTGCGAGAAAAAGCCATCTGAAACGGCAATGACAGCCATGACGACAAACACCGTAACAAAAACCATGACGGTGTATGTAATCAATTCTTTTTTTGTCGGCCAGATTACCTTCTTCATCTCCACTTTTACTTCGCGGAAAAATTTGCCCGATCCTTTTTTCTTTTGCGACGCCGTATTCGGTGTTGCCATATTACCTCTCACATCCCTGATATACCGTTTGGCATATTTTATCCAGATACCAAATTATTTTGTTTCCTTATGCACTGTTTCTTTTTTGCAGAACGGGCAATATTTCTTCAATTCCAACCGGTCCGGATTGTTCTTCTTATTTTTGTTCGTCCGGTAATTACGCTGTTTGCATTCTGTGCACGCCAAAGTGATTGCTGTACGCATTCCCTACACCTCGCTTAAAAAATAGTCACCAATGATGCTGCTTGTCATAAGACTGCTAATCTACTGTATCACAACAAGCAGCGTAAGTCAAGATAAATCCTGTATACGCCGTGCTTTTTGCACAATTTAAAAAAGCTAGGCATATCGCACCTAACTTTTTCAAGTATACCACGGGGTATCGCAATTTGTCAAACAAAATCACTCATATTCTGGCTCAAGACGGCTGTGTCGTTCCGGACGATTCACCTGTATCTATTTCCGATTGGAAAATCTCTTTTCCCATGCTGTAGAACCAGAGTGAAATAAGCTGTTTAAATACATCATCCTTGCCTTTTGCCGCCGCTTCCAGGACGTAATTCACGACCAGTTCGGCCCAATGATAGCCGTAATCTATGAACTTGCCTTTAGCCGGCGTATTAGGTAGATGCTCTAATATCGATTCAAAAATATCTTTCGTCAGATCCATGATTTTAGGAGACAACGGATAAACGTAGCCAGACCGTTCGGCATCATTTTTCATAAATACCAGGGCCAGCTCATCCTTATTCTCATGATCATCGGCGTATTCGACATGATAGGCTGGCAGATAAAACGAATTGCGCACTTCATCTTTGAGCAGCCGCAAAGCACCGCATTTAATCAATTCATAAAGGCGGTCATCGTAGACGCTTTCCATTTCGATGATCTTTTCACGCCATTCCCCCCAGGAACGGACGATGCGGCAACGGTAATCTGCGTAAGACCCGGGACCAAAGAATCGTTTTAAATCGTCTTCACTGATGACCATTTCCGCATCTGGGATGAGCCAAACCATGACCTTGCGTTTCCGGTCCAGATACAAGCACGGCGCGCCAATGGGCAATTTCGTGTAGCAGTGAGAGCAGTAGTAGTAAAATAAAGTCGGATCATGGATGACGCGTTCTCGCAACTCCGGATTTTCTACTGCATCAATGCAGTCCCACATTTCAAATTTGCTTTCACCCTGGCATTCCGGGCAAACGATGGACCACGTTTCCACATGCGTACCACTTCCCTGCCCCTTCTGTTTATTCAAATGCTGTTTCATTCCCTATCCCCCTCGGTATATTTGGTTCGAACCATCTGTCGCACCTGTAATTACGATTCAATGGAATCTAAGATTTGTTTAGCTGCCTGATTCATATCGATGGGCCCACAATGGCGGGGCATAGATAAAAACGGCTGCAAGAGCACTTTGACAGATTCGATTTCATTGGCCAGCTTCAGCGGGCTCGGTTCTTCCTCTGCCCGGCATAACATGACCAGCGACGGCATCGCTTCTTTCAGCATTTCCGAAAGCTCTGCCTGGCTGGCCTCGGCCAGTTGTTCCAGCCAAAAAGCAACAGCAGCCTGACTGTATGCTGTCTGGATCGATTTATCACTGCAAATCAAATCTATGCGGTCGATACCGGCACTTTCGTTCATGATCGTCGTAATCGCCACCGATACGGCTCTATTCACAGGATAGCGATTAGCACCAATGCTGATGGCGGCAAACGCAATATGGGAAAAATGTTTTTCCCTGGCTATATTCAAGGCACTAGTATAACATGAAGCAAGTTGTTTTTCTTCATTACGGCGACCGCCGACCCAGATGGGACCCGCCGTATGAATCACGTATTTAGCCGGAAGACGGAATCCTTTTGTCAGCCGGGCTTCGCCGACAGGACAGCCTCGGAATCCCCGGCACTCTGCCGACAACCCTACACCAGCCGCTTTATGGATAGCCCCATCCACTCCGCCGCCGCCGAGCAAGGTGGGATTCGCCGAATTGACGATGGCATCCACTTTACATTTTGTTATATCGCCTATGAGCACTCGCAACTGCATGATATCACATCCTTACTTTCTATATGATAAATATAGCCTTATTATATCATACTTCCTCTTAGATTTGATGATTCTACTCTTGATTTTGGGATAAAAGTGGAGTATATTATAACCACGTTTTGATTAGTTAACTTAATTAACTAATTTTGGTTCAACTCCATACTATCGAGGTGACACGCCATTGCATCCATTATTCCAAGAATTATCCTACGCGACACGGCGCATGATTACAGCCGATAACGCGTTATTGAAAAATTTTGGCATCACATATTCCCAATGGGTATTCATCGTATATTTACATAATAATAAAAAATCGTCACTAGCTCCTATCGCCCGTTACTACCAGATACAAAAACCAGCCGTTACGGTCACGAAAAATATTTTCCTCAAAAAAGGCTGGATACGAGAAGAGGCCGGCAAAGATCAACGAGAGAAAATCATTTCGCTGACACCGGAAGGCGAATCCCATTTCGAAGAAATCAACACCCGGGTACGGGCCATGGAAAAACAATTTTTCAGTGCCCTGGATGAATCAGAACAACGTCACTTACAAGAAATGTTATATCGAATCAACGCAAAGGGGGATTTATCTTGAAAAGTTCTCTATGGACAAAAGATTTCATTCTGGATACAGTCATTAATTTCTTATTATATGTCATTTTTTATCAACTCATGCTATGGTCTACGAAATATACTATTGTACAATGGGATGCTTCTATCAGCGAAGCTGGTCTGGCATCAGGTATTTTCATCATAGGCGCCCTTCTGTCCCGCATCTTGACCGGTCACGTCATCGATACGCTGGGCCGCAAAAAATCTTTACTGTTCGGCGCTATCATCTATCTCGGTGTAATCCCACTGTACTTCATTTCGGAAACACTGCTCAGCTTCTATCTCATCCGCTGCATCCACGGCGTAGCCTATGGCATCGCCGCAACAGCAGCCAGCACCATCGTAGGTGTCATCGTACCGGCCCAACGTCGTGGCGAAGGAATCGGTTACTACGCTTTGGGCAATACACTGGCCTCTGCGGCCGGCCCATTCTTGGGAATCGTACTGACAAGCACAGGTAATTTTTCTCTCAACCTGTATGTATGCTTTATCTTGGCCATCGTCACGCTGGTCTTGACGGTTATCCTCAATGCACCGGAACATACCCGTAGTGCCGCAGATACAGCAGCATTACGAAAAATCAGCTTCAGCAGCTTTTTCGCCATTCAGGCCCTGCCTATTTCCATAGTCGCCTTGTTATGCGGCGTCGCCTATTCTACCGTACTGAGCTTCATGGGCGCCTATACAGAAAGCCTGGGACTAGCAGAAGGTGGCAGCTTGTTCTTCTTCGCTTACGCTATTACGTCGTTGTTCAGTCGCCCCCTCACAGGACGTCTTCTGGACCGTCACGGCGGCAACATCGTTATGTACCCGACGCTGATCATCCTGGCACTATGCATGGCTACATTGGGAATGGCTTCATCAAACTTCTTCTTTATCGCCGGTGGTATTCTGCTCGGCCTGAGCTACAGCACTGTCACTTCAGCCGGTCAGGCTCTGGCCATCCATGGCATGCCTATCAATCAGATTGGCTTGGCGACTTCTACATTCTTCGTTCTCATCGACTGCGGCGTTGGTGCTGGACCGTACGCTCTAGGTTCCCTTGTCCCTACATTCGGCTTTTCCAGTGTATACCTCTGTGCCGGATTGATCGCGTTCTGTGCCATACCGTTATACTACTTCTTAATCGGTAAATCCGGCATATTCTCAGCAAAACAAATGGAAGAAGCCCGCCATCCTGGACACAAACTCGGTCACAACGTAGCTTGGCAGAAATAAAAGTACAGCTTACAGCTGGCCTCTTGCTCATCTCTATAAGACAGAAAAAATCTCGGCTAACAAAGCCGAGATTTTTTCGTTATACAGTACTTTCATACTATATAATAAAACCGCTGCGCAGGGTGTTTACGCTTTTCTTACTTATATTATACTTCCCAAATGATAAAAAGTGAAGGCTTTTATTATAGAAAAATAGCACCTACGAGACCACCGAAGCCGCTCACTATACACTTGATGCATATGTATTTACACTTGTTTGATTGTCAGTCCGTTTTATGATACAGTATCAATACGGAGAAATCACCGGAACGCATCATAATTGTCAAAAAACCATGTTAGGGGGAAAAACATCCGATGCCGCGCCCACCACTAGATGAAGACACAAAAAAAGAAGTTACGATCCGCTTGATTCGAGCCACCCAGTCCATCATTTTTTCAGAAGGGCTTGAAGGAGTCACAATAAGGAAAATCTCTGAGACAGCCAAAGTCAACAGTGCCATCTTATACAAATACTTTCAGGATTTGGATGAACTCCTGTTGTTCGCAAATACGGACTTGTTGAAAGACTATGCGAAAGACCTCATAATCCAAAGCAAGAACAACACTATGAGCCAGCCAAAACAAGCTTATTTACTAAATTGGAAGCTATTCTGCCATTATTCCTTTAAATATCCTGAATGCATGAATCATCTTTTCTTTTGCAAGCATAGTGACGACTTGAAACGAATTATCCAATCCTATTATGATTTGTTCTCAGAACAATTAGAAGAGATGAACGTAACACTGCACGCCCTGATCCAATCAGGCAATCTATATCAGCGGAACTTAGAAATACTGCAGCCGCTCTTTAAGGGACGTATTTCAAAAAAACGCATCGATTTGATAAATAATTTGACTGTTTCTTATTACCGTATGCTCCTCAACGAAAAAATCGCTGGCGGCGACGCCGTCGATAACAACGAACTGATCAAACGCATGTTATACGCATGCCGACAAATCATGGTGCTTTCCTACGGTATCCGCCGAATTCAGGATAATGGTCCCACATCTTAATAAAATCAGTAAAAAAACGGGTGGCAGCCCAGTGGGTTGTCACCTATTTTTATTGTTAATATTTACAGTACTCTCTGCTCAGCACATAAATATTGCATCACTTGTATGGTCCGTCGATTTCATCTGCTCGTCATCGCATGGGATGTGAAACACATTTCAATTACAAAGTATCACAGTAAACTCTAAAAACAGTCTGGATATCTAATATGAAGGTTGGCAAGAATCCAGGGCAAACAATGACTGTGGGCCGGGGCTTTGGGTAGAGCCTGGAAATCCAGAGCTCTTAAGGCTCCCTTGCTAAGGGGAGCTGGCTCCGGACATGCTTTTCGTCCGGAGACTGAGGGGTTCTTCCCAGCGGCTT
>Ga0163159_1001241_pt1 | contig 25409 bp, 18 predicted proteins | sample BioMet9_FD_108702 | JGI IMG/M metagenome (GOLD analysis project Ga0163159, IMG submission 108702) | Microbial communities from bioreactor (seeded with sewage sludge) at Lawrence Berkeley National Lab, California, USA - Biofuel... | ecosystem: Engineered > Bioreactor > Anaerobic > Unclassified ... | reverse complement strand
GGGCCAACATCATGAAGCATGCCAGCACTGCGGTAATTTTTATTTTTTTCAACATACTCTCACCCCGAACAAAAATTTAAGCTGCAAAACAGACGCTGCTTCCCGCTTCAGTCCCGGTCCTCGCGTCGGAAGGGAACCGTCAGAGAGGCCGGAGCTCCCAGCAGCACGCCCTTGCCGGCGCGGATGGCTACGGCCGTAAGAACGATGATCGTCATCAGGTAAGGCAGCGTCAGCAGCAGCGAGGCGGAGATGCTGGAGCCCATCGCCTGCAGGCGCAGCTGGAACGCTTCGACGCCGCCGAAGAGGTAGGCGCCCAGAGCCGCGCGGGCCGGGTTCCAGAGGCCGAAAATCACGAGGCCTGCCGCGATCCAGCCGCGGCCCGAGGTCATGCCTTCGATCCACATCTGGGCGTAGACGATCGAGAGATAGCCGCCGCCGACGCCGGCCAGGCCGCCGCCGAGCAGGCAGTAGAAGTAGCGCAGCCCGATCACATTAAGCCCCATAGCGTCGGCCGCGCGCGGGTTCTCGCCCACTGCGCGCAGGTTGAGTCCTGCCCTGGTGCGGAACAGAAACCAGCAGAGAAAAGCGACCAGCGCGTAGGAGATGTAGACCATGGCGTTGTGCTGGAAAAAGACGGGGCCGATGAACGGTATCTTGCAGAGCAGCGGGAAAGCCAGCGGCTTCAGACCGTCGATGGTCTGGCCGATGGTGTTGCGCCCCAGCAGGGCCGAAAGGCCGTAGCCGGTCAGCACGAGCGCGAGGCCGCTGACCGTCTGGTTGCACATGAGCGTGATGGAGAGGAAGGCGTGGATCAGCGTGACTGCGACGCCCGCCGTAAAGGCGGCCGCGATGCCGATCCAGGGATTGCCGGTGGCCTTGGTGGCCGCGAAGCCCGCGTAGGCTCCCACCAGCATTACGCCCTCGAGGCCGAGGTTCATGACTCCGGCCCGTTCTGCCACCACTTCGCCGAGCGTGGCGAAAAGTATCGGCGTGCCGCTTCTCACGGCCGACGCCAGAATTGCGATGAAAAAGTCCATTAAGCCGTCTCCCCCTTCGCGCTCCTGTGGATCACGCGCAGTCTGTATCTGGAAAGCGTCTCCGCGCCGAGCACGGAGCAGAGTATCAGTCCCTGCAGAATGTTGATGCTGGCCAGCGGAAGTCCCATTGCCACCTGCAAGGTGTCGCCGCCCACGAGCAGAATGCCCATCAGGAACGCCACCAGCGGCACATAGATCGGTGAAAGCCTGGCCAGCCACGCGACGATGATGCCCGTATAGCCGTAGCCCATCGAGAAGCCGCCGTTCATCCTGCCAAGCAGCCCTGCGACCTCGCTCATGCCAGCCAGTCCGCCCACCGCGCCGCCGATGAAGGTGACGAGCAGGATGTTCTTCGCGATATTGATGCCGGCGTAGCGCGCCGCGCGCGGGTTCTCGCCGATCACGCGGATCTCGTAGCCCCATTTGCTGCGCTTGAGCAGCACCTGGAAGACGATCGCCACGCCGAGCGCGATGAAGATGCCCGCGTGGATCTTGGTGCCGTTCAGGACCCAAAGCCTCGCCGCGTCGGGAAAGTTAGGCGTGAAAGGGAAGCCCATGCTGCTCGGGTCCTTCCAGGGGCCGTAGATGAAGTGTTCGCAGATGTTGATGGCCACATAGTTGAGCATCAGCGTGGTGATCGTTTCGTTCACGCCCCATTTAGACTTGAGGAAGCCTGTAACGCCGCCCCAGAGCCCGCCGGCGATCGCGGCCGCCGCGAACATTATCACGAACATCACGAAACAGTTGTCGACGAAAAAGTAGCGCACCACGGCGGCCGTGGCCAAAGCTCCCATGCAGAGCTGGCCTTCGGCGCCGATGTTCCAGATCAGCATCCGGTAGCAGATGAGGCCGGCCAGAGCCGTGAGCGTCAGAGGAATGGCCTTGATGATGATCTCTCCCAGGCCGAAGGTGCTGCCGAGCGCCCCCTCGATGACGGCCGCGTAGGCCTTGAACGGATTAACGCCCAGACAGGCGAACAGAATGCCGCCGATGAAAAGTCCGAACACTACGGCCGCGACCGGGATGACTACGTTCATCCAGACAGGTATTTCCAGACGCGGCTCCAATTTGAATTTGATCATAAAAACCTCTCCAGTTCTAATCGAAGATAAAGCTGCAACTGCAAAATTATATCAGAAACATCATACCCTGCGGAGAAGCTGCGAAGCTTCTTCTCCGTTCACGGCTCAGCGGCCCTGCTTACGGTTACAGGTATTTCTCCAGTTCGGCGCGCTCTTTGAGCGCCTTGGCGATGTCGCTGAAGGAGTTCTCCTCGGCGTAATCGACCGCCGTCTTGCCGAAGGAGTTCCTGAGCAGCACCTTGGCTCCGTGTTTGGCGAGCAGCTCTGCGATCTCAGCGCGCCCCTCTTTGGCGGCGCTCATGAGCAGCGTGGTGCCGTAGGCCTCCGTCCTGTTGACGTCGGCTCCGTCTTTGATCGCGCGTTCCGCTCCTTCAAGGTCGCTCTTCCCGCAGGCCTTTGCGAGCCTGGCGTTTGCGTCGTCCATAATCGTTCCTCCCCGCGTATGAATAAAACGATATGAGGTAATTATACACTCACGGGCCAGGAAATTAACCTTACGCCGGCAAACGGGCCGCTCAATTTGCCGCGTCCGGCGCCGCCGTTCGCAAGTATGGTTAAAATTTATTCACAAGCACAACAATATTATCGGTGCGGCGATTGTTTTTGCCGCTCCATTCTGATATTATGTGCAAAGCGACAAAAAAACCGTTTGAGTTGCCGCGCGTGGATCCGGAAAGGAGGAAGCCCCTATGTGACGCAGAAGCAGCAAGCCTGTGGCGCGGGCTTTTGCCAAGTCTCCAACCCCGGATCTTCCGGCTCAGCGGCGGGACTTCCCACAAGAATATCCTCAGGCACCGTTATACATTTCTGCGTTTTAAACGACGCGGCGTTTCGCGTCATACCGCGCGGGCTGCGCTCCGGCAGGTTCCGGATGCGCCTGCCGCGCATATTGGGAAAGGAAGGTATTGCAAATCATGACTACTATCGATGCAAGGGGCCTTGAGTGCCCGAAACCCGTAATAGAGACAAAAAAGGCCGTTGACGGCGGCGCGGCTGAAGTCACAGTGCTGGTCGACAACGAAGTGGCGGTCTCCAACGTCACGCGCTTCCTCGAAGGCCAGGGCTTCAAGACGAGCCACGAAGGCGGCGGCAAAAACTTCACCATCACCGGCAGCAAACAGGGCGCGGCTCCGGCTCCGACGGCGGCTCCCGCTCCCGCAAAGTGCGGCTGCGACTACTCGATCCTCTTCAAGGCCGACAAGCTGGGCGCCGAATCAAACGGCCTCGGCGAAGTGCTGATGAAATCCTATCTCGGCGTCGTAGCCCAGAATCCGCAGCCGCCCGTCGCCATCGCTCTCATGAACGAAGGCGTCAAAATGGCGCTCAAAGAATCCTCCGCGCGCGACACGCTGGCGGCGCTCGAAGCCAAGGGCGTCAAGATCCTTGTCTGCGGCACCTGCACAAAGCACTTTGGCATCACGGACCAGGTCACGGTCGGCGTCATCTCCAACATGTTCGAAATCAGCGAAGCTGTCTTCGGAGCGTCCAAGCCGATAGTACTGGGCTAAAATGTCCATCTACCTCAACAACGCAGCCACTACCTGGCCGAAGCCGCACGAAACAGCTTCGGCCATTTACGAATTCATCACCGAACGCGGCGCCAACCTGGCCCGCGGCGCCGCCTCGCGCCGCGACCTCGAAAGTCTCGACGAGGTCTTCAGCTGCCGCCAGAAACTCGCTGACCTGCTGGGCGGCTGGGCCAAACGCAGCGCCAAATACGCGACCCTCACCTCCGGCGTCACGGAATCCCTCAACATCATCATCAAAGGCTATCTGAAGGACGGCATGAGGGTCGTCACGTCGTCAATGGAACACAACGCCGTCATGCGGCCACTGCGCAGCGCGGAGGCGGGCGGAGTGCACGTCGACGTGGTCCAGTGCAGCATGAAGGGCTACCTCGACCCCATGGCCTTCGCCAGAGCTCTGGACAAAGGCGCGGATCTGGCCATCGTCTCTCATTGCAGCAACGTCTGCGGAGCCCTTCAGGACCTGGGCGCCATCGCAGAAGTCTGCCGCGCAAAGCGGGTGCCGCTTGTGGTCGACAGCGCGCAGACGGCCGGCGTGGTCGATCTCGACGCGGAGGCCCTGGGTCTCGCCGCGCTCTGCTTCACGGGCCACAAAGGACTCTTCGGCCCCCAGGGCACCGGCGGCGTCCTCTGGGACCCGGAATTTGCGGAAAAATGCAGCTCCTTCATCGAAGGCGGCACCGGCAGCGTCTCGCAGGACGAACACCAACCCCAGATGATGCCGGACAAATTCGAGGCCGGCACCCCCAACCTGCCCGGCATCGCCGGACTCCTGGCCTCGCTTGAATGGCTTGGAAAAACCGGTCTCAAAAATATCCGTGAAAAAGAGCAGCGGCTCGGCGACCGGCTCGAAGATGGCATGAGAAAGATCAATGGCCTGCGCATCCTGGGCCCGGCCCGGGGAGATCCGCGCCTGCCGGTCTACGGCGTCAACATCGACGGCAAAGACAACGGCGTGCTGGCCCGCGACCTGGTGGACCGCTACGGCATCGAGACGCGCCCCGGCCTTCACTGCGCGCCGGCCGCGCACAAAACGCTCGGTTCCTTCCCGGCCGGAGCGCTGAGGCTCTCGCCCGGGTATTTCAACACAGAAGAAGAGATCGACGCGGCTGTGGAAGCGCTGACGGAGCTGGCGAAATAAGTAAGGAGGCGGCGCGATGCTGACCAAAGAACAGGTATACGAAAAACTGAAAGAACTCAAAATTCCCTTTGAGATCACAGACCACGCCGCCGTCTACACCATCGACGAAATGGCCGCGCTCATGAGCCAGAAGGACATCAAAAACGTGGCCAAAAACCTCTTTCTGCGCGACGCCGCCGGCAAACGTCACTTTCTCGTGGTGCTGCGCGAGGACAAAAAGGCAGACCTCAACGCCATCCGCGCGCAGATCGGCAGCTCGCACTTGAGTTTCGCCTCGCCCGAACGGCTCATGCAGTACCTGGGCCTCACCAAAGGCGCCGTCACGCCGCTTGGCATCCTCAACGACGAAAACCACGAAGTCGAGATACTCTTCGACGCCGACCTCGTCAACCGCCCCAGGCTCGGCTTTCACCCCTGCGAGAACACCGCCACCGTCTGGCTCTCGTTTGCGAGCCTCAGAAAAATCATCGAAAAACAGGGCAACAAGTTCAAAACCATCAGAATCTAAAAGATAAAAGAGAGGAAGGCCGCGCGCCTTCCTTTTTTGTTCCCGCAAAAGCAGCGACGTTTTTCCGACGCATATTCGCGGCAGGCGGAGGAGCCGCCGGATGAATTTCGAACCGCCTCCCGCGATGCCGCAAAAACGGGTCGCGGCGGTTTTGTATGCTTTTTTTCGTGACCGTTTTCCCGTCGGCCTAGTTTTTAGGCTGACGGGAGAGGTTAAGTAAAATAATAAAATTAAACTATCACATAGTAGAGATATATTGTGTAATAAAGCGATTTTGCAGAGTTTTTATCTATATGGACAAAACTGATTTAAATTAGACTGAAAAATTGTCAGAATAATTTGCATAATGCGCGAAGGGGCTATTTTCGCACATCTTTTATATAAATATACTTATAGTAATTATAAACGCATAATTTCCGGTCTGCGGCTGCGCTCTTGCGAAGACGCGGCTCCCGCAGCTGCGCAAAAGCGTCCGCCGCATGACGCTCTTTTCCCTTCGCGCGCAGTTGACAGCGAACCGCGCGGGCGGGGCTTGTCATGTTCGCTTCCGCGCCGGTAAAGCGATGAACGGAAATTTGCCGTTCTTTTGCGCTGGCGGACGATATATTTTCCGCGCGGTCAGTGTTTGCGCGATTATTTGGTCCGCAAAGTAAAAGTTTGCTAAAGTGTCTGTCGTTTTAGATAATTAATGCTATACTTATTGTGTGGATTACATATCTTTACGACAAAATTAAATCTTAACGGCCAGGTTCAAAAATATATATGCAGAGCGGGAGGCGCGTATCATGAACGACAAAAGCGGCAGAGCCATCAGGAACCGTTACGGCGGTCCCGGCTGCGCCAGACTGCTGCGCCTGCCGTGGCTGCGTTTATGATTTTGCGGGGATCGCGGCGGCCATGCGGCGCGCCTGTTTTTATAAATTCGGATAAATCTGATCCTGACTAATCTTCGGAAGAAAAGAGGCAGAAATTGATGAAGAGCAATTTGCGGAAATCATCTTTACTGTTGTTCTGCGCCATCTTCTTTGCGTTCGCGTTCTTGGCGTCGCCGGGGCTGGCGTATACCGGTCCGCTCAGCGTCGACGGGACAGGGACGATTAAGACGTATACTTCGATGGACCTGGACGTCCAAACGACTGGGAAGACCAGCGAAGATTTTAATCCCGACTACCGCGGCGTCGTGGCTGTAAACGGCGGCAGCGTGGACATTACGAAGGAACTCAAAGTCACCACGACCGGCGATAACAGCAACGCGCTGAACGCCTTGAACGGCGGCAAGATCAAAGCCGGCTCCGCTGACATCACGACCAGCGGCAACACCGCCGTCGCCGTCTATGCGCAAAGCGCCGCCGCAATCTCCAGCGTGGACATCACAGGCCACGCGAGGATCACGACTAACGGCACCGCCAACAGCGTATACGCTAATGAAAACGGCGAGATATCCTTCGGCTCGCTGGAATTGACGACCGCAAGTGGTGATGCTCTGCAGGCTAATGGCAACGGTACAAACAAAGGCGGCGTCATCAGAGTCTCGGACTACGCCACCGTGACGACGTCAGGGGAAAATGCTATCGGCCTGTTCGCTAACCTCGGCGGCAATATCTCTATCGGCGGACTCGCGAAAGTGACGACCAGCGGGAAAAATGCCTATGGCATGCAAATCGGGATCGGGAAAGAGAGCTCTATCTCCGTCGGTTCGGCGGACATAACCACGAACGGAGTTAGCGCCAACGGTATAGACATGCACTCCGGCACGGTCAGCGTAGCCACCGCGGCGGTCATCTCCACCAGCGGCGACGCCGCCGCCGGAATCGAAGTCCAGGGCGGATCGTTCAAAGCTGACTCCATGAAGGTGAAGACGCAGGGAAGTACTGCACGCGGCATCTATTCAACAGGCGGCGGCGCCAGCGTGGATATTACGGGACTCGCGAAAGTGACGACCAGCGGAGATTGGTCCGACGGCATGTACACCACAGAAGGCAGTGTGATAAAAGCCGGCTCCGCGGACGTGACGACCAGCGGCGCTCACTCCTATGGCATTTTCTCTGGCGGCACAAGCGATGATCTGCGCTCCACCGTGGATATCACAGGTCTGGCGAAAGTGACTGCGACTACCGCCAGTGTCGACAGTTATGGCATGTGGGCAAAAAATAAAGGCATAATAAAAGTCGGTTCCGCGGAAATCTCCACGAACGGGGTAACCGGTTTTGGCATTGCGTCGTCAAATCTGGCCAGCGTAGATATCACAGGCCTCGCGAAAGTGACGACCCTCGGGCAGTATGGCCAGGGGCTGAGGGCTGAAAACGGCGGCGCGATAACGGCAGGCTCCGCAGAAGTGACGACCAGCGGGGACACGGCTCATGGCATCTGGTCGTGGGGCATTTCCGACGACCAGCGCGCCAGCGTGAACATCGCAGGCCTGGCGAATATCTCGACCAGCAGCAGCGACGCGCACGGCCTCTACGCGCAGGACGGCGGCGCGATAACGGCAGGTTCCGCGGACGTGACGACCAGAGGAAGTTCCTCCTATGGCATATGGTCGTACGGTGTTTCCGGCCACTATAGTTCCAGCGTGGACATCAAGGGACAGGCGAAAGTATTGACCCTTGGCAGCACGCAATACGGCCTCTATGCGGAAAGCGGCGACATCACTGTTGGCGGCCTCGCGGACGTGAGAGTAGCGAACGGCAGCAACGCGGTCTACGCGGAGAACGGGATAATTAAACTCAACGGCGGCGCCAGCCTCGACGTAACGGGCGACGGTACAGGCTCCAACTACGTGAACGGCATCGGAGCGGCAAGCAACGGCAACGTCTCTGTCTCCGGCGACAAAGCAGTAATCAAGGCGACAGCCAACGGCTCCAAGGGGAACGCCTATGCGGTCTACACGGATGGCGGCTCCGTCTCTGTTGACGTTACAGGCAACATAGAGTTCACTGCGTCGGCTCAAAACGGAAGCGCGTCGGCTGTGAACGGCAGCAACATCACGCTCAAGGCAGGCGGCCAGGCGAGCTTTGACGTCACTGGCCTCTCGGCCAGCGGCCTCTATAAAGACTCAGGCCAGAACCTCACGGTCGACGCGGCCGGCGGCTCGAACTACAAGGTCACAGCCACGAGCGGCGACGCCTACGGCATCGCGGCCAGCAGCACCGACCTTGCCTACGGCAAAATCAACAACATAGTCGTGAGCGCCACCGGCGGCAACGCCTACGGCCTTGCGGCCATAAACCACGGCACGCTCAGCGGTGACGGCGCGAACAGCATCGCAAACGTCAGCGTCACGGAAAATACGGCCAGTAAAAACGCCTATGGCGTCTACGCGTACAATGGTTCCAGCGTAACGGGCGCGTCCATCGACAAACTGACGGTGGACTCGGCCGGCGACGCTTACGGCGTCAACGTGGACAGGTTCACGGCCACGGTGTCCTCGGCGGATCTGGCCGTCGGCGCCATGTCTGTGAGCGGCGATAAGGCAGCCTTTGGCGTCAGTGCCACCGGCGGCAGCGTGAAGCTGGCGCTGAGCGGCGGCATGTCGGTCGAAAGCAAGAACAGCAGGGCCTACGGCATTGGCGCCTATAGCAGTTCCGACGTGACATTCACTGGTATGCAGGCAATGACGGTCTCCGGCGACAAAGACGGCGCTTTCGGTATCAACGCTGACAACAGCACCGTAAGCGGCGACCTGACGAGCATGAAGGTATACAGTGTCGGTGGCGATGCCGGATCTAAAGGTATTTCCGCCAACAGCAGCGACGTGAAGCTTGCGATGAACGGCGACCTGACCGTGTTCGGCAAAGGACCTGGGGCAGAAGGGATCCAGGCGCAGAACAGTTCCGACGTGACGTTCACCGGCATGAAGGCGATGACGGTCTCCGTCGACTTTTCCTGGATGGCTCGGGGCATTTACGCCGTCAACAACAGTACAGTGAGCGGCGACCTGACGAGCATGAAGGTCACAGCTTCCAGTTCCGCAACCGGCATCAGCGCAGTCAGCAGCAGCGACGTGAAGCTTGCGATGAGCGGCGGCATGTCGGTCGAAAGCAAGAACGGCGACGCTTACGGCATCGCGGCCCTCGATGGAGGTTCCGTGAGCGGCGATGTTAAGAATATCAGCGTCACGGCGAGCACGGCGGACAAGAGCGCCTACGGTGTCTACGCTTACGGCAGCGGCTCCGGAGCCAGGCTTGGAGCTATCGACAACATCACAGTCAACTCCGTCGGCTACGGCTACGGCCTCTACGCCGACCGCTCAACCGACTTGAGCGGTGCGATCAAAGACATCACAGTCAACGCGGACAAATTCGCCAGCGGCGTGGAAGCTGATTATAACGGTAAAGTTGAGCTTAACAACATGACCGGCAACCTCCGTGCTACGGCAAAGGATGGTCCGGCAGTAGCGATTGGCGCGTATTTTGGCGGCAAAGTCAATGTCTCCATGAATGGTGGAGATATCTCTACTGAAACTACCGGCACAGGCAATTCCGATGGAATTACGGCCCAAAACAACGGCAGCGTTGCGGTAACCGGCGTGAATAACATCACGTCCACCGGCGCCAACGCTTTCGGTGTTTATGCCAGCGACAGCAGCATTGATATTGCGATGACAGGCGACCTGGTGTCCAAGAGCGACAAAACTGCGCGTGCTTTGGAAGCTTACGGTAATTCCGAAGTAACGATCAGCAGCGATGCGGCTCACGATATTGCGATCGACACCAGCGCGGTTGGCAACACTGTTCTGGCTGTCAACAGCGGCGGCGTGATCAGCTTCAACAACGCCAATGTGTACAACAGAGGCAGCGCCATCGCTGACTCTATCATGGCTAGCGGAGACACCGACGGCAACGGCACAGTCAACGCCTATGCAAGCAAAATCAACGGTGACGTTGAACAGAAGGGTACAAGCGGCAATCTGGCCGTGAATCTGGCGCAGTCCACACTAACCGGCGCGGTCCACGCGGCCGGCGGCGCCTCAGTAGGCCTCGCTCTCGACAATACATCCGTCTGGAACGTCACCGGCGTCTCGGACACCAACGGCGAACTCGCCAATAATGGCGGCACGGTGAAGTTCTACGGCAACGACGGCGACGAAGTCAGCAAGTATCATACAGTCACGGTTGATAAACTCACTGGTCAGGACGGCGTCTACGAAATGCACGCAAACATCAAAGAAAACAGCTGTGACCAGATCATAGCCAACACCTCCGACGTCACCGGCACAATCAAAATACTCTCGCCGGAGGGCAAGACCGGACCCTACCGCAAGAGAATGAAACCCTACCTCGTCATCGTTAAAGGTGACAAGAAGTCTGATTTCCGGCTTGAGGTTGCCGAAACAGGAAACTCTTTCTACAGGTATGGTCCTTCCAATGCAACCGAATACGGAGCCTGGCAGTTTGAGCTCGCGAGCGAAGATATTGACGGTTCAGCCCTGGCCAACGCCAGCGGCCTCGCGACTCTCGCGGCAAACGGCGGCGGCCTTGGCTGGTATCTGCGCAACACCATGCAGGTCAGCTCCACGGCCATGGCAGTCTTTGATTCCCTGATGGCTCCGACCATCGGACACCTCGAAGAAGGAGCGCTCTACAGCCAGCTCGGCGACCAGGACTGGATAGCCAGCGGCGACAGGACCCACGTTTGGGGTTACGCGGTCTACAGCAAATTCAAATACACCGGCCATGTAACGACTCCGCTGGAAGGATCGATCGACGGCGACAACTACGCCGAGAACAAGTACTACGGCCTCACAGGCGGCATTGACAAGGTAGTCCATGAATGCGACAAAGGCACCCTGAGACTCGGCGCCATGATGGGCTACGGCGAAGGCGACCTCGACATGGACAACGGCGACGCCAGCGACAACAGCTTCCACGCGGGAGTCTACGGCGTCTACCGCTTCAACAGCGGCCTCTACCTGGCCGGCATCGCCAAATACAACCGCTACCGCACCGACGTCACCGCCAGACCGATAGAAGGCGGCAGTTACGAAGCCAGCTACAACCAGGACGGTTTCGGCATCAGCGCCCTGGCCGGCAAACGGTTCGACCTCAGGAACAGCTGGTATGTGGAACCGCAGGCGGAACTCGGCTGGGCCAGGATCGGCAGCGCCAGCTACACCATTAACAACTCCGACGTAGAGATCGACAGCACCAACTCCGTCAGAGGCAGATTAGGCTTCTCGCTCGGCAGAAGGGTGGCGACGGAGACAGGCAAAACGCTGGACTTCTACGTCAAAGCCTCGATCATCAGAGAATTTGACGGCGAAACCGACCTCACCATGTCGGGCGACCCCTTCAAAGCCGACTTCGGCGGCACCTGGGGCCAGTACAAGCTGGGAATCAACTACTGGAACAACGACAACTTCATGCTCCACGGCGCGCTGGTCTACGAGAACGGCGAGAACTACGAAAGCCCCATCGGCGTAGAACTCGGCCTCAACTGGTTCACCGGCCCGAAACCGCAGAAGGACGAAGCGGAAACGACGATAACGGAATAGGGACAGGAAACAGAAAAGGAACAGAAACCAGAGTAACAAACAAAAGGGAACAGAGAAGTAAGTAGAACAAAAATCAGGGGCCGGTCCGGCCCCTGATTTTTTGGAGGCTGCTGAATTTACAACGCTGTCATCCCTCAGGACCATTTGCTCAAAGACTCAATGCTTAATCGATTTCAGCATCGTCATATCAGAACTGAAACAGTGAGATTGTATCGTGCAGATTTTTCCCCGGGGGGATAGTTCCGCCAAGCTGGCGGAAATACATGGTCCATCTTTTGTAAAATATGAACCAGCGTTCTTTGCGCCAGAATTTCACGGTTCCAAACGCTAAGCGCCGTTACTTCTCTCCGCCGCCAGCTTTGCCGCAATGAGCGCGGCTCCAGCGGCTCCGGCGAACTGGGGGTGTTCCGGCGCTTCCACGGGACGGCCCAGAGAGATGGCGATGCGTTCGGCCAGCAGCGGATTCTTTGCGGCGCCGCCCGTGAAGGTCACGGGACCTGCGTCTGCCAGCCTCGACACCATGCCGGCGGCGCGGGCCGCGATGGCGTCGAGCAGCCCCAGCATGACTGCGTCTTTGGGCGTTCCTTTTGAGAGCAGGCCGATGACCTCCGACTCAGCGAAGACCGTGCACATGCTGTTGATCTTCTGCGGTTCCGTGCCGGGAGGGATGTTGGCAAAGTCGTCCAGCGGGCAGCCGATCAGCGTCGCCATGTTCTGCAGAAAGCGTCCCGTGCCGGCCGCGCATTTGTCGTTCATGAGAAAGTCCTTCACGGCGCCGTTCTCGCCGAGCGCGATGACCTTGCTGTCCTGGCCGCCGATGTCGAGCACCGTGCGCGTGCCAGGTTTCAGCCAGACGGCGCCGGCCGCGTGGCAGGTGATCTCCGTCACGGTCTTGTCGGCGTTTTTGTAGAGCTTTCTGCCGTATCCGGTGGCGACGGTGAAGGCGATCTCAGCCTGTTTGGCGCCTCTTTCGGCGCAGAGCCGGCCCGCCAGTTCCGGCGCTGCGTCGGCGAAATCCCAGGCCGCGGGGCCGAGCGCGAAGCTGAATCCGCGCCCGTCCCAGAGGGCCGCCTTGACGCAGGAAGAACCGATGTCGACGCCTAAGGTCAGCATCAAAGCATCTCGATGAAAGCGCCCATGCGCGTGGCCAGCTGCGCCGCGTCGCCCTGAGAATAGTCTGTTTCGATCGAGATGTAGGGCGTGCCGAGTTTTTGCATTTCAAGACGGATGGAGCGGCTTTCCACGTTGTAGGTGTGGCAGGCCTGCAGGATCACGTCCACCACGCCGTCGATCCTGTACTCCTCGCAGAAGCGGCGCAGCAGCTGAAGCCTGTCCTTGTTGGGGGACATCACGGAGCAGGGAATGCGCAGATATTTCTCAGTCAGAGCGTCGATGGGCGTTATGTCCGTGCGGACCGGCAGGTCGGAGCACTTGAGGTTGCCGCAGTTTTCGAAGCCTGCCACCACGCCGCCGTTTTCGGGCGCTTCCACCGCGTCGGCCACCTTCTGCAGCGATTTGCCGGTGGGACAGCCGGTGATCAGGATGCGCTTCGGTTTTCCGGGCACGCGCCGCTCGCCGGCCTCGTAGTTCTCGCGCAGCTTTTGCGTCAGCTCTTTGACCTTCGCGATCGCTTCCTCATATTCAAACGAAAATTTTATGTAGTCGGAGACGACCATGATCTCGCGGCCGGTGACGGCCGGCGTCGGCAGCTTGGCGAGGTCGTAGAATTCCATCAGCACGCGGTTCATCCTGTTGCGGAGCTCGATGGATCCGGCCAGGGCCTCATCCGTTATCACAGTGCCGAAGGTGCTTTCAAGCTTTTCCTTGAAGCGCAGGATCTCGTCCTTCCAGAGCGCCTTCGACATACGGCCGTCCGGCGTCTGCGGCAGCTGCATCACGTGGACCGGGCGCAGTTCGTTCAGGTATTCGTACATCTTCTTTTTGCCGTCGCAGGTCGTCTCTCCGATGATCAGATCGCAGAAGTGGAAGTATGGGCAGGTGTCCGTGAGCGCAAAGCCGTAGCTCGACTTGATGAGCGGGCAGAGGTTGCGCGGCAGGTGTTTTTCGGCCGCCTCGATGGGCTTGTCGCTGGTGCTGCAGAGCGAAACGGAGACGCCGCCCATGGCGTTCACGAGCTCCCAGGGCGTAAAGGTGCAGTAGGTGCCGATGACTGGCACGCCCTTTTCCTTGAGTTCCTTGATCTGGACCGGTCCTTTGGGAATCGCGTCGCGCATTTCCTCGAATATTTTTTCTATATCATGCATGATATTTATTCTCTCCTTTAATAAAATCTAAAAGTTAAGCCGTCTGACGCTGGCTGAAGGACCCAAATGCTGGAAATTGGGATTTGGCTGAGTCTTTGGCCGTTGGAAACGGCGGAACCAATTGTAAGAAAACAGCAGGTGCCGCTATTTTCAGATTTTGACTTCTGGTCGTCATTGCGACGGACAGCGAACCGACGGTGTTTTCCCGCCGAGTGATAAGTGAGATAGCAAATCTTAGATTTGCGTAATCGAACTTAGTTTATCCATCATTCGGCTGGTAGTCCCATCAGGGCGCAGCCCGCGGCAATCTTGCTTTTGCCTTGGGTTTTTAGGTCTCAATATTTCCATGACCTCTGTGAGAAACAGGATTGCCGCGTCCTCACTTCGTTCGTCCCCGCAAAGACAATAAAAAACAAAGATTCCTCTATATTTCCCTTTGCAGCCCCACAGGCACAGAACAGCGGCGATGCCGGGTATTCAGCAGTATGATGCAGCCTGCACTGGCGTCTGCTCCTCAGGTGAAAGGCAGGGAATGGATTTCGAAAGCGGCCATGATTTTTGTCTTCGGCATCATCTTACAGCAGCTTTTCCAGCGCCGTTTCCGGCGTGTCCTGCGGCAGGCTCCCGGCCGCGATGATTTCGCCAGCCGTCCCCTCGCGCAGAAAGACGAAGCGGTCTCCGAGCCTGACGGCCTGCGCCAGGTTATGCGAGACGACGAGGATGGGCAGGCTGTTCCGGAGCGAGAGGATGTGGTCCTCGATCAGCTCCGAGGAACGTTTGTCCACCGAGGCGGTGGGCTCGTCGAGCAGCAGCATGTCCGGTTCCAGCGCCAGCGTGCGGGCCATGCAGAGCCGCTGCTGCTGGCCGCCGGAAAAGGCCGCGGCGGGGCTGTTCAGCCTCTCTTTGACCTCGTCCCAGAGGCCCACGTCGCGCAGGGCCTTTTCCATGCGCTCCTCGCACTCCTTTTTGCCGAGTTTCAGCACAAGGCGCAGAGGCAGGACGATATTTTTTCTTAAACTCAGAGGCAGCGGGTTGGGCGTCTGGAAGACCATGCCGACGCGGCGGCGCAGTTCCGTGGGTTCCGGCGCCTCCGCTCCGTAAACGTCGACGGTCCTGCCGCCGCAGAGCAGCTTTACGCTGCCTTCCGTCCTGCAGCCGTCAAAGGTCTCGTTGAGCCTGTTGAGCGCGCGCAGCAGCGTGGTCTTGCCGGAGCCGGAACGGCCCAGCAGTACCGTAATGCCTTCCTGCGGCAGCGAAAGGGTGATTTCTTTCAGGGCCGGAACGCCGGAGAAACTTACCGATAAATTTTTGATTTCCGCACAAAAAGCCATTATTTCACGCCCCTCCAGCGTCTTTCCATGCCGCGCTGCATGGCCCAGGCGGCGCCCATGAGCCCCGCGGAGAGCAGCAGCAGCACCAGAGCCGCGCCGAAGCCGCGCGCCAGTTCGTTTTCGTCCGCGTACTGGGCGGCCGTGTAGTAGATCAGGAACGGCAGCGCCTCGAATTTGGCGGCCAGCCCCGCCGGCAGGCCGGAGTTGACGACCACGCCGGTCAGCATGATGACGGCCGTATCCTCGGCTGCGCGTCCCATGGCGAGCATGATCCCGCCCAGGATGCCGCGTCCGGCCGCTGGCAGCAGCAGGTGGCGTAGCAGCTGCGGTTCCGAGAAGCCCAGAGCCAGGCCGGTCCGCTCAAACGAAGGAGGCAGGCTTTCGAGCGAGGTTCTCGTCGTCACCACGAGCGCAGGCAGCACCAGCAGGGCCAGGCAGAAGGCCGCCAGGATGATGCAGGTGGTGGCTTGGGGCGCCAGCGTGCGGCGCAGGAATAAGATCAGCACAAAGCCGAAAAGCCCCATTACGATTGAGGGCACGGAGGCGAGCAGGTCCACGGCCGCGCTTAAAAATCGCGCGCCGCGCCCGTCGGTCCTGGCGAGATAGATGCCGCAGCCTAGGCCGGGAACCAGCGCCAGAGCCATCGTGAGCAGCACGAGACAAAGCGTGCCCGCGAAGGCGGGCCAAATGCCATTCCAGACGGGGTGCAGGCGGAAGACTGCGTCGTAAAAGGTCGTGTCTCCGAAGAATAATTTCGCGCCCAGCACAGGCAGGCCGTACCAGGCCAGAAAGCCCAGCAGCGCGGCTATCCCGGACAGCACCGCGGCCGCGGCGGCGCAGGCGAGCAGGCGCAGAAGTCTTTCCATTACGCGCCCCTCCTCAGCAGGTGGAAAGCCGCGTTGGACAGGGCGCTGATGAGCAGCAGGATGCCGCCGGCCGCGAAGAGCGACAGGTAGGCGGTGCCGCCCACGTCGGACGAGAGCACCAGCCCGATGTGGGCCGTGAGCGTCCTCATGGCGTCGAGCGGGCTGCGCGCGTACTGCACGGCGTTGCCGGCCAGCATGGTCGGTATCAGCGTGTCTCCCGCTGCGCGGCCGAAACCGAGCACCGCCGCCGACCAGAGCCAGCGGCGCGAGGCCGGCAGCACTACGCAGGCCAAATTCTGTGCGGGCGTGAGGCCCAGGGCCGCGGAGGTCAGAGCCGTCTCTTTTTCAAACGAGGCGACGGCGCTCTCCATCGAGAGAGCGATCGTGGGCGTGATCTGGAAACTCAGCACCAGACTGGCCGAAAGCCAGCAGAAGCCGGAGCCGCCGAGTCCGTCCCTGACGGCCGGCACCAGCAGAAAGGCGGCCGCGAAGCCGTAGACCACGGTTGGGACCGCTGTCATCACGCGCAGAACGGCCGCGAGAAGCGCGGCGGCCCAGCGCGGGCCCAGTCCGTGCGTAAAGCAGACGCAGCCCAGCGCCAGCAGCCAGCCCAGGATCAGCGACGAAAAGGCCAGCAGCACCGTGCCCGCGATCATCGGCCTGATGCCGAAAGAGCCGCCGGCCGGATTCCAGACGGAGCCGAACAGAGTCGGCCCCGCCTTCAGCAATCCGTCGGCGGCGCAGATGATGATGAACGCGAAGACCAGGACCATCAGCGCACCCGTGTAAACGGCGCAGAGCCTCAGTCCCGGCGGCGTTTTGTTCCCGCGTTTCATGCCAGAGGCCGGTTTTCCTTCAAAACGGCGCTATTTCTTCTTCTTGAGCGGAATGTAGCCGTTGTCGCTGACGATCTTGGCGCCTTCCGGCGAATAGATGTAATCGATGAAGAGCTTCGTGACGCCGGCCGGTTCGCCCTTGGTGTTCATGAAGAGGTCGCGTACGACCGTGTACTTGCCCTTGGCCGCGTTCTTCTGCGTGGCGGTCATGCCGTCGAGCTTGGGCGCGCGCACGGACTTGTCGATGTAGCCGATGCCGACGTAGCCGATCGCACGTTTGTCCTTGGCCACGGCCGTCTTCATGGCACCGTTGGAGTTGACCACGTTGGTGGAGGGAGCGAGCGTGACGTCCTTGATAACCTTGTCCGTGAAGACTTCTCTGGTGCCGCTGCCGTCCTCGCGGCCGTAGACGTCGATCTGCCCCGGCTCGCCGCCGAGTTCCTTCCAGTCGGTGATCTTGCCGGCGTAAACGTCGGCCACCTGGGCGCTCGTGAGTTCCTTGATCTTATTGGCCGGGTTCAGCACCACCGCCACGCCGTCGATGGCGAAGGGGAAGGTTTTGAGCCCGTACTTTTCGATTTCGTCCTTCTTAAGCGGACGGCCCGTGTTGCCTATCTCCACAAGGCCTTCGCCGACCTGTTTGACGCCGACGCCTGAACCGCCGCCGGCCACCGTGATATGAATATCGGGGTTGACGGCCATGATGCGTTTGGCTGCCTCCTGCATGACGGGGATGTGCGCGGTGCCGCCCGCGATGTCGAGCTTGCCTTTCTGTCCCTTGAAGGAATCGAGAGGCGCGGCGAAAGCCGCAGACGCGGCCAGAACTGCCGCCAGAGCGGCGGCCATGAGGATCTTTTTCATGTTGAATGATCTCCTTTTGCGATAGTTTTCAGATTGCTGAAGAGAATGACGTGAAATACAGGCTGACGGTGCGCAGCATACGATACGCGGCACGGACTCCGCGGCGTTTCGCGGAGAGAAATATGGACCGACGGTTGAAGGTCAGGGGCTTAGCGGATAGAAATTGCTCTTGCGGCGGCTGACAATTCGGCGAATCGGCAATGCACTCCGTGCATCTTACCGTAAGAGACGCATCATGTTCCTGCCAAATCCGCCACCGCCTTTCGCAACCGACTTACCTGTAATATGTCATTTGGGCCTGTTTTTGTCAAGCCTCGCGGCCGCCCTCGGCAAGGTTTGTGCAAGCTCATAAAATCAGCCGCCGTTTTTGCGCCGTCGGCATAAAATTGGTGGTCCGCGCCGTGAAGATCCGCCGCTGCGCCCATGTTGCCCTGAAAATGGCGCCGCAGGCTTCTGTCTCATTAAAAACAGACCGCCGCCGCGCGGGCGAAGCTCCTGGCGACCTTACTTTGAGGCCTATTCCGTCCCGGTTCGGACCGGATCACTACGCCCGCTTCACGGTCTGCACAAGGCGGTCCGACGTTCGCCAAAAATTGGGTGTTGACATTTCAGCAAAACCTGTCTATAATCTCCGCCAACGTGTTCCAAAAACGACGACGACCGAAGGAGGCAACCGAGACATGGCTATCATGAATATTTCCAGTTCAGTCAGTTATTATGTCGTGCGGTTCTCCTTTACCGGCGCGGGTCCTCTTCGCGGGATCTGCGCGGCTCGGTTCTGATTTGGAGTAACGCCGTCAGGAACAGCTTGCGCAAAGTTTGCCGCTGAAGCAGGATCCGTGTTGAACGGGTCCTGCTTTTTATTTTGTGGAAAAATCAAAACCAAGAAAGGGTATGATTCAAATGCAAAGGTACTACAATCCGGAAATCGAGTGCGCGTCAAGGGAACAGATCCGCCAGTGGCAGAGCGAGCGGCTTGTGAAGACCGTCGCCCACGCCTATAAGGACAACGAATACTACCGGTCCATCATGGACAAGCACGGAGTCAAGCCGGAGGACATCAAATCCGTGGACGACCTGCACAAGCTGCCGTTCATCGATAAGTCGAACCTCCGCGAAGCCTATCCCTACGGCCTCCTCTGCGTGCCGAAGTCCGACGTGGTCCGCATCCAGTCCACCAGCGGCACCACCGGCAAGCGCGTGATCGCCTACTACACCCAGAAGGACCTCGATATGTGGGACACCTGCTGCGCGCGCGCCATCACGGCCGCCGGCGGCACCAGGGATGACATCGTGCACGTCTCCTACGGCTACGGCCTCTTCACGGGAGGCCTGGGCCTCCACGGCGGCTCCCACAAGCTCGGCAGCATGACGCTGCCGGTCTCTTCGGGCAACACGGACCGTCAGATCCAGTTCCTCGAAGACCTTGGCTCCACCATCCTCTGCTGCACTCCGTCCTACGCGGCCTATCTGGCCGAGACCATCACGGAACGCGGCGAAGTGGACAAGATCCAGCTCAAGGCCGGCATCTTCGGCGCCGAAGCCTGGAGCGAAGAGATGCGCCGCGACATCGAGGCAAAACTTCACATAAAGGCGTATGATATATACGGCCTTACGGAACTGGCGGGCCCCGGCGTCTCTTATGAGTGCAGCGAACAGGCGGGCATGCATATTAATGAAGACAACTTCATCGCCGAAATAATCAACCCGAAGACGGGCGAAGTGCTGCCCTACGGCGAAAAGGGCGAGCTGGTCTTCACGAGCATCACGAAGGAAGCCTTCCCGATGATCCGCTACCGCACGCGCGACATCTGCGTGCTGAACCCGGAGCCCTGCAAGTGCGGCCGCACCTTCATCAGAATGGGTAAGCCGATGGGCCGCAGCGACGACATGCTGATCGTCAAGGGAGTCAACGTCTTCCCGTCGCAGATCGAAGCGGTGCTGCTCAAGAACGGGTACCCGGCGGACTACCAGATCATCGTAACGCGCGTGAACAACAGCGACGTGCTCGACGTGAACGTGGAGATGACGCCGGAGAAGTTCGCGGACACTATCGGCGAGATCGACAAACAGGAGAAGAGCCTCGTTACGGAGCTCAAGAACATGCTCGGCATCTACGCAAGAGTGCACCTCGTGGCGCCCAAGAGCATTGTCCGCAGCGAAGGCAAGGCGCAGAGAGTTATCGACAAGCGCAATCTGTACTAGAGAGGAGATCACTATTATGAAGACAGTTCAGCAAATTTCCATCTTCCTTGAAAATAAACCGGGACAGCTCATGGATTTCACCAAGGTCCTGAGCGACAACAACATCGACATGAGAACGCTGACGCTGGCGGAGGCCTCGGAGTTCGGGATCGTGCGCGTCATCGTGCGCGAGACGGTCAGAGCCGAAGCTGCGCTCAAAGCGGCCGGCTACATCAGCGCCATTACGCAGGTCATCGCCGTGGTGGTACCGGACAAGCCGGGCGGACTCTACGGAGTGCTCAAGCTGCTGAGCGACCAGAACGTAAACATCGATTACACCTACGCTTTCACGGGCAAGAAGGGCGAAGGCGCCTACAACGTCCTCCACGTGGCGCCCGAGGACGTGAAGGCCGCAGTCGAGGCGCTCGAGAGCCACGGCGTCAGAATCGTGCCGCAGGAGGAGCTCGACACGCTGTAAACCGCTGCAGCGCATAAGAAATTTTACGCCGCAGGGCGCCGGTTTCCGGATCGGCTGTCCCTGCGGCATTTTTTTGTTCATTTCTGGTTATTTAGTATGTTCTTGGGTTCACATGCTTTAAATAATTTGTACCTTGACGGTCCTTGTGCTATTATATGGCTAAGCAATTTATAATTTCGCGCTGATGCGGAACGGAGGACGAATATGGGACTGTTAAAAGCTGCTTTTGGCGCTGCCGGCGGTGTGATGGCCGACCAGTGGAAGGAATACTTCTACTGCGAATCCATTGAACCGGACGTGCTTGTGGTAAAGGGCAGGAAGAGGACTTCCGAAAAGCGCTCTTCCAACGTGCATGCGGAAGACAACATCATTTCCAACGGCTCGATCGTCGCGGTCAACGACGGTCAGTGCATGATCATCGTCGAGCAGGGCAAGGTCGCCGAGATCTGCGCCGAACCCGGCGAGTTCACCTACGACACCTCCACAGAACCCACCATCTTTACGGGCAACCTCGGAGACAGCGTCAAAGCCACGTTCAAGAACATCGGCAAACGTTTTACCTTCGGCGGCGACACTGCCAAGGACCAGCGCGTCTATTACTTCAACACCAAGGAAATCATCGGCAACAAATACGGCACCGCAAACGCGGTCCCGTTCCGCGTGGTCGACAACAACATCGGGCTCGACCTCGACGCCACCGTAAAATGCTTCGGCGAATATTCATATAAAATAGTAGACCCGATCCTCTTCTATACGAACGTCTGCGGCAACGTGGAGGACGAATACGAGCGCGCCACCATCGACTCGCAGCTCAAGACCGAGTTGCTCACCGCATTGCAGCCCGCTTTCGCGAAAATCAGCGAAATGGGCATCAGATACAGCATGCTGCCGGGCCACACGACCGAGATCGCAGACGCCCTCAACGAAGTCCTCACCAAGAGCTGGAAGGAAAAGAGAGGCCTCGCCATCGCCTCCTTCGGCGTCTCCTCCATCAAGCTCTCCGACGAGTACGAGACCATCATCAGAGAGAAACAGCGCGACGCGGTCAACAGGAACCCCAACATGGCGGCGGCCACGCTGGTCGGAGCCCAGGCCCAGGCCATGCAGGACGCGGCCAAGAACCAGGGCGCTGGCGGCGCGATGTTCGGCTTCGCCGGCATGAATATGGCCGGCATGGCAGGCGGCATGAACGCCCAGAACCTCTTCGGCATGGGACAGCAGCCTCAGTATCAGCAGCAGCAGGGAACGCAGTACCAGCAGCCCCCGCAGCAGTATCAGCAGCAGGGCCAGCCTCAGCAGGCGGCGCCGGCGGCCGGTTCCTGGAAATGCGAATGCGGCACCATGAATACGGGCAAGTTCTGCGCGAACTGCGGCAAGCCGATGCCTGCCCCCGCTCCCGCGGCGGGCTCCTGGACCTGCGAGTGCGGCACAGTGAATACGGGCAAGTTCTGCCAGAACTGCGGCAAACCTGCTCCGGCACCGGCGGGACCCTGGAAGTGCGAGTGCGGCACCGAAAACACTGGCAAGTTCTGCGCGAACTGCGGCAAACCGCGTCCGTAACAGAGAGACCAAGCATCGCATAAAAATCGAGGCGAATATAGCATGTCCGACGTAATGAACTACAAGTGTCCAAACTGCGGCGCGCCGCTGGTCTACAAGGGCGACAAGCAGAAGATGGTCTGCGAGTCGTGCGACGGCGAGTTTACGATGGAAGAGGTCAAGGCAGCGGCTGAGAAAGATCAGCAGCAGAACAAGTCCTCCGACATGACCTGGAGCTCTCAGGCTCCCGCAGAGATACGCGACGAGGAAGGCAAGCTCAAGGGCTACACCTGCCCCTCCTGCGGAGCCGAGATCGTGGCCGACGAGAACACGGCGGCCACCGAGTGCCCCTACTGCGGCAACAAGGCCATCATGCCGAAGGCTTTCGACGGCATGTACAAACCGGACTGCATGATCCCCTTCAAGGTCGACAAATCGGCCGCGCAGAGCGCTCTGCTTAACTTCTACAAGGGCAAACGGCTGCTGCCGGACACCTTTGTCGACGGCAACCGCATCAAGAACATCAACGGCGTCTACGTGCCCTTCTGGCTCTTTGACTGCACGGCCAAGGGCTACGCGACCTACACGGCCGAGAAAAAAGAGCGCTGGGAGGATGCCGACGCCCGCTATGTAAAGACGGACACCTACAACGTGACCCGCCGCGGCACTATGGATTTTGAGAAGATCCCCGCCGACGCCTCCAAACAGATGGACGACGCCTATATGGACGCCATCGAACCGTTTGACTACAGCCAGCTCCAGGACTACGACGCGGCCTACTTCTCCGGCTACGTGGCCGACAAGTACGACGTGACCGCCGAGGAATCGACGCCCAGAGTCAACGAGCGCGTCACCAACAGCATGAAAGCCAAGCTGCGCGAGACGGTCAATGGTTACGAAAACGTCAGCGAGGACCGGGCCGAGATCGGCATCGAAGACGGCACCGTGACCTACGCAATGATGCCGGTCTGGATGCTCAGCACCAAGTACAACGATAAGCTCTACACCTTCGCGATGAACGGACAGACGGGCAAAGTGGTTGGCTCGCTGCCGGTCGACATGGGCAAGTTCTACAAATATCTGGGCGGCATCTCCGTGATCATGATGGTAATCGCCCAGCTCGTGCTCTACTTCGCGACCGAAACGCAGTTCACGGGCCAGAACGAGGGCATCGCGCTGCTGGTTTCGCTGATCATCGGCGGCGTCTCCGTGATGGCCATGAAGAGCGGCATGAACACCGCGGTGGTAGAAACGCAGGCGTCCCGTTACGAACAGGACGAATCCTTCGACCTCACCACCCAGAACGATGTGTTCGTATCAACGCGCACGGACCGCATCGAAAAAGAGAAACCCAAGCCGGACGACAAGAAGGGCTAAGCCAAGCCGTCCGCAGGACAAAAACAACGAAAGCCGCTCCGCCGCAAGGCAGGGCGGCTTTCATCGTCAAAGCGGACGGCAAAGGCTGCGCTTTGAAGCCGTGAAAACTTTGAAGTCCGGGTTCGCTTGTTCGGCTGAATGTCCGACGATACTGCGGACGTTTTATGACATTATTTTGACCTGCCGCGGGATTCACAACTTGACAGAAATAAATTTCTGCGCGAAAATTACTGCCAATCGGTTATTTTGGGAAATGCGATGACGGGAAAAAAGTAAGCTGGTCCAGGTCTTTCAGAGAGATGCCGGTCGGTGCGAGGCAGAGGACAAAGACAAGCCGAATACATTCCAGGAGCAGTGCGCTGAAAGAGGTTCTCCTTGAGTAGACCGCGACGGGTTCGCCCGTAACAGCGATAGGGTATAGGCCGTTTTCCGGCCGCGCACCCGACGAGGACGCATCCGCGAGGCTGCGTCAAACTGAGGTGGTACAGCGGGTCTTCAATCCCCGCCCTCTGAAACGGAGGGCGGGGATTTTTATATTCCCTCCCCCGAAAGAATGGGAGGAATTTTAAATGCCGATCACTGAATTGCTGGAAAGAAACGCCAAGGAATTTGGCAGCGAAACGGCCCTCGTGGAGATCAACCCAGAGGTCCGCGAGGTGCGCCGCGTCACCTGGAAAGAGTACGATCTCATCGAGTCCGCGCCCACTCAGGCCTACCGGCGCGAGATCACCTGGAGCGTCTTCGAGGAAAAGGCCAACCGCTGCGCGAACCTGCTTTTGAGCCGCGGCATCAAGAAGGGCGACAAGGTCGCCATCCTGCTCATGAACGGCCTCGAATGGCTGCCGGTCTACTTCGGCATCTTAAAGACGGGCGCTCTGGCCGTGCCGCTCAACTACCGCTACACGGCTGAGGAGATCCGCTACTGCCTCGATCTGGCCGATGTGGACGCGCTCTTCTTCGGGCCCGAGTTCATCGGCCGCGTGGAGGACATCTGCGCGAAGATCCCGCGCGTGAAGCTGCTTTTCTACATCGGCGACACCTGCCCGCGCTTTGCCGAGAACTATCTGCACCTGGCCTCGAACATGTCCAGCTCCGCTCCGCGCGTGCCGCTCTGCGACGCCGACGACGCGGCCATCTACTTCTCCTCCGGCACCACGGGCTTCCCGAAGGCTATCCTGCACAACCACGAGAGCCTCATGCATGCGGCGCGCACTGAACAGGCGCACCACGGCCAGACCCACAGGGACATCTTCCTCTGCATTCCGCCGCTCTACCACACGGGCGCCAAGATGCACTGGTTCGGCAGTCTGCTCTCCGGCAGCAAAGGCATCCTGCTCAAGGGCGTGAGCCCCAAAACGATCATCGAGACAGTTTCCAACGAACGCTGCACCATCGTCTGGCTGCTGGTGCCCTGGGCCCAGGACATCCTCGACGCCATCGATCGCGGCGACCTCGATATTTCCAAATACAAGCTCTCTCAGTGGCGGCTCATGCACATCGGCGCCCAGCCGGTGCCGCCGAGCCTCATCAAGCGCTGGAAACAGGTGTTCCCCAACCACAAATACGACACCAACTACGGCCTCAGCGAATCCACCGGCCCCGGCTGCGTGCACCTGGGCGTCGAGAACATCGACAAAGTCGGCGCCATCGGCGTGCCCGGTTTCGGCTGGCAGGCCATGATCATCGACGAAAAGGGCAACGAGGTCGCGAACGGCGAAGTCGGCGAGCTGGCGGTCAAGGGCCCTGGCGTGATGACCTGCTACTATAAGAACGAAGAGGCCACGAAGGAAGTGCTGCACGACGGCTGGCTCTGGACCGGCGATATGGCTCAGAAGGACAAGGACGGCTTCATCTACCTCGTAGACCGCAAAAAGGACGTCATCATC
>Ga0163159_1001237_pt1 | contig 25463 bp, 20 predicted proteins | sample BioMet9_FD_108702 | JGI IMG/M metagenome (GOLD analysis project Ga0163159, IMG submission 108702) | Microbial communities from bioreactor (seeded with sewage sludge) at Lawrence Berkeley National Lab, California, USA - Biofuel... | ecosystem: Engineered > Bioreactor > Anaerobic > Unclassified ... | reverse complement strand
CTGTAATGGATTGAATAGGGGTTCAAACTTTGCCCTACTCTGAAAAGATGCTGACTTACTGAAGGTGTTTTCTTGTGTGAACGGAAACAAACTCAAGAATGTAAGATACTCAAAGACACCAGTAGGTGAGAGGCTTACAGACAGTAATGTTAATGGGCTGTTATCCAGAATCACAAAATCAGTTATGCAAAATAACTGATGCCTGATACAGCAAGGGTTTGAAAACATTCGAGCCGTATGAAGGGAAACTTTCACGTACGGTTCCAAGGGGAGAAAGGAGGAGTAATCCTCCTGACTTACCCGACATCTCCACTCAAAAGTAGTATTTTTCACAATTTTTTCCCATCAACCTTATTATCTTGCTCTTAACTTCATCCATGATCTGAGTATCTGGTTTTTAGTATATAGCTTCCTTTCAGAACCTTTATTTGTTAATTTCCAACTTGAAAAATCCCTGATTAAGGATTTCTGTGAAAAGGGGGTAATCCTGAACGGGTGAATAGAAAAAGGAAAAGGAAAAGGAAAAGATAAAAGATAAAAGAGTCAGAGAGGACCCCTAACTTTTTTGTTAATTGAATAACCTGTTTTTCTCAGTGAATAGTGTCGTAGGCACATTCTCCGTGCATAGAAATATCCAGGCCTATAAGCTGTTCTTCATCCGTAACCTTGACCGGAGTTACTGTGTTTATTAACATCAACATAATGTAGGTAAACACAAATGCATAGACTGAAGTAGCTGCAACAACTACAACTTCTTTAATAAAGAATGCTGTGCCGCCGTAAAGCAGTCCATTGGCTCCTACCGGGTTTATAGCCGTCGAGGCAAAGACTCCAAGTAGAATTGTGCCTGTAACACCTCCAATTCCATGGACACCCCATACATCAAGAGCATCATCCCATTCCATCTTGTTTTTAAGATGCACGGCAAAGTAACAGACAACTGATCCGAGGATTCCCATTAGTGCAGCCACAGGCAAAGAAACAAGACCTGCTGCAGGAGTAATTGTTGCAAGGCCTGCAACTGCTCCTGTCATAAGCCCCACGAATTTTGGTTTCCCTTCCTTATACCATTCCATTGTCATCCACGTGATTGCTGCAAAAGAGGCTGCAATGTCACTGTTCAGGAACGCAAGTGAGGTAATCCCATCTACATTGAGTTCGCTTCCAGCGTTAAAGCCGTACCATCCAAACCACAGAAGAGCAGTTCCGATAGCCATTAACGGAACATTGTTTGGTTTTGTTATTTTATTGTACTTTCTTGAGCCTACGTAAAAGACCGAAGCAAGAGCTGCAAAGCCAGCTGTAGCATGGACAACGATTCCGCCTGCAAAATCAAGAACTCCCATCTGTGCAAGCAGACCGCCTCCCCAGACCATGTGAACGAAAGGATAGTAGACAAAAAGCTGCCAGAGAACAAGGAAAATAAGATAAGCCTTAAAAGTAACCCGGTTTGCAAATGCTCCCGTAATCAGAGCCGGGGTTATGATTGCAAACATCATCTGGTAAGCTACGAATACAATTTCCGGGAACCCCATATCTTTTATTATTGTAGTTGGGGTAATCCCGTGTAAAAACATTTTGTCCAGGTTTCCTATGATTGCGCCTTGTCCCCCGCTGAAGCACAGGGAATACCCGATGAGAAACCATAAAACAGTCGTCAATCCCATCGAAACAAAGCTTTGCATCATAATTCCTAAAATATTCCGCTTGCAGGAAAGTCCTCCGTAGAAGAATGCCAGACCAGGAGTCATTAGCATCACAAGACTTGTCGCAAGCAGCATAAAGCCTGTCGAACCAGTATTTAACATATTATCATCCCATCTATATTTATACAATAACTAGGAAATCTCAAAGATCTTACCTTTTTCCTAGTTTCTTGTACATATAAATTTCCATTTCAGATTACACGAAATTGAATTTTCAGGTAATGATGAGAGAAATCACGATTAAAGACGGGATTTATCATTGAAGAAAAGCAAGAAAACAAGATATTCAGAAAAAACGATTTGGGATGATAACAAAACGATCTTTGATGATAACAAAACGGTTTGGGATGATAACAAAACGATCTTTGATGATAACAAAAGAAAACGGCAGTTTCATGGAAACACCTCTCCATCCATAAAACTGACTTTTCTTCAAAAATTCACGTTTTTGAATTCAGGTCTTGTTCTTGCCACACTTTTACTTTAATTTTTAGAGATATCACGAATTCTGGAAGTTAATCAGATTCTGGTCTTGCCATTCCTTTATACTTTCATCTTTAGGATCTTACTCTTGATTGTATGCTTGTATCGATTTTTCCTGATGTTCAAGGGTCACAGAAAAATTAAAAAAGTACAGTAAAGTTTTGCCTGTACTCAAAATCTGTACTCAAAGTCTGTGCTCAAATGTTATATGCAACTTCACCATGCTGCGTTTTGTCAAGTCCGATGTTTTCTTCACTTTCGCTGACTTTAAGCCCTATAGTCTTGTTAAGTATGAATCCAATAAGGAGGGTACCTGCAGCTGCATAAACAATTGTGACGACAACTCCTTGAAGCTGGATTAACATTTGGCTGGAATTCCCAATAAGGAGGCCAGTCCCTCCTACACTTGCAAATACACCTACCAGAAGTGCACCTACTATTCCACCTACGCCGTGTACTCCAAAAGCATCCAGCGAGTCATCATATCCAAGCCTTTCTTTGAGTCCTACAGCGTTGTAGCATACGAAACTTGTGATCACACCTATAGGAATTGCTGCCATTGGCGTAACAAAGCCTGCACTTGGAGTTATTGCAACAAGTCCTGCCAGAACCCCTGTTGCAAATCCCAATGCAGTTGGATATCCTAAGTGGCGCCATTCAAGGGCCATCCAGACGAATCCCGCAGCAGCTGGAGCTACAAGCGTTGTAATGAATGCAAGGGATGCGATCTCGTTTGCAGCAAGTGAAGAACCTGCATTAAACCCAAACCACCCGAACCAGAGAAGCCCGGTTCCAAGAAGCGTCAGAGTAACGTTGTGCGGTTTTAGTGGATCTACTCCAAAACCACGCCTCTTGCCAAGGTATGTAAGAATTGCAAGTGAGGAAATACCTGAAGTTATATGCACAACTGTGCCGCCCGCAAAGTCCAGAGCTTTCCCTGTTAGGAATCCGCCGCCCCAGACCCAGTGGCAAACAGGTGCATATACGATAATTCCCCAGAGGGCAATAAATGCAATATAAGATTTAAACTTCACACGTCCTACAATTGCACCCGAAATCAGAGCAGGTGTAATTATTGCAAACATTCCCTGAAATGCAACATATGCATAAGTCGGAATTGTGCCGGTTACTGAGTATACATCTATCCCTTTCAGGAATGCATGTCCAAGGCCACCCACAAACCAGTTGCCGTCTGCAAATGCAAGCGAGTAACCTAATAATACCCATTCCAGAGCCATGACGCCCATCGCAACAAATGAGTGCATCATGCTGCTCAGAACGTTTTTACGCTGGACAAGCCCTCCATAGAACAGCGCAAGTCCGGGAAGCATTAACAATACAAGTGCAGACGAGATTAGTACCCATACCGTGTCTGCTGCTTCAATAGCCATGTTCATCCCCTCATAGAGCGTCTGGTCCGGTTTCGCTTGTCCGAATCCGTATTACATTCTCTAAAGGAAGCACAAATATCTTGCCGCTTCCGATGTAACCGTCAGTGCCTTTTGCTCCGACTGTTATTGCTTCAATAACTGATTGCAGGAACTGATCTTCCACTGCAATTTCGATCTTCACTTTTTCAAGAAGATTTGCTTCGTGTTCAGTTGCCCTGTAAATCTCTAAATGCCCCTTTTGCGCACCATAACCGGCGACCGATGATACTGTCAGTCTATTTACCTCAAGTTTCTGAAGCTCTCTTTTGACTGCATCGAGTCTTTCCGGCCTTATCATTGCAATTATATATTTCATCACGACCACCAATAGGTGTCTTGTATCCGATTTCTTGGTATTTAAACTTACCTATCTATGTATTGAATATTTAAGCAGTTATGTACAGAAAACACTAAAGTGAAAGGGGCTTTTTTCTTCAATCAGAGGGTCTAGTATCAGTTTTTTGATTCCCGATCCTGTTGCTGTATGTTAAAATAGAAAGCCTGGGTATCTGGTATGAGTTCCTTTTTTTCTGTTTTCAAACATTTCTGTCAGAGAGCTTTTATTTAGCGAAAGCAAATTTAGAGGTATGTTCGGAGAAATTGGAATTGTAAAAAGCGAGGCTGATGAGACTGCTCTGCAAATTCTTTCCCTTTTCAGGGACAGCATCAGTGAAATTTGCCTTAATGAACCTGGATCCATTTCAGATTATTTCAAGCCGGAGTATTCTCATTATATCATAGTTCATACTCCCCTGAATATCCGGTTCCCTGAGAAAAGAGAAGAATGGAATATGCGTTTTTGCAAGGATGCCGGAGTTTCGGTTGTTGAACGTATCGTAACCGAAACTGACAGAATTTACGTAAGAGGACTTATGGCAGTCAACGGGTCAAAGGTCTATGCTATCCTTCCTTTTATGACAATAGATGCAGAAAAAGCAAAGAGAGCAACATTTCCTGAAGACCGCATGGCCCGTGTTCGGGCAAAAGTGCTTCCTTCTGTACTTCCTGACATAAAAGGAGAAACGATCCTCGATATTGGAAGCGGCTTTGGAAGCCTTACCATAGAGCTTGCAAGAAACAATCCCGATTCGAAAGTTTACGGAATTGATCTCCATGATTCTCTTACAGGCCAGTCGCAGATGAATGCCGATGTCCTTGGCGTGCTAAATGTGAAATTCAGAACCGGAAGCGCCTATGCCCTTCCTTTTGAAGCCGGCTCGATTGATGTAGCTACCTGCTTTTTAATGCTTCACCACCTCGAAGACATCAAATTTGCTCTGTTCGAGATCAAGAGAGTGCTTAAAAACGGCGGCCTGTTAATAGCAGTTGAGCCGCTTGCAGAACACCACCACCACGGACCTCAACTCTCGAAAGCCGGATGGCAAGAGCTTTTCGAAGATGTTGGCTTCGCAGTAGGGGTTGAAAGCCAGGAAGGGGCAGCGATTATGAAAGCTGTGAAAAGAGAATAACTCCTACAAGAAATAAATCCTGCAGGAAGAAAATAAACCCTACAAGAAGAAAATAAACCCTACAAGAAGAAAACAAACCCTACAAGAAGAAAACAAACCCTACAAGAAGAAAATAAACTCTACGAGAAGAAAATAAACTCTACGAGAAGAAAATAAACTCTACGAGAAGAAAATAAACTCTACGAGAAGAAAACAAAATCTAAATAGAAAATAAATTTTGTAAAAAGTGTGGGCAGTGTGCCGATTTTTCTGTAGAATCACAAATCTCAAAAAGGTATTGGATCAAAAATTCGATATCGAGATATCCATTTTTTCCATATTACACAAAAACGTGGCTTCAAATTTACAGCAAATTCGAGACATTGCCCAGAATCTCAATATCATCTGTAATCTTTTTATCATAATTAGCTAATAATTTTGTTTAATGCGAACATTTTTATATATTTATTTAGGATTTCTTTGTGTTACCATGCTGCTCTTTGGACATATTGGTATTACACTTGGGATATTTTTTGTATTCTCATATATTGCACCACGTTTAGAGACTATCATAGACAGAAGGTATCTCGTTGTTGGATCTCTTCTGCCTGATTTGATAGATAAACCATTAGGGCTGATTATCTTTGCATCAACGATTTCAAATGGACGCATGATAAGTCATACATTATTATTTTCTATTACTCTCTTCATAATAGGTTTATATTTCTATGAGAAAAGAAACAGTATAGTAATTATTACCCTTGCTTCAGGTTCTTTTTTCCACCTTATGGAAGATCAGATGTGGAATACTCCACAAACCTTATTCTGGCCTCTACTTGGGTGGAGTTTCCCGAAAGATAACATTGCTAATGGGATCGCATTCTTATTGATGCTATTCAAAGAATCTTTTACACTTAACTTATCACAAGGTTTTAGTCTTGAACGCACTTTTATTCCTGAGATACTAGGAATGGCGGTAGTAGTCATTTTTACGTTAAATTGGTTAAAAAACAAGTTGAGCAAAACCGTCTCTAAGGATGAGAAAATAAAAATAGAGAATACTGAAAAACCGACTATAGAAACAACCGTGTTTTATATCATAGGTTTCCTGGTGTTTGGACTACTTTCTGTAAGAGCCATTATAGCAATGTGAACTACCAACGGCTAAAGCAACGTTGTCTTCCTGAATCATCCTACAGCCTAGTACTGCGATTCTGAAATTGGTTCCTAAAACTTGGTATTTGAATATATTCGTCGAACACGGATTTTTCCAACAAATAATGAATTTATTTTGGAATCGCAACACTAGTTATTCTGTGGCTTCGAATGTTTTTGAAAACATATGGTCGGGTGACTACTATTGACTCATGTATGAACCTTACTTGGGCAATATGTTTTTGCAGTGGTACTATTATGGGTTCTTTGGATTTGAGAAAATAATTCAATCAGAGAAGACATGAAAAACACACTCTGGTTGAAAGAATTTTCGATCTTTGTTTTAATGAACTTTGCTCACGAGTCAGACGAATTCTTTTAACCACGGCAGTATTTTGCGGAGTAAATCAGAGTTTCCTAACTTGGATGGTATTTAGAATATCCTCGGACAGAGTTGATGAACCAACCACAGTGATGAAGCAATCCCTTTTGTCGTCTATATGGTACATTGCGCAGGCTTGGTATTTGGGGACAGTGTAATATCCCCCTCTAAATGCATCATAGATGCGTAAATTTGCGATTGCTGTCGCATAAGAAGCTTGTTTCCCATCTACCAATCGAGAGGTCAGCGAAAAAGTACTCATATCGGTCATCGGTGCATTTGCCAGAGTGTCATGGACGATCTTATTCATATCGTATCCGGCGCTAGAGATCTGGATATACCAAGATGTTTCGTATAAGGTGCCGCTAAAGGTATTGCCGTTGACAACACCTCCATAAGGTACAGTGCCGACAGAGACCTCATACCCGCCGACATCTACAATATTTTTGTTTTGCTGACAAGCCAAATTATTTATTTTTATTTTCTCAGCCCCTAAGGAAAAATATCTTAAATTATTCTAGTTAAATTTATTTTTAGAATTATATAGAAAATAGAGAAACATTTCTCAGAAACCAATGCTCTACTTTAATCTAAATCCATTAATAGCTAAACTGGTTGTTGTATAAGCCCATCCAAAAGTTAGAAATCAGGATTTTTAGAAATTCTCTCAAAAGATTTCTATTTATTGGAACTGAATAATCTAATATCTTTTTACTTATTTATTTTCAGCTTCCTGTATCTGATTTAGAGAGAATTTCTACAGAGCCGAGTATTATCCATTTTATATACTCCTAAGTTTCTACTTATTTCAGTGAGTCCATCTCATAATTTTTTGCAACAGAAGTATATGTTCTGATCTCAAACCTCCTATATCTTCTGATTTTATGACCTTATATTTATTTATATTTTGCAATATATAATTAATTACTGGACTTTGTGTGTTCCGAGATAATTCTAAAACATCCTTCTAAAATTAACAAACGAATGGAGGAATAACTCGATGTCTCTTGGATTACCAAATGAAGATATGGAAATATTCAATGTAACACAGGATGCAATTGAAAAACTTTTGCCATCTGCTATAGATGACCTGAGTAGAAAAATATCAATATGTGCTGATTACAGTTGCCTGGGCTCATGTTATGGTGATTGCTCTAGAACTGGGTATTAATTTATGAGAAGATACTTATGAGGCTGGTTGTGCTGTAGGATGCCCAGTCTCTACTCTGGAAGACTAAAACCATACTGATAAAGGCTATAGGTTATGGTATTGTTTCAGGAAAATGCTATGGCACGTGAGTGGGAGTTAACCCAAGCTATCTTACAAAAGACCACATACTTTTAATGAAGATATGGACACATTCAATGCAACACAGAATGCAATTGAAAAACTTTTGCCATCTGCTATAGATGATCTGAGTAGAAAAATATCAATATGTGCTGATTACAGTTGCCTGGGCTCATGTTATGGTGATCGCTCTGGAGATTGCAATTATTTGATAACATGAGCTCATGCTCTAAAGCCACGTAATACTACCTCTCTAGCTTCTAAATACAATTTCAGCAACAGAGACGTTTGGTTGTCTTAACTTCCCGCCATCTAAGCGGTGGACTTGTTTTTATGAACTAAGCTAAGTGATTATCATGACCTCAGATAGAGAAGCAAAAAGCCTAGAAGATAATTTTAACCTTCAACTAATTTTTACAGAGCAATGCAACTTACGTTGCAGATATTGCTTTGAAATTGATAAAGGACCTCGCCAAATGCCACTCGAACTTGCAAAGAGGATTTTAGAAAGAGAACTTACACAAGAAGATGGCCCAAGTGAGTACCAAGTAGACCTTATGGGTGGAGAGCCATTTCTTTTCTTTGAAGAGGTCAAAGAACTAGTTGAATACTTTAAACTCCATACAAAAAAGTATAATAAAAAATTCTGTTTTATAATAGGCACAAATCTTACGCTCTTGAACTCGAAAATTGAACAATGGCTAGTGGAAAATAAACACATGGTTATCCTTGCAATCAGTTTAGATGGAACCAGAGATGCCCATAATCATTATCGCTGTGACTCTTATGATACTGTAATAAGAAACCTGCCATTTTACAGGCAATTATATCCTGATCAAGGTGTTAAAATGACTATTGGGCCGGATACCATTAGCTCCATATATGATAGCATAAGACATATAGAGTCTCTTGGCCTTCCATCTGTAGCTGCGAATGTGGTATTCGAACCAGTATGGGGAGATCTAGATAATAAGAAGGCATGCTTAAGAGAATTTAGTCGTCAACTTGAACTACTCGTGGAACATTATGCGCATAATTCGAGCTTAAAAATTCCCAATCTTTTATCATTACCCATACACAAGATTGTGGGCCCAAATAAAGACGATCCTCGTTGGTGTGGTTCTGGTACTCACATGCGTGCATACGATACCGATGGAAGAGAGCTGCCTTGCCACCGTTTTTCTCGATTTTCCACAAATAAGATATATGAAGGTTCAAAGTCAATCGGCCCCCGCGTACCTACCAAGTGCGATCAATGTATGTACATTGCTGCATGTCCCTCATGTAGGGGCTATAATTGGCAGGTATATGGTAACCCAGACTCAAGAACCAGTTATCATTGTGAGTTTATTAAATTACAAATGCTTGCTACTGCCAAATTACAGTATTTACTCAATAAATCTCTAATAGACAATTTGTTCTCCGGTAAAACGCCGCCAGAAGATGTGCCAGGAAAAACTACTTTGGTGACTCTCCAAGCAGCTAATTTAATATTCAATAATTTGGATGAGGATCATATTATAGAGAACTGTGAACTTGGGTGGTAGAGCTTGGTGGATATATTTGGCTACGGTAGGTTTTTCCAGTCCACATATATAATCTAAAAGCAGTTTGGACACTTGAAAATCAAGTATAGACAGTTAGGGTTATGCTTTCCTAATCCCGCCTGTGAGTAAATTTATAAATTAGTCCGCTTGAGCGAACGAAATGATATCCTTAAATTTCTATAAATTTGCCCTCTTGAGCACAGCGAAATGGGCCCCATGCTCCCGAAACGGAATTAGGAAATCAAAAGACAATCATATCCGAAGTCCTGATCCTTACTATGCGTTCGTCTCCTTTACCTATTTTTAAAGAATCGAAGATATGGTTTGTAACTTCAATATTCAGGACTGCTTCGCTGCTTTTCAACTTAAGGGACTCATCCTGCTTGCGCCTTTGTTCATTCTGCACTGGATTCGGCATATGCTGCCAATTCCGCCGGTACAGGTGCGGTGAAAGTATCGGTAGCTTCCATAATCGCATTGGTGATTCTGTCCAGCAATTCCATAGCTCCTCTGTATCCTACAGTAAGTATGCGCTGTGCACCTACTCTGTCATGTATTGGCAGGCCGACCCTTACAAGAGGGATATCCCGGGCTTTTGCAATGTATCTCCCGTTGGAATTTCCGATCAGGATTTCCGGATTACATTGGCTGACTGCATCGTTAAGAGTGTCAAAATCAATTCCATTCAGAACCACAGGTTCGAGTTCAGGGTTTATTTTTTCAACTATTTGCCTGATTTTTGCTTCAAAGTCCTTGCTTTTACTTCCTGTAGCTATCAGAACCGGGTTCATCCCAAGTTCCAGCATGAAAGTTGTTAGGCTAAATACAAAATCAGGATCTCCATAAACTGCGGCTTTTACCCCATACAGGTACTTGTGCACATCAACCATAGCATCGAGTAGCCTGCCCCTTTCTTTTAGATATTTTACAGGAATCGGACAGCCTAGAATTTTGACCAGCTCAGTGAAGAAACTGTCAGTATTTGAAAGCCCAACTGGGATCGGAACACTATACCCGGGCACGTCGTGTGATTCTTCCAGATATTTAACTGCTAAGTTCCTGCTAACTATACCCAGGCCCAGGCTTGCCTGACTGTTTGGCATGTCAGCAATTTCGGAAAGTGGGGTACCACCCGGTGAAATTTTCGGCAGGTCTTCTCTTAGCGGAGCATCGAAAGTTTCGGAGATATCAGGCAGGAAAATATAATCGCCAGCCATAACCTCAAAGATCTCTTTGAGTTCGCGTACATCGGCAGGGGAGAGACTTTCAACAGGGATGACGTTAAGTTTTTCATTCTGGACTTTTACGGCGCTTTCTTCCCCAGGTTTTTCCGCAAATTTCCTGACAACTGCGTCCAGGGCCTTTATATACCCGCTTACATGGCTTTCCCCATAGCTAGGAGTGGAAACCGGAATAATAATAATATCTTTCTCAGGGTCGTCTCCTATTCCTTCCTCTTCTTTAAACTCACGGATAATTGCAGGTACATCGTCCCCAATTGTTTCGGCCAGACAGGTAGTAGCAACTCCAATTACTTTCGGATTGTACCTGTTAATCACATTTCTCAATCCTTTTTTCAGGTTTTCCCGGCCTCCGTATACTGCTCCTTTTTCACTGAGCGAGCTTGATGCAATATCCACAGGTTCCCTGAAGTGGTGGGCAAGAAGCAGACGCATATAGGTGCTGCAGCCCTGAGAACCGTGGTAGAGAACCATAGTATTCTCAATTCCCTTAAAAGCAAGGGCACTTCCCATGGGCTGGCACATAACACAGGGGTTCACAGTTGAATAGTTTCTTTTCGTCATCTCAACGCCTCCTCATACCTGACTCTCAACTGCAGCCTCGGATTTCTGGTGCAAAAATTCAGGTTTCAGGAGCATGCCTTTACACTTTTTTGCGCAATTTTCTCTGGAAATCCTTTCTTCTACTGCCGCTTTCTTTATTCTGCCTGATTTATTCTCTGATTCCATTGCTTCGGGTATCAATTCCCTCTGCCTGACGGCCTTCCATACAGGGCTGCTGATGGAAGCATCCACTTCCCTCGCAAAGTTTACAAAGCCGTCAAAACCTTCGAACTCCACCACCCTGTCGTGATTGAAGTCACAGAAAGCGATGCCCAACTTGTATGCAATAAATCTCTCCTTTACGCCTGCGACCATCAGGTCAGCTTTCTGTCTAATGAGCAGTTCGGCAAGTTCAAGGGGGTTCGCATCGTCAACAATAACTGTCCCATCCCTTACCGAATAACTGATTTGCTCGTAATCCTCTTTTTTCCCGGTCTGAGTCCCGATAATAACGACTTCCATACCAAGTTCGTCAAAACCTTTGATAAGCGTGAGAGCTTTTGCAGGCCCTCCCATGTAAATGGCGGCCTTCTTTCCTTTGACCCTTTCCCGAACTCTGGAAATTTCAGGCATTATACGGTTTATTTCAGCTTCCAGGATTTTTTCTGCTCGTTCTTTCATCTTTTCGGAACCAAAGTAATCCGCAGTTCTTCGCAGGGCTAAGGAAATATCTTCAATTCCGAAGAAACTTGCATTTAAGTAGGGAATTCCATATTCCGCCTGCATCCATTTTGCAAGATAGGTCATGGACCCACTACACTGGACAAGGTTAAGGTCAGCTTCAGCTGCTCTTGATATGGCTTTTGTGGTTGAGTCCCCTGTCAGTGAGACTATAACCTCAATTCCCATCTGCTCAAAGAGAGGCTTTACGAGCCAGACATCTCCGGCTACGTTAAAATCCCCTAAAATGTTAATCTTTGGCTTTATGGTTTCAGGAACTCTTGGGCCTTTCTTCTTAATATCCTCTTCTGAAGGCCTTTTGATCAACCTTTTTAAAGCGTCACAGGCAGCTTTGTATCCGTCGGACTTGTTGCCTTTGAATCCTTCGGATTTTACGGGAATTACAGGAATGTTGTGCTTCTGGCTTGCGGTTTTGCATACGGACTCAAGGTCGTCCCCTATAATTCCGACTATGCATGTGGAATACACAAAAACAACAGGAGGGTGATAGAGTCCTATCAGTTCGTCTATTGCGCTTGAGAGTTTTTTCTCTCCTCCGAATACCACGTCGAGCTCTTTCATATCCGTGCTGAAGCTGGTGCGGTTCGTTTCAATCCCGCTGGATTTTGCACCTCTTATGTCCCATGTATAGCCTGCGCAGCCGATTGGGCCATGGACAAGATGGACAGCATCGGTTACAGGGTTTAAGACAACCCTGGCCCCGGAATAAACGCAGGCTCGCTGACTGATAGCTCCAGCAAGAGAATTATTATCGCAGGCAAGGGGAATTTCCTGCCCCTTTTCCTGTTTTCTGGTAATATATGGCTTCCTTTCTTCGAGAGTATCCACTATTCCAATTTTCTCTTTCATTTCCTTCACTCCCCTCTGCTATGGTTTTCAGGTTTGCAGCGGTGGTTATCCAATTAACCTTTTGAAAAAGGGTTTACTCGATGGTCTCAAGTAGCCAGTCTGGAGCATCCCTGTCTTTCCTGTCAAGGAGGGTATTTCCTATACGCTCTACCAGTCTTGCAGCTCCTGCGTATCCCATGATCGGGAAGTAGTGCAGGTTTGCCCTGTCCATAATCGGGAAGCCTACCCTGATCAGGGGAACATCCTCTGCTCTTGAGATGAATTTCCCGTAGGTATTGCCGATAAGGAGATCCACAGGTTTTCTCTTGATGATCTGGTGAAGGGTAAACATGTCCCCTCCGGAAATTACATCAGCCTCCGGGTACTCCGGACCTATGAGTTCTTCTACCTCTTTTTCGAACTCCGAACTCTGGGTTCCTGTAAGTACTACAGCAGGTTCCATACCCATTTCCATCACAAGACTGGTCAGGCCTGTAAGGATATCAGGGTCCCCGTAAATAGCTACCCTTTTTCCGTGGTAGTGCGGGTGAGCATCCGTCATCATATCCACAAGCCTTCCCCTCTCATCTTCAAGTTCGGGAGGAATTGCCACATTAGCAAGTTTTGCCGCATTCATTACAAAACGGTCGGTATTCCTGATCCCTATGGGAGTAGGCCCTATTTTTGCCGGGACTTTGTAGCGGCTTTCAAGGATCTTTGCAGCCGAGCCTCCTGCCATTTTGCAGAGAGCAATTGTCCCAACTGAGTTTGCGGAATCCTCTATGTCACCTATAGGAGTCCCACCTTTTGGATACATCATGGGTTCTCCGGTCAGAGGAGCGTCAAAGACGTCAGTCGTATCGGGAAACACAATGCTGGAAATTCCCATTATTGAGAATATGCGTTTCATTTCCCGTATGTCCCCAGGTTCTACAAAACCGGGGATGAGGTTTAGTTTCCCGTTTGGTTTGCTTTTTTTGGCAAAGGTGGTTACAAAGGCCTTTACCATGTTGTCATAGCCTGTAACATGGGTGCCCACGTAACTGGGGGTAGAAGCTGCACAGATCTTAATAGAAGGGTCTATGAGTTCTTCAGCACTTACGTCTTCTAAGATGACCCCTATGTCGTCACCTATTGTTTCGGCTACGCAGGTGGTATGGATGGCGATTACTTCAGGTTTGTAGACTGCAGTCAGGTTTACGAGTGCTTCCTTAAGGTTTGATGCGCCTCCGAAAACGGCAGTACCTTCCGAGAAACTGCTGGTAGTTGCCAGTGCCGCTTCCCGGTAGTGCCTGCTTAAGCACATACGCAGGTAAGAGAGGCATCCCTGGGACCCGTGACTGTGTGGCATGCAGTTGTGTACACCAAGAGCTGCATAGACTGCGCCAATTGGCTGGCAGGTTTTTGCAGGGTTAATGGTTACTGCTTCTCTGGTTATTTCTTCACATGGGGTATAGTCAAGCATTTTTATCACCTCTTGTTTTTGCCTCTCAGTATACTCCTGAAGCTTTCCAGGGTGGGTGTATGAACTTCCAGGTAGGGCTGTGCAAAGCCATATCAATGTCCTTTGCAAAGTTCAAAACTCCGGAAAAGCCTGTATACCTTCCGCTGTAATCGTATGAATGGATCTGCCTTGACGGGACTCCAAGTTTCTGAGCCCAGTACTTATCCTTGATTCCAGAGCAGAAGATATCTGGCTTAAGGGATTTTACAAGAGCTTCCGTCTCGTGGTGGTTAAGATCATCGACAACAACGGTGCCGTCTCTCGTATCAGGGAAAAGACCTTCATATTCCATGAGTCCAATTTTCTTTTTCAGTTCTTCAAGCCTTTCCGGGCTGACTGCAGGTTTGATGCTTTCATCCCTTTCATAGTGTATGTCCTCCAGAATTGAGCCAAGAGCATTCTCCTTGATCTGTGGTATGATCTGCCTGCCTTCGTAGTCATCTCTGTGGGCAAACTGGTAGCCTGCAACAATTACTTTCATGCCAAGTTCCTCAAAGAGGCCTGTATAGTGATCCGCTCTGGAACCTCCGGCATAGATGAAGGCGGTTTTTCCCTGGAGTTTCTTTCTGTACCTATCGATTTCATCCTTATACTTTGCCTTTTCTTCGGCAATGGTTTCTTCAGTTTTCCTTGTAAGCTCCGGATCGTCAAAGTATTCTGCCATTTTCCGAAGGGATTTTTCAGTGCCCTTCGTGCCTATGTAATTGACCTTCAGCCAGGGAAGTCCATATTTTTCTTCCATCATGCGGTTCGTGTAGTTGATAGAACGGTGGCAGAGCAGAATGCTGAGTTTTGCCTGGTGAGCCTGCGCAATTTTATGAAATGAACCATCTCCAGTGAAGGTTGAGACAATTCTGTACCCTATTTTTTCAAGTATTGGCTTTATTTCCCAGAAGTCTCCGCCTATATTGTATTCCCCGAAGACATTAATGTCAAAGGGTGTTGGGTCTTTAAGTTTCTCGGTTCCGATAAGGTGTTCCATCAGGACATTGCTTGCAATGTGGTGTCCTGCTGACTGGCTAACTCCTTTATACCCTTCACATCTGGAAGGAACAATCTTGATCCCATAATCTATTTCAGCTTGCGCGGCAACGGCTTCTATATCGTCTCCGATAAGCCCTACAGGACAGGTTGCAGAGATGCTTATTGCTTCAGGCTTGAAGATCTTTACAACCTCGTCAATGGCTTTTTTGAGCTTTTTCTCACCACCAAAAACGATGTCAGTTTCCTTCATGTCTGTGCATACGCAGTAATTACTGAAGTTGTCTTCGCCTTCTTCTGCTTTTGCAAGGTTTCGCCTGGTCCCCCAGGTATAAAATGCACAGCCTATAGGACCGTGGACGATGTGCACCATATCCTTGATTGGCCCGAAGACCACACCTTTCGAGCCTGCAAAAGCACATCCGCGGTTTGTAAGGATGCCTGGAATTACCTTTTCATTGGCATCTATATGCTGTTCAGTACAACAGTCTCTAACAACTATGTGTTTTCTTCTGTTCCTTGCAGCTTTTTCCGGGAGCACTTTTAACATTTCATCGACAAGTTTTTGTTCTTCTTCAATTTTGGAATCTATTTCTGCTCCCATTATACCAGCTCCTTATTTACAGTCGCCTCTCCGCTTTCACCAGTCCGGATACGGATTGCTTCAGTAACGTCTGAAACGAAAATCTTTCCATCTCCTGCATTTCCAGTCTGGTTAACTTCTATGATTTTCTGGACCACTTCACTTACATCTTCGTCATCCACAACGATTGTGAACATGCGTTTTGGAATAAAGCGAATACAGGTCTCAGCTTCTTTTTCCGGATCTGGCAGAGGGGGATTGAATTCATGGCAAAGCCCTCTTTGTTTTCCGCGGCCCATAACCCTTCTTACGGTAAAAGAAGGAAAGCCGCATTCAAGCAGGACATCTTTAGTTCTCTGGGCTTTGTTCATCCTGATTATCGCAGTTATCTCTTTCATAGGATTTTCCTCCGAAAATCCGGCTTTAAAGTCCTGGTTTTCCAGTCCTTATGGTATAGGCTTCTTCCACAGGGGTTACGAAGATCCTACCATCTCCGTATTTTCCGGTCCTGGCGGACTCCATTATAGTTTGTATAGCCCTGTCTTTATGTTCGTCTTCTACTACCATCAGAAGCATGGTCTTCTGCAGTTCGTCATAGTTGATGTCTGCTATATGGATCCCTTTCTGCTTCCCTCTTCCGAAGACTTCCATTTTTGTAAGAGAAATACAACCTTCTTTTTCAAGGCTCTCGATAACTTTGGTTTCCATTCCTGGTCTGATGATTGCACGTATCATTTGCATAATTTTTAACTCCTCTTCACTCAATAATTATAGATTTACAGTTCCGAACTCAACCATCAGATCTCAACAATTCCGAATTCAACCATCATGGCCTCTAATTCTTCCATTGGAAGCGGAGTCGGGACAACAAGTTTGTTGTTGTTCTGGACGTTTTCGGCAAGGGTCAGGTACTCTTTTGCCTGGTCGGATTCGGGGTCAAAGTCAATTACAGTCTTCCTGTTAATTTCTGCTCTCTGGACAATGTTGTCCCTGGGCACGAAGTGAATTAGATGACTTCCAAGTTTCTTTGCGAAAGCTTCGAGGAGTTCACGTTCTCCATCCACCTTCCTGCTGTTGCAGATGATGCCTCCCAGACGGGCTCCACCCTTGGCAAACTTAGCAAGTCCTTTACAAATGTTATTTGCAGCATAGATAGCCATCAGTTCTCCACTGGCAACTATGTAAATCTCTTTGGCTTTTCCTTCGCGGATAGGCATTGCAAATCCACCGCATACGACATCACCAAGTACGTCGTAGAATACATAGTCAAGGTCCTCGGTATATGCTCCAAGGTTTTCGAGTAGCCCGATTGAAGTGATAATCCCCCTGCCTGCACATCCGACACCCGGTTCAGGCCCTCCGGATTCCACACACTTTATGCCACCAAAGCCCGGCTGTAAGACAGTCTCAAGGTCAACTCCCTCATCTCCTTCACTTCTAAGTGTATCAAGTACAGTTTTCTGGTTCAGGCCGCCAAGCAGCATTCTGGTGGAATCTGCTTTTGGGTCACATCCTACAAGCAAAATTTTATTGCCCATAGTCGAAAGGGCCGCAGTCAGATTTTGCGTGGTAGTGGACTTTCCTATTCCACCTTTTCCGTAAATTGCTATCTGTCTCATTTTTCCTTGCTCCTTAATTCTTTCTTCGGCACAGGAAGCCGGTAACCGTTGTACTATGTAATTGTATTTATAACTTTCCCTCAGTGAGGTGTCTATTATAACTAATTGACTTTATTTGTGAGTTTCAGGAAAGAATTAATAAACAATTCCCTGTAAATTGCAGAGCTAAAAAGAATAACAGGAAGACCCTTTGATGATCCCTGAAGCCTCTTATGATGTAATCGTTGTTGGCGCAGGCCCTGCAGGTTCTACAGCCGCAATGTATGCTGCAAAGAAAGGCGCCTCGGTGCTTCTTCTTGATAAAAAAAGAGAAATCGGGAGCCCTATTCAGTGTGCTGGCTTCCTCCCCGATGCTTCGGAAGTCCAGGCCCTGATCCGTGAAGCCAGGCTTCCAGACACACTGAAAAACTACCCTGATTCCTGTGTGCTGCAGCGTATTGATACTCAGCGTATTGTCACTCCAAACTGTAATATAAAAGAGTTCGCTGTCAGGGGGACAGTCCTCGACCGGCGCAGGTATGACCAGTTCCTTGCCGAACAGGCAGCAAAAACAGGAGCTGAACTGATGATTAAAACCCGCGTAACGAAAATTGAGGGGACAACTGTTGAAACTTCAGGAATCTTTGGGAAACACAGAATTAAAGCAAAAGCGATTATCGGAGCTGATGGTCCCAATTCCCTTGTAGCAAAATCAAAAGGTCTTGCCCTTAAGCCCGAGTCAAGGGAAACATCGGTTGCTCTTGAATACCAGATCAAAAATGTGGATATTGATCCTTCTTCCCTAGAAATGTATTTCGGAAAGGATTTTGTGCCCGGTGGCTATGCATGGATTTTTCCCGAAGGCCAGGACCGGGCAAATGTTGGAATCGGTATCCGAAGCGGTATGGCTGAGAACGGTGTCTCTGCAAAAGAGTATCTGCACCGTTTTATGCGGGACCATCCGCTTGCAGGACCAAAACTGAAAAACTGCATAATTATGAACGTTATTGCAGGCATTATCCCCGTAAATGGCGCTCCTGAAAGAACCGCAACTGAAAACACGCTGATTGTAGGGGACGCAGCAGGCCATGTTTTTGCAACAAACGGAGGTGGAATTCCTCCTGCAATGATTGCGGGAAAAGTAGCGGGAGAAACGGCAGCCGAATTTGCAGCCGGGATGTGCCGGCTTGAAGAATACGACCGCCGCTGGCGAGCTCAGTTCGGACCGGCACTGGAAACGTCGGTACAGGCAAGGAAGCTTATGGATGGGATTATGAAATCCGATACTCTGATGAATGCAGCTTTCAAACTCATTTCTCCTGAACATATGAAAGTCATGCAATGCGGTAAACTCCCAGGGCCCGTAAAACTTGGACTCCAGGCGCTGAACCGCGGAAAGAAATAATCTGGATGGAAATATGGAGAAAAAAATAAGTTGTATGAAAAACCGGAGAAAAGAATAAGTTGTACGAAAAACTGGAGAAAAGAATAAGTTGTATGAAAAACGAAGAAAAAAAGAATAGGTGCACAAAGGAGCGACTATTTAGTCGTGTCTTGCGTACACCGTTCCGAGTTTTACTGTAGAATTTTTCTACAGAACCCCAGACTCAGAGTTCAATAGCAAAGTCAAACGGCTCTTGTAGCATTTGCAGCTTCCAGAACAAAACTTGACAATAGAATACAGATTTCGATTGTCAAGTTTATATAATTAAAAACATCATCAGTAAAGTTAATTTGCTACAGTTGACGGATTTATCCCACCACTAAAGTAGTGGGGATTCTCCTTCGCTGTTTTAAAATTAAGTTACTTCCTTTACATTTCTTTCTCTTCTGTAATTGATTCTCCTCCTCTTTCTCCGGCTTTTGCTTCGGATACCCTCATCTTTCTTAATTCGGTTTCTGCATCTTCTTTATTGTACTTTGCTTCCGGGTAGACAGGCCGTATCTCAAGGGCTTTATCAAAAGAGGCAATAGCTTCTTCGTATCTTCCGAGAATTACATATTCAAGTCCTCTGAGGTTCCAGACTCCTGCAAAATCAGGTTTCAGCTTCAGAACCTTATCAAAATACTCAATCTTTTTTTCGGGATCGGTTTCGCTGGTCGCAAGCCTGTACCATTCCTCTGCGGTCTTACCCTCAATTTTCTTTTTGAATAAGCTGTCTAGAAAGCCCAATAATATCACTCCCTATTTAGAAGATTGGTCTGGAGGTAGAAATAGATGATTCTTCTTTTAGCCGAAGTAGCAAAAAGAAAATTAAATAAAAATCTAGAATAAAAATAGTAAACATGAAATAAAAGAAGGATGTCAAACCGAAACATTAAGGATGAAATATCTAAACATAAACGGGGTCAGACGCCGGAAAATAGTATTGAAAATGCAAAATGTTAACAAATTAAGGACATTTAAAAACAAGGACATTTAAAAAAGAGAAAATTTAGGAGCTTACTGTGGAAGCATTTCTGTTTCATTAAGTAAGCTTCTAAAGTCGGAAGTAATCATCATTTTGGTAATGTTTCCTGAGGTAGTTACGTTGTAGGTTACTCCGCGTTCGGTGGAGTTTGCCTGCAGAGCCTTAATCTCATCAGTGAAGTTGGATTCAGGATTAAGGTAAAGGAACGTCTGACTGTAACTGCCGTCATCCAGTTTTTTGATATCCATGTAGCGTTGATCGGCCGGAAAAGTAGAATTATTTGTCTTTACGGTCAATTCCTGGTAGAGGCTTCCTTCAGTATTCGCCTGGCTCAGGAGGCTATTGTATTCGGTTGAAGCAGTTGCGTTTCCTTGCAGCACGTCAATCACATCTTGCACGCTCTGGCGAGAACCAAGGATCACAGGGCTTCCGGCTACATTCCAAATGTCATAGGTATTATTTGTCCTTGCAAGGAGACTGTAGTTATCGTACTGGACTGCTCCCCAGGGCATTATCATTTTATGCTCCGGAATCTGGTGGAGTTCGAACCCATTACCATCAGCATAACGTGCCCCATAGCGTTTGGTTACGTCTGCCCCATATAGAGAATACATAATTGTTTGATTCCCAAAGAACTGTTCAAATGGAGTCCCTGTCGTTCTCTGAAGGTCTACGTATGAAGCGCTTACTACCCCTTCAGGGGACATGTTTAACCCGTCGGCAATGGAGTTGAATTCATGGTGGACCTGTCTGCCAGGAATTTGAGAAAAAGCGATCGTATTATTTTCCTCCAGATTTCCGGAAGAAGAAGCATTATCACTCTTATCTTTATTTGAGTTACCTGAAAAGAAGATCGCACCGGCTGACAAAAGCATTGTTAATGCCAAAAAAACAGCCAGATATCTCTGGTTTTTTGTTACTGGGTCCTTTTGTTTCATCAATGAAACCTCATTACATAAAGTTAATTTTTCGGACAGTAGAGATCATGCACCTGATATCTAAACATATTGCTTTATACATCTGACCATAGAAATCATGCACCTGATATCTAAACATATCGGCTTGAACATTCTGACAGTAAAAATCACGCACTTGATATCTAAATATATCGACTTAAACATTCTGACAGTAAAAATCACGTACTTGATATCTAAACATATCGACTTAAACATACTGGTTTGAGATTTGTTAAGATAAGAACTTTTCTGATATTTTTCTCATAAAACCGAGTACTGAATCTAAGATCTGGAATTGGGTTTAAACGGTGGTTGCTTGCCGCGAATGGATATACCGACTTTTTCACTCAAGGGTGAGGATTTTAAGCATATTTGTGCCTCCGGGTTTTCCTGAAGACGGACCCTGGGTGAAAACAACAATGTCTCTGCTTTTAACAAATCCAAGTTCTTTGGCTTTCTCAGTAGTCTCTTTTTCCCAGCTTTCAATATTTTCTTTTACACCAACAGGATAAACACCATAGGATAAAGAGAGGAAGCCGCAGGTTCTCGGGACGCGGCTGAAAGCAAGGATCCAGGTATCAGGCTTAAAACGTGAGATCCTGCGGGGTGTTGCTCCGCTTCGGGTTGGGGTCAGTACGGCTGCAACTGGCAGTTTTTGCAGGGCTTCATGCACCTGGAGGGTTATTACCTCATCCACTGACATCTCTCTTGCCGTTATGCCCTTGAGAATAGTGTCAAGTCCCCATTTTGTCCTGGAACGCCAGTTTTCTGTGGTTTTTGCAATTTTTGCCATCATTTCAACAGCTTCCACAGGATAATTCCCAACTGCCGTCTCTTCCGAAAGCATGACCGCATCCGTGCCATCAAGGATTGCGTTGGCAACATCGGTTGCTTCTGCGCGGGTAGGCCTTATATTATCAGTCATTGAGGCCAGCATTTGAGTGGCTGTAATTACCGGAATTCCAAGAAGTTTTGCGCTATAGATAAGTTCCTTCTGGACTGAAGGAACTTCCTGGATAGGAATTTCGACCCCAAGATCTCCTCTGGCAATCATGAGAGCATCGGTTTCTTTTAGAATTTCCTGGATATTCTCGACAGCCTGCCTGCGTTCGATTTTAGCAACAATATATACAGACTTTTCTTTAGCTGCAGCAAAATTCCGGACCTTACGAATATCTTCCGCACTTTCTAGGAAAGAAATGCTGAAAGTGTCGATCCCCTCGCGAAGGGCAAAATCAAGAATTTCAAAATCCCTTCCCGTTATAGGATCAACTAAGATCTTTGCCCCTGGTAGATTTAGCCCTTTATGAGAATAGAGTGGACCCCCTATAAGAACCTCACAAAGCACATCTTTTCCCGAAATTTCCAGGCAGCGAAGCTGGATAAACCCGTCGCTTAAGTAAATAAGGCTCCCTGGAACCACGCTTTCCGGAAGCTGCTTGTAGCTTACAGGAATGCGTGTATCATTTCCGGCAGTCTCGTCAACCGTAAGGGTCACAGGGCTTCCTTTATGGAGCACGATAGGTTCTTTTTCCAGCTTGCCTATACGGATCTTAGGGCCTGGCAGGTCGGCGAGAATCGCAACTGTCCTGTCAAGTTCCTCTGCAACCTTGCGGACTCTCCGGATTACTTCGCCATGGCTTTCGAAGCTCCCGTGGGAAAAATTGATCCTCGCCACGTTCATTCCAGCAAGCACAAGTTTCCTGATCATTTCCTCGGAAGAGGAAGCAGGGCCTATGGTGCAGACGATCTTTGTTTTATGGTCCGGAATTTGCATATTTTCACAGCCTTTTGTGTTCAACCTCTTATTGTTTTCAACTTTTTAAATTCAATGCTGCTTTTAATATATTATACGGGGGTTAATTTATTTACCGTCTATTTTCTGACTGCAGAATAATATATACTTCATAACTATAGGACTTGCGCACTTGAAGTACAAAATCAAGCACATTCAGTGTTGTGACTGATTTAGTGTTTTATACGGTTGAAAGTTTGATGTTATTGATTTCTCAGTTCAACTGCGTAAGTCCTAAAAACTAAATAGATTACAAAATATAAATCCATCATTGAATAAAGAATTCATTGGTCAATAGACGTATTTAAAGACTCAGGTTTGTGAGCATATTTTGTAATTGAAGAATTATTTCTATGTTTTTAATTTAGAGTGCAAATATATAGCTGCTCGTAGCGGATATGCCTATTAATAAAACTACTTCTGTTTTTGTTTTCCGATTTGATACAGTAGGATAATTATTTGCAGTGAAATCTCAACGCCCGTTAAAAACTGAACAGCCACAGCTATCCATAGATTGAATCCTTCCAAAGTTTATCCCCTCCTTCTCAGATTCCGTTTTTAACATTTAGAGATTTTCTTGAAAATGCTCCTCTCCATTAGAAATTTACTTTATCAACAACTTAATGTGAGAATCCAAGCTTTTTGCACCTTATTTACCTTTATAGATCTTAAGGGCATCTTCGACGCTTGCGTCTTCAACAGTTATTGCATAGACTGCATTACACATTCGGACAGCTTCATCAAGAGGTTTCTGGTGAATGTTTCTTCCTGTTGCATTTCCCTGTGCTCCAGAAACATAAATCTGATCATGAAGCTTTTTCAGGAAAGCTTCCGCTTCGTCACTGGAACCACCTGCACAAACGACCTTAGTACGCCCTGCGGCTTTAATCGCTTCCTTAAAGACCTCGGCAGACTTTGCTCCTTCTTTTTTCGGGTAATTGACCTTTACAAAGTCCGTACCAAGGCAGGCTCCAACTCCTGTTGCTCCTGCAATAAGGTGTGGGTCTTTTTCATCTTTTACAGCTTCACCGCGTGGGTAGATCCAGAGTACGGATAACATTCCATGCTGGTGAGCATCGTAAATTACCTGAGCCGCCTGAACAAGCATTTCGGCTTCGAATTCGCTGCCGAGATAGATTGTATATCCTACGCCAAGGATATTGAGCCCACTGTTTTCCTTAAACTCAACGACCTGGTCAATGTCATACCAGAGGTTGCTAAAAGGATCAGCCTGTGCAGTCTCAACGAGATTGGTCTTGGAGTTTACCTTTACAAGATATGGCAAGTCCCTATAGTCCATGCCGTAGCGGGCAATAAGTCCGAGCTGGGTTGCAAAAACTCCGATTTTTGCCTGGGAGGCTATCCTGAAAAGGTGTTCGGGATCAGCATCGTCCTCAGGCACTCCTTCTCCGTAAAAATCATCGTTCAGATGCTCTACTTTCTGGTCGCCTGCAAAAAGCATTAATCTACCGGTTCCCCGGGTCATCTCCATATAATTGTTCACGTAATTTTCACGCATTGCTTTAGGGACATCCAGAGGTACGGTTACATCCTCTTTATTAATCGAAACCATTGTATAAACCTCAGTTTTATTGAATCGTAATTAGTTGGATGGTAGTAATACTGTTAAAGTGTATTTATGTATTATCTCTAATTCTTCTTACTACCTTATCCCTCTCAGGAAATTTATAATTTTTCCGCTCAGTATTGGCGCATGTCTATTCAGGAGTCGAATTTATTAATATTCTGCTGAAAGTTCGGACTCCACAAAGTGATTTATAAAAAAGAATTTGACTATGAACTGGACTCAGAAAATTTAAAATTTAATTAATAGGCAGGCGAAGATAAGATAAAATCTAAAGCCGAGTTTATCAAAAAATTTTTAACTTCAATGGACAAAAGGCAAAAACAGCCAGAGAATAATAATTTGAATAGAACTAGAAACGTAAGGGTCTTACGCCGCTTGCAGGGCTCGAACCTACGACATTCTGGTTAACAGCCAGACACTCTACCAACTGAGTTAAAGCGGCTTTTCGATAGGAAAGTTATTATTTTACTCTTGAACCTTCTTATACAAGAGATTCTTTGGATATATAGTTTATGGGCCTGACCGGATTTGAACCGGTGACCGCTCGGTTATGAGCCGAGCGCTCTAACCTGACTGAGCTACAGGCCCTTATTGATTCTATGATGTTATTAGTAGCTTATAGTATAGCTTAAATAATAAAGTTTTTGCATATGTTATATCTATTCTGGGAAGAATAGTGTAAGAAACAAAAAATGCAAAAATTTACGCCGCTTGCAGGGCTCGAACCTACGACATTCTGGTTAACAGCCAGACACTCTACCAACTGAGTTAAAGCGGCTCATACAATCGGATGTGGTCGTTTTACCCACCTCATCGCGAACATTCCTAAAGCGATAATATTATTTATATATTTCGCTTTGAGAGGGTTCCACAACCATTTATGCACCGAGAAATCTGATGAAGCAGGTGTATGTTAACTCAGAATAGTACCATCTGGTTAGAAATATTGTATTCCAGTCCGTTTATTTAAATCACATTCATACACTAATGTTCAATAATGTTCAATGATATTTTATGATATCTAATAATATCCAATAATATCCAATGATATCCAATAATATTCAATATATTATTTTTTCATTTGGATCTTTTTCTTTTTTTACTATTTGAAACCGTTAGTTTGTCCTTTATTCGTGTTGGGTAAGTCGGGAGGATTGCTCCTCCTTTCTCCCCTAGGAACCGTACTTGAAAGTTTCCCCTCATACGGCTCGAGTGTTTTCAAACCCTTTCTGTATCAGGCATCAGTTATTTGCAT
>Ga0163159_1001232_pt1 | contig 25530 bp, 20 predicted proteins | sample BioMet9_FD_108702 | JGI IMG/M metagenome (GOLD analysis project Ga0163159, IMG submission 108702) | Microbial communities from bioreactor (seeded with sewage sludge) at Lawrence Berkeley National Lab, California, USA - Biofuel... | ecosystem: Engineered > Bioreactor > Anaerobic > Unclassified ... | reverse complement strand
TCTTCAGCATGCCCATCAGCCGGTAGATTGGTACCCCTGGGGGGAAGAGGCTTTTGCGAAAGCACGGCGGGAGGATAAGCCGGTATTCCTCAGCATTGGGTATTCCACCTGTCACTGGTGTCAGTTTCGTCATAGTAGACACATAAAAAGCGCAGCAAAACCGCTATCCCATATCGAATAGGAATATTAGTTTGATGTAACGTTGGTGTTACATAGATCAATTCAAAAAAGAGCCGTTTGCTTTGACCCGATTAAGCAAACGGCTCTTTTTGCGTGTAAAGGAGGTAACAGAAATGGCAACAAATGTGATTGCCGTCACCAACCAAAAAGGCGGTGTCGGCAAGACGACCACCTGCGCCAATCTCGGCATCGGGCTTGCCCGAAGCGGGAAAAAGGTACTATTGGTGGATACCGACCCGCAGGGCAGCCTATCCATCAGTTTAGGCTATCCGAAGCCCGACCAACTGCCGGTGACGCTGGCGACCGTCCTGGGCAAGGTGCTGTCCGATACGCCCATATCCTCGCAGGAATGAATCCTGCGCCACGCGGAGGGCGTTGACCTCATGCCCGCTAACATTGAGCTTTCGGGCACAGAGGTATCGCTTGTAAACGCCATGACCCGCGAAAGCGTCCTGAAACAATATCTTGACAGCGTAAAACGTCAATATGACTATGTGCTGCTGGACTGTATGCCAAGCCTGGGTATGCTGACCATCAATGCGCTGGCCGCTGCGGATAGCGTTCTCATTCCCGTACAGGCGCAGTACCTACCGGCAAAAGGGCTTGAACAGCTTTTGCAGACGGTGAACAAGGTGCGGCGGCAGATCAATCCCAAACTCCAGATCGACGGCATCCTGCTTACGATGGTGGACAGCCGCACCAATTACGCCAAAGAAATCAGCGCCCTGCTGCGGGACACCTACGGCAGCAAAATCAAGGTTTTCGCCACGGACATTCCCCATTCCGTCCGGGCCGCCGAGATCAGCGCCGAGGGCAAGAGCATCTTTGCGCACGACCCCGGCGGCAAAGTGGCCGAGGCGTACCAAGAACTGACGAAGGAGGTGTTGAAGATTGAAAAGCAGCGCCAAAAACATAAAGCTGACCTCAGTCGATGAGCTTTTCAGCACCGAGCAGGAACGACAGGAAGCGCAGGACGAGCGCGTTGTCCGGCTCCCGCTTTCCGAAGTACACTATTTCAAGGGCTATCCGGCTATGCAAAGTGAAATTCCCTTTACCGGCCAGCCTTTCCGTGTGCGGGACGACGACCCTAAGATGCTTGAAACGCTGGAAAGCGTTAAAAGGCGCGGCGTGCGCACCCCCGGCCTTGCACGTACCGACCCGGAGGGTGGCTATGAGATCATTTCCGGCCATCGCCGTCACAGGGCAAGCGAGCTGGCCGGTCTGCCCGACATGCCATTCATCGTCCGTGAAATGAGCGATGAGGAAGCCGTCATTGAGCTGGTGGACGCTAATATCCAGCGAGAGGACGTTCTCCCCAGCGAAAAAGCTTGGGCTTACCGTATGAAGCTGGAGGCAGTCAAGTGTCAAGGTACGCGGACGGATTTAACTTCGCCGCAAGTTGCGGCGAAGTTCCGAAGCGACGATGAGATTGCTAAATCTATGGGCATCAGTGGCGATACTCTGCAACGGTATATCCGCTGTACTGAGCTGGTTCCAGAGCTATTAAGCATGGTGGATGAAAAAAAGATAGCCCTAACGCCGGCATATGAGCTGTCTTTCCTGAAAAAAGAGGAACAGACGCTGCTTTTGGACGCAATGGACAGCGAACAGGCGACCCCTTCGCTCTCACAGGCCCAACGACTAAAAAAATTCAGTCAGGAGGGTACACTTTCCGTTGATGTGATGCGAGCCATCATGTCGGAGGAAAAGAAAAGCGAGTTGGATAAGGTGACGCTGCCTAGCGAAAAGCTTCGCAAGTATTTTCCCAAATCATATACCCCGCAGCAGATGGAGGCGACCATTTTCAAATTGCTGGAGCAGTGGCAAAAGCGACGACAGCGGGAACAGGAACGGTAACACGCGGCGTTTAGGGCGTTCTGACAGGAACGTCTTTTTTTATGCCCGCCCACGGAAAGGAGGTGCCTGCCTATGGCTGTATTTCGCGTGGAGAAAACGAGGGATTACACGGTTATGGCGAATCATCATTTGAAAAACCGGGCTTTAACGCTCAAAGCAAAGGGGCTTTTGTCCCTGATGCTCTCCCTGCCGGAAGATTGGGACTATACGCTTAAAGGGCTATGAACACAATACCCTTATACAAATATCCCGCTGTCTACGCGCGGGAAAACGATGAACTGGAGCAATACCGCGCTTCCCACAAGGCGAACATTGCCTGCCGGGATGCCATCGACAACGCCATCCGGGACAATTACCGCAATAACTGTCTTGGCAGCGACACCGCAAAACAGGTCATTGCCGAATTTGGATTTGACCGCACGCTCTATGTGCTTGCGAACACCGTCCGCGAGAAAGATTGGGATGGGCGCATTGACCGCAAAAATAAGGATTGGGCGCGGACGATTCCTGTCTTTGACGATGAGAACGGCTTTGGGGATAATCGAAACCGGGAATTTATTGTAGATAGAGCGCATCCCGGTCTGGTAGACCTTTTCATCAACCAAGCGCGGCGCGAATACCTGCTGACACAGCCGCTGACCAAAGAGGATATTCAGGCGGAGGCCGCACGGCTGCTCCGGCGTCTGCAATCCGAGCGCGAACCCAACAGTCCCAGCGGCACGCATTTCATGGCGCAGATCTCGCCGGATTTTCTCATCCGGGCATCCACCAAAGACCATGATCGGCTGTTTAATATGCTGCCGTTCAAGTCCCTGACTTTTTCCACGCTCAAGGAGCGGAAAGGCATCTTTGCGTTCATCCAAAAGGATGAAAACCGCGACCAGCCGCTGCGCCAACGCAAACCTTCCGTCAGAAAGCAGTTACAGGCCAAGCCGACCGAACGCAAACCGCATACCAAAACGGAAATGGAGCGGTGATATCATGGCGAACCGGAAACGAAGCGTCCAACTCCACTTCATGGCGTCGGAGCGTGAAAGGGAGCTGATCGAGCAGAAAATGGCGCAGATGGGTACCCGCAATATGGGAGCCTATCTGCGCAAAATGGCGGTTGACGGCTATGTGGTCAATTTGGACTTGTCTTCCGTGGGGGAGCTTGCTTCCCTCCTGCGCCGGTGCAGCAATAACCTCAACCAGCTCACGCGACGGGCGCATGAAACCGGAAACATTTATGAGGCTGATATAGAGGATTTGCGCCAGAATTACGACCGCTTATGGGGTATGGCGGGAAAGATACTCACCGAGCTGTCCGACATCCGGTAATGGAGCGTATGCTCCTGTGCGGGACGGCAAAATAGACATTTGTGATTTTTCACGTTATGATTTCCCTGTAAGCATGAAATATCATCGGCAAGGATGGTTTCTTATGAGGCTGATACTGAAAATATTACTTTTCCCCATCATTGTACTGCTGACCATTTTTGTGGCGGCCTGCCGATTCCTCTGCGCCTTTTCCACCATGATCCTCGGAATAATCGCCTTTGTTATCTTCGCTATCGCCCTGGGCACGATGATCCTGCTGGGTGAGCTTTGGGAGGGCGTTAAGATCGTCGTGCCGGCGTGGCTCATATCCCCCTACGGGATTCCGCTGTTCGCGTCCTTCCTGGTGGAATTGGTGGACGGCCTGAACAGCAGGCTGAAAGCAATATAAGAATGAACCACAAAAATGCGGCTTGCGCTTCAGTTACTCTGACGCAAGCCGCATTTTCCTTTATTGCTTATCTGAAATAGCAAACGCTTCGAGCAGCTTATTCAAAATATCATTGGCAATATTAAATTGTTCTGACGGCAGACGTTTAAGCCGTGAAGTCAGGACACTCATATCATTTTCTGTTCTATTTTCAAATAAAAGATCGTCGCTGGAAATAGATAAGACCAGACAGATTTTCTTAATGGAAGATAAGGAAACACCCACAGCGCCACGCTCAATAGCTGATATATTCTTAGTCCCCATTCCGATCAATTCCGCAAATCTATCCTGCGTAAGTCCGGCCATTTCTCTGGCCTTTTTTATTCTGTTGCCTATCTCAACATTGATATCTTTTTTCTCTTTCAACTTGACACCACCTTTTAGCATTAGTTTATGTGATGGTATCATTGACTTAAACATGTTGGTACAACTATAATATGTCGCGTTACTAACATTACTTATGAAGAACAGGAGAAAAAAATGTCAATGAAAATGGCTTGCGCGTTTACCGGGCATCGTCCGGTAAGATTCAGTTTTGGTTATGATGAGGAAGATGAGAAATGCATACGGCTCAAGCTGACGCTGGCGGCTCAGATTAGCAGGCTGATAGAAATCGGCGTTTCTACGTTTTATACCGGTATGGCCTTGGGGACAGACCAGTGGTGTGCCGGGATCGTGCTGGACATGAAGCGGCAGTATCCGAACGTGCGGCTGAACGCCGTGCTTCCTTGTGAAACACAGGCCAGCAAATGGTCGCCGGAGCAGCGGGAGCGGTATTTTAATACGCTTGCGGATTGCGATGATGTCATTACGTTGAATACCCGTTACACGCCGGATTGTATGCTGGAACGCAACCGCTACATGGTGGATCATGCCGCGTATCTTCTGGCCGTTTATGACGGCGGGAACAAAGGCGGCACGGCTTATACCGTCCGCTATGCGCGGGAGAAAAAAAGAGAGATCATCGTCATCCGCCCGGATACGCTGGAACTCATTTCGGCTGTAGATTTTGAGGCGCTGGAGCGAAGAAAGCAGATTCGGATTCTTCCGAAAAAGGATAACGATACATAAAAAAAGCCGGCGGGATGCGCTCTTAAAGCGCCCCGCCGTTTTCGATGGGAGGTGAACTCTACTTTGGCAACCACGCGCCTGATTTCCATGCACATCAACAAGGGCAAGACCATCGCCCAATGCCTGACAGACCGCACCGATTATTCTAAAAATCCCGATAAGACAAAGGACGGCGAATACATCAGCGCCTATGAGTGCGATCCCGCCATCGTGGACGCGCAGTTTCTTCTTTCCAAGCGGCAATATAAGGCGTTCACGGGACGGGAACAGAAAAACGATGTAATCGCCTATCAGATACGCCAGTCCTTCAAGCCCGGTGAAATCACGCCGGAGGAAGCCAATAAAATAGGCTATGAGCTGGGAATGCGCTGGACAAAAGGCCGCCACGCTTTTATTGTGGCGACGCATATAGACAAGTCGCATATCCATAACCATATCATCTACAATTCCACCTCGCTGGATTGCCTGCGTAAGTTCCGCGATTTCCGCGGTTCCGGCCTTGCCGTTCGGAAGATCAGCGACAGGCTTTGCCTCGAACACGGCCTTTCCATCGTTGAGAATCCCAAGCGCGGCAAAAAGCATTACGGCAAATGGCTGGGCGACAATCGAAAGCCCTCGTTTCAAGATAAACTGCGTTCTGCCATTGATGCCGCTCTTGCTGAAAAGCCTGCCGATTTTGAGGCGTTTTTACAGCTCATCCAGACAGCCGGATATGAAGTCAAGGCGGGAAGACACCTCGCTTTCCGTATTGTCGGTCAGAAGAAAAATACCCGCCTGCGCTCCCTGGGCGACGGGTATGCGGAGCAGGAAATCCGCGCTGCCATTGCCGGAGGAAAAACCCACACGCCGCGCAAAACCAAGCGGCCTGACAAGCAACCGCAGGGCGTCAATCTGCTGGTGGACATTCAGGCGAAATTGCAGGCCGGAAAAGGCTCCAGCTATGAACGCTGGGCCAAGGTGTTCAATCTCAAGCAGATGGCGCAGACGCTGAATTTCCTCACCGAAAACAATCTGCTGGAATACGCCGAGCTGGAAGAAAAAGCGGCGGCGGCAACCGCCCGTTTCAACACGCTGTCGGCGCAGATCAAGGCCGCCGAAACCCGCATGGCCGAGATCGGAAATCTGAAATCACACATCATCAATTACTCGAAAACCCGCGAGATATACACGGCCTATCGCAAGGCCGGGTACAGCAAGAAATTCTATGAGGAAAACGCTTCGGAAATTCTGTTGCACAAGGCGGCAAAGGCAACTTTTGACGTTCTGCCCGGAAAGAAAATTCCCACTATAAAAACGCTCCAGGCCGAGTATACAACGCTGCTGGCAGAAAAGAAAAAAGCCTATTCCGGGTAAATGTCATTCGACGTTTTGTTTTAATCGCTGTATGTAATCAACCAGCCTTTTAGCAATTTCTGTGTTGTTTGGTTGCTGGTACGCCTTCTCTCCGATCAGACTCTGCAAAAAATCCCAAAAAGCAGTTGCCAAATTAGCTTCATTAATGGCCAAAATAAAAGGAGGAGCAGATGTTTTTGCAACTATTGCACCAAGTTCTTCCCTTGCATATACCATATACTTGACTTCTGATTCTTCTTTAATCAGGGAAATATGAAAGTTATCATATTTCCCCAGGAGAAACACCAGATGTTCAAGATGCAGGATATATTCTTCCAAATTATAGTGGGCTGTATCGCCTAACAGCATTTCCGAAGAAGCAACTTTGATTTTTTCATTCTTAATATGCTCAACGTCAAAAAGCTGAATAATTTCCGTATACGAGTTGCCCTTTAAATTGTTTTCGAAAAGGCGCTTCCTATGTTCCCGAAGTTCCCCAAAATCTACTTCTTTATTACTGATACGAGCAATAATCCCGGATACTACGTTCTCCGGCATTGTCAGAATTGAAAGTGATTCCGTTTTTATAATCGAATTGCTTTTTTCTTTTTCATATTCCATTAAAGTCTTAAAATATGCTTCTTTGTCCTTTGCCGTATAAATTTTCATAAGTGGTTTGCAGAGGTTCAGATATTGACCGAACTCTTCCGCATAAGCGCTAATCATGTTTTTATTTCTGATAAGCATATTTGCAGCGTGCTCGATCGAGGTTCCAATAGAACTCGATATAACTGCCGAGACATCAGGCGAAATAAAAAGCGTTTGCTTAAATATTCCATCCCTCTTTTTGGGATAAAAATACGATTCTATCAGTCCTGTCATGTAAAGCGGCATCCATTGGCGAATCGCATTGAGCATCTCGTCCAAATCCCGGCTAACCGTATGGATAATTTTTATTCTGTTGCCTTTAGAAAGCAACTCTGTCATCAAAAAAGCCCATTGTGCCGCGAAATCTCTGTCTGCCGTCATCCAGTCAGTTGCCTCATCGCTAAATAGCAGCAACGTCTGAGGCTTGTTTTGTGCAATTACTTCAGAAAGAAAATAAACGGCAGCCTGACGCTTCCCATCCACACCATAGTAAACAGAAATATCTTCTTGCGGATATTCGGCTGTTACGTTCAACTGTTGAAAAATGTTGGGCGTTACCGGTTTGGAATTGAGCTTTGAAAATCCGGAAAGAAAATTTGCAACGGTTGTTGAATCGTCTTTATTTTCGTCGGTTAGCCATTTTGAAATATGCTCGGAAAGCGCATCGTTGTCGGCCAAAGCAGTACTGATCTTCAATGCCTCACTAATTGCTTTGCGCTGATAATCTTCCTTACAGTTTCTCGCAAAGTACTCCGCCATAGACTTTATGCAGGTCATATCTTTTAACGCACTCCGTTGCCCTTTTCGAAGGCGGCTGACATAGGATGCATCCAGTTTAACCTTTTTTCCCAACGCGCTGTTGCTTGTTTTTGTTATATTCATAAGAAAATCAAGTTTTTCATAAAACTGCACATTAATCACCTCTGTTTCAGTCTATCAAAGGATTCCTTAAAAATCAATTGATTTGTCATGATTCATGCCAAAAATCTGGCATTGCCAGTTCCTTTTCAGCTATTCAATTAAAAATTGGAATCAGGTAATATAATCTTAAAGTGACAAAACTGGCTTGAAACGAGGTGGCGATGTTGGGTTTTGAATTTCGTCTAAAAACGGGCTTTTTTGAGACAAAAACATTTGATTTAATTGTAAGCAAAGGAAAACTGATCTTTTCTCCGGTTGAATCGGCAGACCAGGTAATCATAATACCAGAGAAAGAAATCCTGAATATTACTCTAAAAAACGAGAAATCCTTGGAAATTGAAATCCAGACATGGGATAAAATTTATCAAGGGTTATTCGACAGTAAGACGGACTACGAAAAGTTGCTTAAACAACTGACAGAGAACATCAACAAAAAGATAGTATGTGAATATGAGGGAGGAAATTAAAATGCGAAAGAAAATGTTATCCTAGATTCTCACCGTGGCAATGGTGCTATCTTTATTTACCGCATTGCCCATCACAGCGAACGCACAAACGGGCGTATGCGAAATCATTGACACCGATGGAGTTACCTTCGTAAAAGATTGCGACACGCTGGACGAGGCTTTGACCGATGTGGCAAATGGGCAAACCCTTCGGCTGCTCACAGATATCCCATACGCGGAGACGCTTTACGCCATTGGCAAATCCTTCAGTATTGACGTGAACGGCTTTAATTTGACTGTCAATCCCGTCAACAAAAATTGTGTTCTTGTTGGGGATACGCAGGATTTAAATATCTATGATAGCCGGACCGGCGGTTCTCTGACAGTCACCGCCTCCGGAGGAGACAACTTGGCCGGCCTATATGCCACCGGTACCGACAGTGCAATTTCAATTGCAGTGCCCTCTACAATTACTGTCAACAGTGATAACGGAATCGGCGTACGAGCGGATGATCTTGATTGTATTGACATCACTTCAGCAACGACAATAACAGTGACGGGGAGCCAGACCAAAGGGGTATATACAACTTTCGGCGGCTCGGTTAATATCTCAAATGGCAATATCACGGCAGGTTCATACGGCGTAGAGGCTGATGGGAAGTCAGGCAGCACCCCAAGCTCCATCGCGGTTGCCGGAAATGTCACGGCAAGCGCTATATCTGCTACTGGCGCCTATGTTTTGAATGGTGGCTCAATATCCATTACCGGCGATGTCAGTGCTACGAATTCCGGTTACGGTGTATGGGTGGACGACGGGAATGCAGCCATAACGGGTGATGTTACCGCAGGGATTTATGCCGCATATGCAACAGGAGACAACAGCATTATCACAATTATAGGCGATGTCATAGCAACTACTCCAGACAGCGCAGGCGCGGGTGCGAATAACGGCGGTACAATCACAATAACCGGCAATGCCTCCGGTGGTCTCTATGGGGTTTTTGCATCGTCTGGTGGTACAATATCCTTAACCGGCAATGCTACTGCAGCGGAAGGTATTTCGCTTGCAGTCCCAGCAGTAGCGGCAAAGGCTGAGGGAAGCGGCAGCAGCGTGGCGGTTGGCACCAACGCAACGCTAACCGGAAGTAATGGCTATGGCGTTCAGGCCGATAACGGCGGCATCATCACGGTAGGCGGCAATGTCAGCGCGACCGGAAGCGAATGCTACGGCGCATATGCCGGTGGGAACGTAACGCGCAGCTATATTACGGTTGAAGGCACAATAGACGCGGCAAAATACATAAATATCGACGGGGATCAAAAGAATATAGATCAGGCAACCGAGCCGACGACAAAATCTGGTTACTATACCTATAACTGGGCAGAGAACTCCAGTACGGTCTGGGTTAGGAATTATCTGATAGCGGTGGAAGACACCTGGATCGGCGAATATTATCAAGACTGGGTATGTGGGGCCTGGCACACTATTGAAATTGGCACAACCGTCACCGATGAAACTCGAAGTTACGCCTTGCTTCGGTTTGACGTATCCTCCCTCCCTTCATCAGCAGAAAGTGTCAAGCTGCAGCTACGTTTTTCTAGAATAACGAGCGCTGGCTGCCATTTGTCGGAAGTGACTGTGCATCGAGTAACAAGCACTTGGGATGAGGATACGGTTTCCTATTCTACACGCCCAACTTGGGACTCGGCCGTCATCGATACCTTTGATGGAACCATTTTGGGAACCGGTTATATTGGCGACGTGTGGGAATGGGATATCACCGAACTCTATAATGAGTGGAAAGCAAACCCAAGCAGTAACTTTGGCGTTTTATTGAGCGCTCCAACAGCATTGGTAGATCTCCAAGCGCAGCAGGGCTTTTATTCAAAGGAGGGCGCGCCGGACGATGCGTACGCGCCGAGACTGGTCATTGAAGAAGGCTCTGCGCCGGCACTTGACGCTTTTTGCTGGGTGGTTTACGATCAAGGCGTTGCGCCTGTAGCCACAGGCCCTGCCAAGCTTGGTATACCGGGCGGCCCGTTGACCTCTATTACACCTGCGGCCAATAGCTTCTGGATGACCGGGGCAGATTTCGTAGATGATCAGCTATACGGAGTAGACTACAACAGTTCCAATAACTCGGGTCTATACACGATCGATGCGCAAACCGGTGAATATGAACTAGTTGGTAATGCCGGCGCGAATCTGACAGGATTTGCTTATGACGCGCAGAGCCAGGTGGCCTATGGAATCGGTCAAGTCAATATGTACAACTACTTATATACCGTCGACCTCGAGACCGGTGTCTCAACGCCGATGGGCATAGTAGACGGTCCATATCTCATCGTAGATATCGCGGTGGATAATGCTGGCAACCTGTATGGATTGGATATTAATAATGACGTTCTGCTATCCATTAATCCTGTCACTGCGGTAGGCACCCAAATCGGGAGCCTTGGATTAGACATAAATTTTGCCCAGGATCTGGCCTACGACAGGGATAACGGCATCTTATACGGTACGCTATACGCCAACAGTAGTACCGCCGGATTGTACAGCATAAATACATCAACCGGGGCGGCAACCCCCGAATACGCATTCAGTGCGGAGGTAGACGGGTTTGCGATTCCCTATACCGTTTCCGATGACAATTGCATCGTTCCGGGTTGCACAACCTCTATCCCTGGTGGCGGGTTTACGGAATTCACCATGATTGAAGGAGAAAAATACTACCATATATCCAACGCAGCCCAGCTGGCTCATATCAATGAACACCTCGACCTGAACTACATACAGACAGAGGATATTGATCTTTCCAAATATAACGGCGGATTATGGAATCCAATCGGTGGGAATCTAGGCTATGAAGCTTTTTCTGGGCGGTATATGGGCAATAGTAAACATATTACCAATATGACCATTGACCTATCATCTACTGATGGTTCAGACCTCTATGCTGGGTTGTTCGGATTAACGACATCCAATGCGCATATTGAAGGAATCAACCTAACCATTAATAGTATGTCAGCTGTCCAAGATAATGAAGGCTATGGCCAGATTTATATGGGGGGTATTACTGCAGCGCATGAATCCCAATTTACGATTGAGGACTGCCATGTCACAATAAATGGAAATCTCACAGCAACTAGTTATGGTGGAGATGTGTTTGTCGGAGGAATTGTGGGGCACAACACAGGAAATATTACCGACTGCAGCACAACTACCTCGGCAGACAGCACGATAACAGTGGCCGCACCGAGTCGAGAAGCCTTTGTAGGTGGTGTTGCCGGTTATACCAGTGGGAATATCCTGAATTCGGATAACGTCGGCAAGCTGCATGCCGAGGCTGCTGGTGATACCTATACACGCAGAGTCTATGTCGGCGGTATTGCCGGTTACGCTGCTGACTCCTCAACCGATACGATCATTGAAAACTGTCAAAACGATGCTGACATTGAAAGCATCAACAACTGCGACGTTGAGAATACCTACCGGGCATATGCCGGAGGGATTGTCGGTCATATCGACTGGAATGATTCGGTACAATCGGTCATCATAAGAAACTGTGCGAATATCAGCAAGAATAAGCAGGTTTATACAAAAGCGCCCTCTACCTTGACCGGGGGCATTGCCGGCTCTGCCCGCTTTGTCCCACAGATTAATATCACGATTGAAAACTGCTATAACCGCAGCAACGTAATAAGCGATATGCTTGATTTTGACTATAATAAAGGGCCGGGATACTGTACGGGCGTCACGGCCGGCGGTATTGTCGGCGCTGCCGGCGGAATAAGGGTTCAGTACTGCTATTCAGCCGCGGCGGATATTTCTGCAAGCGCCACGGCGGGCGAGGACGCCTATGAGGGCGGCGTCGCTGGTCTGATCTGGGGCATGAGACTGAGCCAGAACTATTACGAGACAAACGGGAATGTATCTGTTGGAATCGGCGGCGCGGTTGACTCCAGCATGGTAATTGTTCCCCAAGCGGATGCAGTGGGGGAAGTCGAAGGCAAGACTGCCGCCCAGTTGCAAAGCAAGTCCACTTACGGCGATGGCTGGCAGTGGTATGTAAGCGGCGGCACGGAGCCTGATTATTACAGCTCTTCGAATCCATGGCGTTTCGCGGCGGCAAATAGCTACCCTGTCCTGAGAGGTCTGCCGTATACTGCACCCACACCTCCCAGCGGCGGTGGTTCCTATACCCCAAACACATATAAAATCGCTGCGACTGCAAATGCAGGCGGCACCATTACTCCGGCAGGAAATTCGTCTGTGACAGAATACAGCAACATTACATTCACCATAAAACCGGAAAAGAACTACATCATCAAGGATGTGCTGGTAGAAGGCGTAAGTGTCGGCGCAGTGGCAACATATACCTTCTCATCCGTCAGGGAAAATCATACGATCGAAGCGCAGTTTGCGCATGACTGTCCGAGTAAGCCGTTTGCCGATGTGGATATCACTCAATGGTACCATGAAGGGATTGACTATGTCCTGCTTGATGGGCTGTTTAAAGGGACTTCAGCAACCACATTTGAACCCAATTCTGCAATGACAAGAGCCATGCTGGTTACGGTTCTCCACCGGCTAGAAGGTGCTCCCGCAACTACTGCAGGCAATCCTTTCGCTGATGTGGCCTCTGGAAATTGGTACACCAATGCCGTTATCTGGGCAAACGCAATAGGGATTGTTAAGGGATATGATTCGGATACATTCGGCGCAAATGATTTTATTACCCGTGAACAGCTCGCCGCCATTTTGTACCGTTATGCTCAATATAAGGGCTATGACGTAAGCGTAGGCGAAGATACCAATATTCTTTCCTATGAGGACGCGTTCCATATATCCGAATACGCTATTCCTGCCATCCAATGGGCTTGCGGCGCAGGCATCATGCAGGGCGATGGGGCGAAACTCGATCCTCAAGGCAGCGCCACCCGTGCGCAGGTCGCGGCTATGCTCATGAGATTCATTGAGAATGTGGCAAAGTAATTAAAATTAAGGACACAGCAATGGGAACAGCAGTCAGATGTGCTAACAATAGCCGCTCACTGCTGTTCCCACATAAGCCTGATGCATTTTAGCTAAAAAAGCTTCCCGTGACTGATAATGCAATATGCATGAAATTGAAAAGGACTCCTGTTTTTATCATGCCGTGTCCCGGTCAAACCAATACGGTTAATATGTGTATCGAAAGGAGCTGTACCATGAAAAATATTAATCTGTCCCTAAAACGCGTCGCTGTATTGTTCATATCCGCAATGCTGCTTTTCTCAGCGTTTGGCACCCCCGCATATGCCATTACAATTACGCCCATCACGCCAATCACACCCATTCAGCCTATAATGCCACCTTTGATTTCCCCAGAGTATGATTTTACTGTAGCAAATGGCGCTACTACGATAACAAAATACAAAGGCACGGCGGCCAAAGTGGAGATCCCCTCCCAATTGGGCGGAAGCCCGGTCAAGGTGATCGGTATCAGCGCGTTCAGCTCAAATGCAACGCTCACTGATGTGATCATTCCCGAGGGCGTTACCACGCTGAAAGATATGTCCTTCTATAACTGCAAAAATTTGGTCAACGTTACGCTGCCCTCTACATTGACCGCGTTGGAGGGAGAATCCTTCGCGATGTGCGAAAAACTCACCGGTATCATCCTTCCGGACAACCTGACCAAGATGGATTCTATGGCCTTTCACGGCTCCGGACTGACCTCCGTCACCATCCCCAAAAACCTGACGGATTTTTATCAGTTTTATAATACCGCCAGTCTCACGGCAATCCATGTTGCGCCGGAAAATACCAAATTTTCTTCCATCGACGGCATTCTTTACTCAAAAGACAAAAAAGATCTGATCCAGTATCCCGTGTCAAAACCGGGTACCTCCTTCACGATACCCGACGGTGTCCGCTATATTTCTTTCCGCGTCTTTAGCGGATGTCGATATGTGCAAAAGGTAACTGTGCCGGCGAGCGTTGTGTTTGCCTACGGTACATTTAGCTATTGCGACAGTCTGACCACGGTTGAATTTCTCGGAAGCGACACAGAATTGCACATTGATTGCTTTAACAATTGCAAAAATTTAACAAACATTACATTGCCGGCAAATCTGAAAATAATTCCCAAGGAAACCTTCAAAGGTTGCTCCGGCCTGAAAAGCATCGTCATTCCTTCTTCCGTGACCACCATTGAGGGTGCCGCGTTTTCGGGCTGCATCAATCTGGCGTCCGTCAATCTGCCGGACGGCCTTAAAGAAATCCAAAGCGGCACCTTCTCCGGCTGCAAAGCGCTTACCTCCGTAAAAATCCCCGAAACCGTAGAGTTGATTAACAACTATGCTTTTTACGGCTGCTCCAACCTGTCCACGGTTACCTTCCCGGCAAGCGTCGCAAAAATGGGCAAGAAGGCGTTTGAAAAATGCACGAACCTTGCCGACGTCAGATTCACAGGTAATGCGCCGGCCATTGGGGAGGAACTCTTTTGGGCCACGGCCGACGGCTTCGTCATTTACTATCCCGCCGGTAAAGACGGCTGGACTACGCCAACCTGGTACGGGTATCCGACAAAAGCATATATCTCGTTTTCTGATCTGCCTAGCATCAAAGTCCGGGCGCCCATCACCTTCCCGATTCCCTCCACAGAGCTGGAGATTCCGCCCCTGCCGATCTCCAGACCGAACTTTCCCCTGCTTCCGATCTTGACTCCCACGGAGGACGAAGCGCCCGACCTGCTTCCGGCGGACGTCCCCCCTATCACCGTTGACCCGGACATCTTTTACACCAACGCCAGCACCTGGGCTGAACCCGAGCTGAAGAAAGCAAACACGCTGGGGCTTATTCCCACGATTCTTAAAGACACCGATATGACCAAACCCATCACTCGTGAGGAATTCTGTGAACTTGCGGTGTTGCTGTATGAAACCATGACCGGGACGACAGTCTCTCCGATGTCTCCGAACCCCTTTACAGACACGACGAACAGCCAGATCCTCAAGGCGTATAAGCTGGGCATCACCACTGGCATCTCGGCTACCACTTTCGCTCCCCAAACCCTCATCAACCGTGAGCAATGCGCCACGATGCTGTTCCGGACCATCAAGGCCATCGCGCCAAACGCTGATTATAGTGTTTCGAGCGTGAAGGATTTCCCCGACCAGAAGGACATCTCTTCCTGGGCGGTGGAAGGAACTAAGTACATGTCGAAGCTGGGCATCATCAAGGGCGACACTGCGGGCAACTTCATGCCGAAAGCAAGCACTGAGGCCCAAATCTTGACCGGCTACGGGATGGCCACACGGGAGGCGGCAATTCTCATGACTGTAAGAACCTATGACACTATGGATTAATCTATAACCAATCAGCTGTTTTTCATTAACGCACAGGTCGCGACTATGCTTATGAGATTTGTTGAGATTATTGTAAAGTAATTAGAATTAAGTAAGCAGCAATGGGAACAGCAGTTTGATGTGCTAGTTTTAGCCTCTCACTGCTGTTCCCACATAAACATGGTGTTTCTAATCGCTAAAGAAAGAAGAACCTCCGATGACTGATTTTACAATACTTGATGAGATAGAAAATGATCTAAATCGGTATCACAAATTATACGACACCCTGAGAATCGTTGATCCAGTGAGCGAGGTGGTAATCGCTCACTCCGGGAAAATCGTTGACGGATCAGAAAATACAGGTTGTGCCTATTGGGAAGATCATTCACTCAAAGATAGCCCCATCGCCATGCGCGCATTTCAAGAAAATGAGTGCTTTATTGAATTGAAACATGTGGCCGATGCCGCTTTTCTCATTTCAGCAATTCCGATTGAAACCTCAAGGGGGAAACTGGTCCTTGAGTTACTAAAAGACGTTACCAACAGCTTGTTAATTGGACCATATGATAATTCCGACCCAATCAATAACCTGGCGTTTAAAGATGAACTGACAAACTTGTTTAACAGACGATATGTTGATGAACGTCTCTCTGAAGATATTATAAAGGCTTTTACCGAACAGTTACCAATGTCACTGGTATTTTTGGATGTCGACAATTTAAAAGAAATTAATGACTTGCTGGGACATGCATTTGGAGACAAAGTCCTAAAAGAAGTCTCTGAAATAATAATGCGATCAATCCGTTCCGATACCGACTGGGTTGCTCGATATGGCGGCGATGAATTCTTGATTTGTCTTAACAATACCGAAGCAAAGGAAGCCTTCGAGATTGCGGAGAGAATCCGAAACAAAATCGCCGAACTGGTAATCTTAGAGAATAAAAAAATAAAGACGACAGCATCACTGGGTATATATTCCATGGGGCAAGAAGAGATGACTGCAGCTGAAGTAATATCTTTCGCGGATCATAAAATGTACGAAGCTAAAAGAAACGGGAAAAATTGCACGATGCAATGAGTAAATACGAAGATAATCGCGGCAAAAATAAGGTGGTGATCATTTGTGAGAATCAAGCTTTGGCCAAAAGCGAAAGCAGGAAAATATGCGGCATATCTTACTTTGCTTTTTATAATACTGATGATCCTGAAATTCTTCACCTACAGCATCCCTCTTCCAACTCCGTTTATTGCCGGGTTAGGAGTATTAGGCTTTATATTTGGAACTATCTCAACGAACAAAAACAAAGACAGATCGCTGCTGACACTGCTGTCTGTTATGGTTGGATTATTGGTTATTCTCTGGGTTGCGGCAGAAATACTGTTTCCTCATTAAACACGCACAAAACTGTCATTGCCAGATTGTCCGAAGCTATTTCACTGAGTATAAAGCTTAGATATATTTATTCACGGGGTGATATGTATGGATATCGTCATTCGAATAAAAACTGGATTCTTTGAAAAAACGCCCTATCGCCTGGCATTTGAAAAAGACGAACTGCGGCTTGCCCCCGTGGGTTCGGACGGCGTGGAGACTATTATTCTGGACAAAAAGGACATCCGTTCCGTCACACTAACGGAACGGGGAAGCCTGGAGCTGGAAATACAGACGCGGGCCGAGCGGTATTTCGGCGTGCTGGAGGACGGCTGCCCAATGTACGCGGCTGTAAACTATTTCAAAGAGCATTTAAATGTTAACATCACCTGCGAGTATAAAGGAGGAGATAAAAATGCGTAAAAAAGCACTTTCATGGCTGTTGACAGTCTCTATGGTACTATCGTTATTTGTGTCCATGCCGATAACTGCAGCTGCGGTTGATACTGCTGCAGGGAATGCCGCAGTATTTGACAGCAGCGGCAATTCTCAGATTCGGGTTTCTGACAGCGACAGTTTGGATGTGGTCAATGCTTTGACCGTTGAGGCTTGGATAAAACCGAGTTCCGGCGGCGGTGAATGGGCGCTCATCATGGGAAAACAGTGGAATTCAGATGATGCAAACCCCTGGTATTCCTATCGTCTTCTTGCAGCGAGCGCAAACTCTGGTGAGAAGGGCTTTCCAAGAAAAGTTGCGTTTCAAATTGCACCTGAAGGCTCAGAAGAAACCGGAGTCGAATCGACAAGTATAATACAAAATGATGTTTGGACGCACATCGCCGGCGTTTATGACGGCAGTTCCGTAAAAATTTACATTAATGGTGTTTTGGAAAACTCAAATCCCGTAACAGGCAGCATACGAACTTCTTCTCTGCCTTTGTTTCTCGGCAAAGCACCGTGGACGAATTACAATAACTATAATGGCATGATGGATGAGGTCCGTGTCTGGAATGTTGCCAGAACCGCAGAGCAAATCAGCTCCGATATGCAGTATATCCTTGCCGGAGATGAACCCGGCTTGGTTGGCTACTGGAACTTCAATGAGGAGCCGGGCGCAACGACAATAGCAGACGCTTCCGGCAACAATAATACTGGCACAATGCGCAACAGCGCAAGCCTTGCATTATCTGCTGCTCCAGTAAGTACGCCGAGTCCCTCTTCCTGGATCGACTACGCGAGTGAGTCCTTTGCGGGCGGCGACGGCCTCACAGAAGATACCGCCTTTGAAATTGTGACGGCGGGGCAGCTGGCTTATCTGGCAAGCTGCACGATTTCTGACCCGAATTATGCGAACGGCAAATATTTTGTTTTGACCGGCGACATCAATCTCAGCGCCCATGAGTGGGTGCCTATCACAATGTTCCGCGGCAGCCTCGACGGGCAGGATCATAAAATTACGGCGTTGACCATCGACGCCGCAGCCGACTATCAGGGTCTAATTGCTCAGGCGGGAGCCGGGGCAATCCTGAAAAACCTGACGGTGGAAAATTGCGATATAATCGGCGGCAGATTCGTCGGTGCGCTTTTCGGGAGCTACGAAGCGCCTGGTACGCTTACAGTGGAAAACTGCCATTCCTCGGGAACTGTGACCGCGACAGATTATGTGGGCGGCTTATTTGGGGATGTTCAGGGTACCTCCGGGGGCGCAGCCAGAACTATCACAAACTGCTCCTCCTCCTGCACGGTTTCCTCCACAATAGCCGTTGGTAATCATAGCTTTGCTGGCGGATTGATGGGAAGATCTATAGGAAGCTCTATAACGGCAGAGGCGGGGAATATTATAAGCCGATGCTTTGCCACGGGTGCTGTAAGCGGCCAGTCAGCTCTGGGCGGACTTGTCGGATATTCGGCAAACAGCAGCGTCATTAATTGCTATGCGACTGGCGATATCACAGGCAACCTTACCGGTTTGGATGATGGAAAAGGCGGCTTGATCGGCTTTGGCAGTAATATTGCTGTTACTAACTGCTATGCTGCCGGACTTGTCTCGGCAAACACCGGATTTTCCGGCGGCGCGATCGGCAGCATGGATGCGGCTGTAAGCTTATGTCAAAACAGCTATTACAACAGCTTAAACAGCAAAGGTACATACGGCACCTCAATGACCTTGTCCGATATGCAGCATCCTGACTTCGTCGACACCCTAAACGCTACGCAGTCGCCCCTGCCGTGGACGACGGACAGCGGAAGTATGAACGGCGGTTTTCCGGTGCTTAAGTGGCAAAATCCGTCCAGCGCCTATGACGGCGAGTTTGACATTGAAGCCGACACCGGCACCGGCACCGGCTGGAGCTTTGCCGAACAAACCTTAACAATCACACAGGACGGCAGTTACCGTATTTACGGCACAGGGACTGAAACCGCAAGAAATATCGTGGTCAATACCGGACTTGAGATTAGTGTTACCCTCGACAACGTCAACGCGGCTCTGTTTCACCCGCAGGGAACGGCAAAGGTAACCATGATCCTGAAAGACGGCACCACGAATACCTTCAACGGGTCTGCCGACTGCGCGGCGGTACGGGCGGCATCCGGCGCAACACTCACCATCCAAGGCGAGGCTGCGGGCACCGGAGAGCTCATTGCCAATGGTGGAAGCGGCGGTATGCTCGGCTTCGGCGCGGCCGGTATCGGCGGAAATCACAATGAGGGCGCGGGAACGATCGTCATTAACGGCGGCATCATCAGCGCCACCGGTGGCTCGGACAATTCCGGGCCGGGCGCGGGCATCGGCGGCGGGGGGGCCAGCAAGACGACGCTTTCCGGCGGAACCATCGCCATCCACGGCGGCACCGTTACCGCCAGCGGCGGCTATGAGCTTGGCTACGGCTCGCTGCACGCCCCCGGCATCGGCGGTTACGATACAACGAGCCTAACCATTGACGGCGGAGATGTGACCGCCTATGGCGGTCATTATGCCATCAACGCTTCCTCTCTGGCAATCGGGGATGAAGCGACTGTCAGAGCCTTCAGCGCAAATGCAAATTTAAATTCCCCCGCCATCATGGGGCATGCTGCGCCAAGCGGTAACACTGCCTATCTTCTAAGTTTTTCGCTTGATACGGCGGTTTTGGTAGAAACTGACGTTACCATTACGCAAAAAGGAAGCGCGGCTGAGACTTTTACCCTGACCATACCCGGCGGTTATCGGAATTTCACCACGACGGTTGAAACCGCAAATCTCTATACGGCGGCGCTGCCGGACGGAACCCAAAAAGTTACCGCTGTATCGGATGGTAGCACCGAATTCGCCGGAAGCTGCCCGCCTGCAAACAGCGCTTTCTCCAGTTACGCTGTCAAGCTGGAGGCGGTGCCTCCCTATGCATCCGGCGTCTCCATTTCCGGTACGCCAACCATCGGGCAGACGCTTACGGGCAACTACACCTACAACGCGGGCGGCAGCGGAGCTGAAATGTTCACGCCCTTCCGTTGGCTCAGAGCCGAAGCTGAAGCTACCTGTTATAATAGCTTTAATGCAACCCTCGTCGAAAACGGCCCGGGCTCGCCGGCTGGGTTTACCCTTACCGAGGCAACTTTGATCTCAAAGCTCTGGACCTATCACTACGTATCTCCCGCTGCGACCCCCGGGACAATCCGTCTCACGGACGGCAGCGGGAACACATACGGCCCATGGGCGGCATCACATGTTCCTGGTACGAGTGGCTGGTACTGGGAGGTATCCCCGAATCTGGTGCTCCAGCCGGGAACCTACACGGTGGTCGATTCTGACAACGCCACCTGGTCCTATAACACCGACAGCGGGAACGCCGGCTTTATCCGGGTTTTCTCCAGAGCCTATACACCGATCGAGGGTGCGGTCTCAAGGACTTACACCCTGACCGAAGCGGACGAAAGCAAATGGATTTTGTTCGAGGTCACCCCATGGGCCGCCTCAAGCCACGGGCCGGCTGTTCTGAGCGCTCCGGTTGGAGCGGTCGCGGCCATCCCCGTCATTGACGCCCCCATTCTCCAAAGTGCCGAGGTCAGAAGCCCGGGCACTCAGGTCGCGCTGACCTTTGACAAGGATATGTCCGATCCTGCCGGTATTCAGGGACAGTTCAGCGTTTCGGCGGATGACGTTTCAAATCCTGTCACGGCAGTATCCTCAGGATCCCTTGCAAAGGTCATCCTGCTGACTTTGACAACTCCGGTCACCCCCGGGCAGAGCGTAAAAGTCAGCTATACGCCGGGAACCGTGACATCCGCGGACGGTGGCGTGCTGGCATCGTTTGCAAACCAGAGCGTGACAAACAACGTACCGGCCGCTATGATCGGCAGCACCGAGTATACGTCGCTTGCGGGTGCGCTCGCCGCCGCGGCAGGAGCCGATACAATCGTGCTCATTTCAGACATCACCTATTCCAACGCGATTAAGGCTGACAGCAAAAACGTCACCATTGATTTAAACGGCTTTGATCTGACCGTGTCCGGTGCCGCAGAGCATGCGCTGCAGGCCACAAAGGGCTGTACGCTCACCATTACCGATAAGGACGACGATGGCGGCAGCTTAACGGTTCACTCTTCCGGCTCCAATAAATACGCCTTATTTGCGGATTCGAACAGTCATATCATTATCGCTGGCACGGTGTCCGCCGTTTATTCGGGCGGTGACAATCAAGGCATCATTGGGGCGTTTGCGATGGGCGTTAATGCCACGATACAGGTCACCGGCAGTGTTGCCGGTTATACAGCAGGGATCTATGCAATCAATGACGCCAAGATCAGCGTGACCGGGGACGTGAGCGGGGGCTATGATGGTGCGTATGCGGCCTATGAAGGCTCGGTTGATGTGACCGGCAACTTGTCCGGCTCACGCGCACTGGTGGCGGAGTATTCCGGAATCGCTGCGGTTCAAGGGAATATCACAGGGGGCGCAACCGGAATTTATACGAATAATATAAACGGATGGGTTTCTCCGCATGTCACCGTCACCGGAGACGTAGCGTCCACAAGCGGCACGGCCATAGATGCAGGCTGGGCCGGAGATATCGAGATCACCGGCAATATAACCGGACCGGTTTCCGTTTCCGGAACTGATACCTCCTGCCCGGAGGTTACGGTGAACGGCGACATCACGGTGAGCTCCGGCTTCGGCGTCAGCGTTTTCTACGGCGGCATGGTGACGGTGAACGGGCGTATTCTGGGCGCGTCGCCATATCTGAAGCTGGACAATCTCAATATCGCGCAGGGCGATTACAATGAAATATCCGGGGATTACTATAAATACACCAATCAGACGGTTAATACGCCCACCCCCTTTGCCGCCAACACCGTGTATGTGACAATACCGGTTACCCACACTGTCACCATCGGGACGCTTTCGGGAGGCACGATCATGGCAAACCCAACGTCAGCTGTACCCGGCACCACCATCAACCTGACGATTACGCCAGCTTCAGGCAAGCAGCTCAAGGCGGGAACGCTTAAGTATAACGATGGGAGCGACCATGCCATCACAGGTACAAGCTTTACAATGCCAGGCGCTGCAGTGACGGTAACGGCTCAGTTTGAGGACGTCCCGGTAAATCAAGCCCCTGTTATAACATCCAGTTGGAACTACACAACGGTCTACTTCGGGAAGGATTATGCTTATACCATTACTGTCACGGATGCCGAAAACACTTCCGACACGAAGATTTACAGCTCTCTCGACGGTGCGCCCGATTCAATCGCATGGACCTATCCCGGCGCGCCCGGCATGCTGAATATGACGCTCTCACCAGTCAAGGGTGTGCTCGTAGCGGGAAGTCACACCCTGCGCTACTACGCACAGGATGCAGGCGGGGCGGTTTCAAGCACGCTTACGCTAACCTTCACGGTGACCACCGAACCGGCAAACACCGGCGGTGGAGGTGGTGGCGTGGCATCTGACACTGGTGCAAAAATCACCGTCGCAACTACCGATGGTTCGGCCTCGGTCACGGGAACACTGACCGAGACGAACGGTGGAACACGGGTTGTTATTAAAAACGATGCGTTTGACAAAGTTGATGCCGCCGACAAACCGGTATCCATCAGCGCGCAGCTGGCGACGGTGACGTTTGATAAAAAGGCTATGGATACCATTGGCGCGGCGTCCGGCTCTGGAGACGTGACGCTGACTGTGCGGCAGGTGCCCGCGTCGGAGCTGTCGGCAGCCCAGAAGGCGCTGGTCGGTTCCAGACCCGTTTATGACTTTAAGGTTACCGGCGGCGGCAAGACAATTTCCAGTTTTAACGGTGGGCACGCCACGGTTAACATTCCGTATACCTTAGGAGCCGGCGAGAATCCCCATGCCATCGTCATCTGGTATCTCAGCGACAGCGGCAAGCTTGTTGGCATACGGGGTCATTACGATGCCGCTACGAAAACCGTGACCTTTATGACGCCGCACTTTTCGCGCTTCGTTATTGGCTACAATCCCGTAAACTTCAAGGACGTCGCCTCCAGCGCGTGGTACTTAGACGCCGTAACCTTCATCGCGGCGCGGGATATCACCACGGGGACGGGAAACGACAACTACAGTCCAGATGCGAAGTTGACGCGGTGCGAGTTCATCGTCCTCCTGATGCGCGCTTACGGCATCGATCCGGACGCGAACCCCACAGACAATTTCTCCGACGCAGGCAACACTTATTATACCGGCTACCTCGCGGCAGCAAAGAGGCTTGGAATTTCAGCCGGTGTTGGGAACAATCAGTTCGCGCCGGATAAAGAAATAACCCGGCAGGAGATGTTCACGCTGCTGTATAACGCGCTGAAGGTTATCGGCGAGATGCCGGCAAGCGCTTCCAGCAAGACCTTGGCAGATTTCTCAGATGCACCGGACATCGCATCCTGGGCGAAGGATGCCATGGCGCTGCTGGTGGAAGCTGGAACGATTGCGGGCAGCGGCGGGAAACTCAACCCCGCCGGCACCGCCACCCGCGCGGAAATGGCGCAGGTGCTGTACAATCTCTTAGTGAAATAACGGTAGCCGGGATAAGGGGCCGGGGGTAAAACCCCTGTCCTTCCCGTATCCCCACAAAAAAGGGGTCGGAAAAATTGATCGATCTTCTCACCGGTGTATCCGCGATGTATACCGTCACCTTTGAGTCGAATGGCGGTAAGGACGATGATGGCGCATATCTACGGGTATGATAAAGGCGGCTGCCTAAACGGACAGCCGCCTACCATGCCATTACCAGATTAAACGGTCACACATTCTTTTCTGTCAATTAAGGAATTGACTACAGCTAACACCACCTTGCGATCTCTCTCATCGCACTGGTGGATAAGCCGGACAAGCTGGTCGGTCTCAGGGTCGGGATTCGACATGTCCGGGTAGAAGATACTATCGCTTGAGAGCCCCAAAGCGCGCAGTAAATTGCACAGGACCCTCACGCTTGGCACTTGACCCTCGTTTTCAATCGCAATCAGATAGCGCACGCTGATTCCGGCACGTTCAGAGATTTGCTCTCGCGTATAACCGTGGTCAAGCCGTGTCAGCTTGAGTATGTCCCCCAGCTTGTCCGTTATATGTATTTCGCGTTCCGCTGGACTGATGCTTTTTGAGTGTTTGCTTTTTGCCGCCATCAGTTCACCTCCTGCAATGATTTTACAGGCTTCGACATTTTATCGGAACGATTTATAAACGGCATAATATTGCCATCCACAGCGGTAATCCGCCCACAAGCCCAGCATCCTCCATATAAAAAAAGGCAAGGATGGCAGGAGTATTATCATGTTTTCATCGCATGGACAGCCTTCCATTCGGCCAGATTGGGGGGCTGTTATGTTTTATGCATGGCAGCGAGGGTCGTCGCTTACCGGCGGCCTGAAATAATGAGCTAATGACAACCGATTGATTTGGATACGCGGCTTTCTATTCCAAAACGCTCAATTTGGGGCAACCGGACACATCAGCCCTGACAATGAACTCACGGCGGTAAATAAATATCACAATAAGAACAAAGACGTACAACCGGAAAAAGTCCGGCTGTACGTCTTTTATTATGCCTGTCAAAAAATGCGGTCGCCTGTCGGCTGCCGCTCTCCGCCGCCTTCGTTTCGATTCGCCATTCCCAAAAAATCGAAACGGAGGAACACATATGACAAGGATAAATCTGCGTGAATATTACCCGTTTTATACGTCCGACTGCTTCATCGACGTGCCGGACGAGGTTGCCGCCCTGCTGTTGGCCCACACGCGCTATGAGGCTGCTTATCAGCGCCGTACATACCGACACCGGGCGCATTTCTCCCTCGACCGGGACGACGGCATTGAGAATGACATCCTGTTCGTGTCGCTGTCTCCCTGCGAGATATACGAACGCAAGGTCACAAACAAGCAGCTCCACACCGCTATCGCCAGCCTGCCGGACAAGCAGGCCAAGCGGATTTATGCCCATTACTTTTTAGGTATGAGCAAGGCGGCCATTACCATTTAGTACCGTGTTCTTTGCTCTGTATTGCTTTCCGGTGGTTCGTCGAGGACAAGGTGCTCCGGTAAACGGGGCTTCTTCAGGTGAAAATATGCCGTTACATCATTTCCATCCCGCTGAGATACTGCGCCTCGGTAATGTTGAAATCAATCCGGATACCAT
>Ga0163159_1001220_pt1 | contig 25670 bp, 24 predicted proteins | sample BioMet9_FD_108702 | JGI IMG/M metagenome (GOLD analysis project Ga0163159, IMG submission 108702) | Microbial communities from bioreactor (seeded with sewage sludge) at Lawrence Berkeley National Lab, California, USA - Biofuel... | ecosystem: Engineered > Bioreactor > Anaerobic > Unclassified ... | reverse complement strand
TTGACTATCATCTGTTGTTATCTTATCCGTTTACTGTTTTTTGGTACTTCCTTTGAAACTTCTTCTTTTTAAGAAATTTTCAGGGTTGTGTGTACTGTCTGTTCTTCGATTGTCAAGGAACTGAATGCCCCCTGTTACTTTAGAGGGCAACTACTGAAGCATATCATAAGCAATTTTCAATGTCAATTGTTTTATGAAAGCTTCCAACGGAGAAAGAGGGATTTGAACCCTCGCGCCGGTTTCCCGGCCTACACCCTTAGCAGGGGCGCCTCTTCGGCCACTTGAGTATTTCTCCGAATGAAAAAAACAGCTGATTTGCGGCCACAAAAATGGCCGCAAATCAGATTATACATACCAGGCCGTTATTTTGTCAACCGGGAGTTCTTCCGGATTGCAAAATATCTTTTCTTTTAAATTACTTTTTGAAGGGATTTTCCGTCGGATACGGAAGCGATGCCGGCTGATTATAGGCAATGTCCGTTATTCCCAGATACTTGAATACTTCAAAAAGTGCTTTGCCGTAATGGCCGAAAGCTACGGCACCGTGATGCGGGTAACGCTTCTGAATGAGCACGTGACGGTAAAAACGATCCATTTCCGGGATATCAAAAATTCCGATGGATCCGAAGCTTTCCGTAGGAACATTAAGAACCGATCCTTCGGCAACATAAGCTTTCAGTTCCGTTCCTGCCGTACTCTGAAGCCGGTAAAAAGTGATCTCTCCCGGTTTGATATCGCCTTCCATGGTTCCTCTTGTAATATCCGGTTCTTCCTTGTCCGGTTCCAGACCGCGATGCATGATCAGCTGATAGCCCATATGCGGCTTCTGAAGCAGCGTTGAGCAGGTGTTGCCGCAGTGGAACCCCATGAATGTTTCATCCTGTCTGCATTTATATTTGCTCTTGATGCTCTTGTTGTAGATACTGGCAGGAACCGTATTGTTGATATCAAGAAGCGTAACAGGAGATCCGGAAACACAGGTCCCGATATACTCGGAAAGCGCTCCGTAAATATCCACTTCACAGCTTACCGGAATTCCTCTTCCGGTCAGGCGGCTGTTCACATAGCAGGGAACAAATCCGAATTCCGTCTGGAATGCCGGCCAGCATTTATTTGCGAACGCAACATATTTTCTGGTCCCGACATGATCCTTCGCCCAGTCTTCCAGGGTCAGTTCATACTGCGCAAGTTTCGGAAGAATTCCCGCATAGGGATTTTTCTTCTTTCCCAGTTCCTTCCCCATTTCTTCAAGTTTTTCCGGGATCCTCTTGTCATCTGCATGCTGCTTAAAGGCTACCAGAAGGTCCAGTTCACTGTTCTCTTCTACCGCGACGCCAAGATCAAAGAGTGCTTTGATCGGTGCATTGCAGGCAAGAAAATCATCCGGTCTCGGTCCGAAGGTAATGATCTTCAGTCCCTTTAGCCCCAGCACGGCACATGCGATCGGAATAAAATCTTCGATCTTTTCTGCGACTTCTTTTGCAGTCCCGACCGGATATTCCGGAATATAAGCGGTTTTATTCCGAAGCCCGAGATTATAACTGCAGTTTAACATACCGCAGTAGGCATCTCCTCTTCCGTCAAACAGATCTCCGTCGCCTTCCGCTGCGGCAACGTACATGATCGGTCCGTCCCACCAGTCGGCAATCAGGGTCTCGGGTGTTTCCGGTCCGAAATTACCCAGATAAACGACCAACGCATTTACACCGTTCTTTTTTACATCTTCAAATGCTTCTTTCGCATCTTTTTCAGTCTCAACTGCTTTTTTACAATCGTATATCTTATCTGCCCCGTATGCTTTTACAACCGCCTCGCGCCTGCGTTCCGCAAGACTCATCGGAAAACAGTTTCTGGATACTGCAATGATGCCAAGCTTTACTTCCGGAATATTTGCAAACATATTTTTCCTCCCTTGTATTTTTTTCTAAAAAGGATATCGCCTTTCTTCTTTCCCGAAAACACCTCTCTGCCGTATGCCGCAGAAAATAAATTACTGTTTTGAAAGATCTATGTTTTCTCCTGTAAGTCCCGCCCAGGCACCGTCTTTTGCTTCGTCACTGTCCGGATGTGCAAGAAGCCATTTGTTTTTAGCCCAAAGCATCCTGTCTTCCTCCGAATGAACGGTGAACTCCGGCTTATCCGTATTGGTCCCCTGCGGGAGCGCAACAAGGACTTTAAATCCTTTCTCTGCATCTGCATGACACGGCGCATAATGAAGCGTCGTTGCATAGACTTCCACCAGGACCCCGGCCGGGACATGGAATGCCTTGATTACAGAGGTATCCAGTTTTCCGTTTTCTATTTCATCTTCTTTCGCAAGCAGAAGAATAAATTCTTCCGTTCCGAGATTGAATTCACTGTCCCGATGATATTCCAGACAGTTTAATTTTGTATTGTGTCCGTTGCACCACCCGAACTGTACCGGCATTCCTCCGTACAGGACTTTTGCAAGTTCCTTCGCGGCCGGCAGATTCTGCAGCGCACTTTCTTCCGGAACATACCCGGTTCCTTCCGGAAGCGGTGTGGATGTTCTGAGGGTTTCCAGAATCGGTCCCACGTTATACCCCGTAATTTCCCTTCCGTACTTTTTAAATTCCGAATCTGTTATTTCAAATATTTTCATGTTGTTTTTCCTCCGAATACGATACCGGTGTCAAAAGTAATATCCCGCGTCCCTCTTTTATTCCCGCCTGCAGGCAATCCTGCGTGGGAAAAGGACTCTTGATGCTGATATCATACCATGATTATAATACCGGAAACAGCGGTTTTACAACCGGGTAAAGTTTGCGGAATGTCTGATATCTCGTTTCATAGCATTCAGCAATTTCCGGTTCCGGTTTAACGGTAGAGGTGACCTTCACCAGTTTTTCAGCAGCTTCTTTTACCGAAGAAAATTTTCCGCATGCGACCGCTGCCAGAATGGCGCCGCCGTATCCCGGACCTTCTTCCGTTTCCACATTGTCCAGTTCCATATTCAGTATATCCGCGAACATTTCCTTCCACAACGGGCTCTTGGCCCCGCCGCCGCAGATCTTGCTGCGTTTTACTTCTACGCCCAGACTCTTCGCGACTTCCAGCGAATCCCGGATCCCGAAAGCAACTCCCTCCAGAACCGCCTGCGTCATATCCGCCCGGGAAGAATCCATGGTCAGTCCGATGAACGTTCCCCTTGCTGCCGGATCATTATGCGGAGAACGTTCTCCCATCAGATACGGCAGGAAATAGACGTGATTCCGGCCAAGCTTATCTTTGGTGATTTTCTTCTGTTCCTCCTCGTATGCGTTGGTACCGAGAATTTCTTCCATCCACCATTTGTTGCACGATGCAGCCGAGAGCATACATCCCATAAGGTGATACTTTCCGTCCGCATGCGCAAAAGAATGAAGTGCATTGTGGCTGTCTACTCCGAAGGTATCGCTGGAAATAAAAATCGTTCCCGATGTACCGAGCGAGATATTGCAGCAGCCGTTTCCGACGGTTGCGGTTCCGACGGCAGCCGCTGCGTTATCCCCGGCTCCGGCAGCGATTTTTACCGTTTCCGGAAGGCCGAGTTCTTTTGCAAGCTCCGGTTTAATGGTTCCTACAGCTTCATAACTTTCATACAGCTTCGGCATCCAGGAATGTTTTACATCGCAGATATCAAGCATATCTTTGCTCCACTTTTTGTGTTCCACATCCAGAAGCAGCGTGCCGGAAGCATCGGAGTAATCCGTGCAGTGCACGCCCGACAGCATATAGTTGATATAATCCTTCGGGAGCATGATCTTTGATATCCTGGTATAAAGCGTTGCTTCATTTTTTTTCATCCAGAGAAGTTTCGGTGCCGTAAAACCGGCAAATGCGATATTCCCCGTATATTTGGAAAGCATTTCCTTCCCTACGATATTATTCAGATAATCCGTTTCTTTTGTCGTACGTCCGTCATTCCAGAGAATAGCCGGTCTGATCACGCGATCATTGCTGTCCAACGTGACCAAGCCATGCATCTGACCGCCCGCGCCTATTCCGGCAATTTGTGATTTGTCGCAATCTGCTGTTAATTCTTTTATTCCGGCTATCGTCTCACGATACCAGTCCTCCGGATCCTGTTCAGACCATCCCGGATGCGGAAACGATATCGGATATTCCCTGGATACGATTTTTTGGATCTTACCCGAATCCCCCATGAGAAGCAACTTTACCGCACTTGTTCCCAAATCTATACCTATATAAAGCATGGTATCTCCCCCTTATCCTTTTATTGCTATTGTATCACGCCTTTCCTGTTTTGTGGTTGGAAACAACATCGAATACAACTGCGATCAAAAGCACTGCTCCCTTGACAACATACTGCCACTCATCAGGCAATCCCAAAATAGACATTCCCTGGTTAATAACACCCAACAGAATAGCACCGACCATGATTCCGGCAACTGTCCCTGAGCCGCCGTATGCAGAAGCACCGCCGATGAAACAGGAACCGATAGCGTCCATTTCATAGGAGTTGCCCATGCTTCCGTCTACAGATCCGATTCTTGCTCCGACAAGCAGTCCGGAAAAACCGGCCAGAACAGCCATGATACAGTAAGCCCAGAAATATACTCTTCTCGGATCAATACCGGAAAGTTTTGTTGCTTTTTCATTTCCGCCGACTGCGTAGAAATAACGGCCGAAAGCGGTTTTGGAAGTAATAAAGGAAAAGATCAGAACAATCAGGATGATCCAAAGCACCATGACCGGAATTCCTTTGTATTTCATAAGCATACCGGAGTAAACGATAATCAGCGCACCGATAACTGCCATTTTAATTACCATTAATACAAATGATTCAACGGCATATCCCTTCTTTTTCTTCTTTGCATGCCGAACAATATGCTTCCAGGCATCCTTTTTTGCCGCACTGACAGTTCTTACCGCCGGGTTCTATACACATATGCCCGAATTCACCGCTGCGGCAATGGTTTCCGTTGTACTGTGCCCCGTTAAGCATGACCGCACCGCCGATACCGTTTTCCAGGAGCAGATAGGCAATGTCACGGTTTCCCCTGTCCTGTCTGGTATACCATTCGGCAAAACCTCCGCAGGTTCCGTCATTTTCAATCAAACATTTATAGTTTATGGCATCCCGCAGACTTTGAAGACTGTTTCCGTGAAGATGGAGTGTCGGAGATAACCCGATTTGATCTTTCTCCCTGTCTATTACTGCCGGTATGGCAATCCCGACTCCCAGTACTTTTTTTCGATCAATCTTACTCTTGGTAAAAAGCTTCTCCAGTTCAACGCTGATCGTTTTCCCCACGGTATCGAGATCTTTGAAAGGATTGCTTTTGATCCTCATGTAAACAATCTCCGTTAATTTCAAATCCATAATCAAAAATCGAAGTCCTTCATCCGTAATATAAACGCTTGCCGCATATGCCGCATCTCCCACAGGAAGATATCCGTGCGGTCTTCTTCCGCCGCTCGATTTCTTGGAAGCTCCCATTTTGATCAGCCCGGCATTTGTCAGCTCCTTGATATTGGAATGGACCGTGGGCATGCTGATACCCAATTTTTTGATATTTCCTGCTTGGTAATAGGTTCCGGAAAATTAAAAATCAACTTGTATATGCTGTTTCTGGTCTGTTTCCGTCTTTTTGTAATATCAACTTCCAGTTTTTTCATTTTCTTCCGATCCCGGTATTTTTTCTTCGGTTGTTTTTCTTTCTTCCGACTGCATCTCCGTGTTCATTTCCGGTTTTTCTTCCGTCACCTTTGCTGCGGTATTTTCCCCTGGCTGCTCTGTTCCTTCTGTAATGGCACCCGTTATCTGCTTTTGATCCGTATTTTCATTTTCCTGCGTCATTATTTTGTACTGTTTTATGGAATAAACAACCATCCATACGGCAAATCCGGCAAAAATAAGGATAAACAATATCATCAGCCACGTCGGCATGGTGGAGTCCTTTTTTACCAGTCCCTCAATCAGCTGTTTATCCAGATACACAAAGTAAACCGCAATCAGTATACGAAAGATCATTCTGGAAGAAGCTCTGTTTTTATTTCCGCCCATGGGTTTTTTCCTTCCTGTTTTTCTTATTTTTTATCATTCCTTTTCCGGGTCGTCTGTTCCCGGGTTGTCCGTTCCCGGATTTTCTGTTTTGTCATTTTCTGTCCCGGCGTTCTCGTCCTCGCTTTTTCCTGTTTCGCCTTCCTCTGTTTCAGCGTTGTTGTCTTCCGCCTCCGGATCCTCTTCCCTGTTGTCTTCATTTTCCTCTTCCAGACTCTGAGAAGATTCCCTTACTTTCGCGATGCCGGCCACACGGATTTCCGAATCCCGGTCAATATCCATCAATTTCACACCGGAAGTATTTCTTCCGATAACAGAAATATTCGAAACGGCAAGACGGATGATGATGCCTTCGTTTGTGATCAGAAGGATTTCCCTTTCATCATTTACCAGCTTTGCTCCGATCAGGTCTCCTGTTTTTTCCGTTACCTTGTAGCAGCGTATCCCCTTGCCGCCCCGGTTCTGTTTCTTGAATTCGGACATCATGGTTCTCTTCCCCATGCCGAACTCGGAAATGGTGAGAAGAGCTTCCCCCTGCGTGGTAAGCTGCATGCCGACGACTTCATCGTTCCCGCTCAGTCTCATGCCTCTTACCCCCATGGAAGTACGGCCGGTCTTCCGCACGTTCTTTTCCGAGAAAAGAATGCACTGGCCCTTTTTCGAAACAAGGATCACATCCTTGCTGTTGTCCGTGGTCTTGACTTCGATCAGTTCATCCTCTTCTTTGAGCGTAATGGCGGCAAGTCCCGTTTTCCGGATATTATCGTATTCGGAGATCGGTGTTTTCTTGACCATGCCTTTTTTCGTCGCCATGAGTAAGAAACCGTCGGAATCATATTCATTCACCGGAATAATGGCGGATACTTTTTCTCCCGGCATAAGCTGCAGAAGATTTACGATCGCAATGCCTCTTGCCGTTCTGCCCGCTTCCGGGATCTGCCATGTTTTCAGTTTATATACACGTCCCGTATTGGTAAAGAAATTGACCGTATGATGGGTTGTGGTCATAATGAGATCGGCAATGTAATCTTCGTCTATGGTCTGCATGCCCTTGATCCCTTTGCCGCCCCTGTTCTGACTGTGGAAATTATCCGGGCTCATCCGCTTGATGTACCCCAGGCTCGTCATGGCGATCACGGTATCCTCATCCGGGATCAGATCCTCCGCTTCCATTTCATCCGCGGTCCCGAAAGCTGTTCTTCTGTCATCCCCGTATTTTTCCGCGATCAGATCGATCTCCCCGCGGATAACGCCGAGAAGCTTCTTTTCATCTCCAAGGATTTCCCTGTAGTATTTGATCTTTTCCTCCAGCTCCTTATACTCCTGTTCCAGCTTTGCTCTTTCGAGTCCGGTCAGCGCTCTCAGACGCATGTCCACAATGGCCTGTGCCTGTGCATCGGAAAGCCCGAAACGTGTCATCAGTTCCGTTTTGGCAGCTGTCACATCCGCAGAAGCACGGATAATTTTTATGACCTCGTCGATGTTGTCGAGTGCGATCAGAAGCCCTTCCAGAATATGGGCCCGCTCCTCCGCTTTATTCAGATCGTATTTTGTCCTTCTGGTGACAACCTCTTCCTGATGCTTCAAATAATACTGCAGCATCTGCAGGAGATTTAAAATACGCGGTTCATTATTTACAAGCGAAAGCATGATCACGCCGAACGTATCTTCCAGCTGCGTGTGTTTTAACAGAAGGTTCAGAACCACCTGTGCATTGACATCTTTCCGCAGCTCCATCACAATCCGCATCCCGTCGCGGTCGGATTCGTCTCTTAAATCTGTGATGCCGTCAACTTTTTTCTGTTTGACCAGCTCCGCGATATTCTGGATGAGCCTTGCCTTATTTACCAGATACGGAAGTTCACTGACAATGATCCGCGGTTTCCCGTTGGCCATGGTTTCAATTTCCGTAACCGCTCTCACCCGGATTTTTCCGCGTCCTGTCCGGTATGCTTCGTTGATCCCCTTATGTCCGAGGATCACGGCGCCGGTCGGAAAGTCCGGTCCTTTTACAATGGAGCAGACTTCATCCAGTGTTGTTTCTTTGTCCGCAATTTTATCCTCGATGATGCGGTCGACCGCCCGGATCACTTCTCTTAAATTGTGCGGCGGAATATTGGTCGCCATACCGACCGCGATTCCCTGTGTTCCGTTGACCAGAAGATTCGGAAAACGGCTCGGCAGAACGGTAGGCTCCTTTTCCGTTTCATCAAAGTTCGGAACAAAATCCACGGTATCCTTGTTGATGTCGGCAAGCATTTCCATGGCAATTTTGGAAAGCCTTGCTTCGGTGTACCGCATGGCGGCGGCACCGTCCCCGTCTACGGATCCAAAGTTTCCGTGACCGTCCACGAGCGGGTTCCGCATGGACCAGGGCTGCGCCATATTGACCAGAGAGCCGTAAATGGAAGAATCCCCGTGCGGATGATATTTACCCATGGTATCACCGACAATACGCGCACATTTCCGATGCGGTTTGTCCGGCCCGTTATTCAGTTCGATCATGGAAAATAAGACTCTTCTCTGCACGGGTTTCAATCCGTCCCTGACATCCGGAAGAGCACGCGAAGCAATAACGCTCATCGCGTAATCAATATAGGATTTTTCCATGGTCTTTTTCAGATCTACTTCATGGATCTTATCAAAAACATTCGGTTCCATTTACTTCCTCCGCGTTTTAAATGTCGAGATTCTGTACATACTTTGCATTCGCTTCTATGAATTCCCGACGGGGTTCCACCTGATCTCCCATCAGCGTGGTAAACGTCAGATCCAGGTCAGAAACGGTTTCTTCATCTATCCCGACCCGCAGCAGGATCCTGCGTTCCGGATCCATGGTCGTTTCCCAAAGCTGCTCCGGATCCATTTCACCGAGCCCCTTGTACCGCTGGATTTTGTTGTTCTGATCACGTCCTACATCGGCAAGAATACTGCTTAATTCTTCGTCGCTGTACGCATACCAGATCTTCTTGTTTTTCTCCAGCTTGTAAAGCGGCGGCTGTGCCAGATAGACATGTCCTTTTTTGATAAGTTCCGGCATGAACCGGTAAATAAATGTCAGCATCAGCGTGGCGATGTGTGCGCCGTCCACATCGGCATCCGTCATAATGATGATCTTGTTATACCGGAGTTTCGCCATATCGAAGTCGTCATGGATCCCGGTCCCGAAGGCAGTGATCATTGCTTTTATTTCCGCATTTTCATACACGCGGTCCAGTCTCGCTTTTTCAACGTTCAGGATTTTTCCCCGCAAAGGAAGGATGGCCTGCGTCGCACGGCTCCTTGCTGTTTTGGCTGAACCGCCGGCAGAGTCTCCCTCTACAATAAAAACTTCACATTCTCCCGGATCCCTGCTGGAACAGTCTGCCAGTTTCCCCGGAAGCGCCATGCCGTCCAGTGCGGATTTTCTTCTGGTCAGATCTCTTGCTTTTCTGGCCGCTGCACGGGCTCTCTGTGCCAGAATGGATTTTTCACAGATCTGTTTTGCCACTGCCGGATTCTGTTCCAGAAAATAGGTCAGCTGTTCTCCCACTATATTGCTGACCGCGCCTGTTACCTCGGAATTCCCCAGCTTCTGTTTGGTCTGTCCCTCAAACTGCGGATCCTCCACTTTCACGCTGATGATCGCCGTCAGACCTTCCCGGATATCTTCTCCGCTCAGGTTTTCTTCGCTGTCCTTCAGGAGCTTATTGTCACGGGCGTAATCATTGAATGTTTTGGTAAGCGCATTTTTAAATCCCGTCAGGTGTGTGCCGCCTTCCGGTGTATTGATGTTATTTACGAATGTATAAATACTTTCGGTATAGGAATCGTTGTGCTGCATGGCCACTTCCACCAGCACCTTGTCTTTTTCTCCCTCACAGTAGATCACCTGCGGATAAAGAGGGGTTTTTCCCTTGTTCAGGTAAGTGACAAATTCCCGTATCCCTCCCTCGTAATGGAACTTCTCTTCCCGTTTTTCTGCCCGGTCATCTTTTAAAATAATCCGCAGATCCTTTGTCAGAAAGGCGGTTTCCCTCAGACGGACGCGAAGCGTATCGTAATCATATACGGTCTCTTCAAAAATGCTTTTATCCGGAAGAAAAGAAACTTCCGTTCCGTGCTTTTTCGGATCACAGTCCCCGATCACCTTCAGGGGTTCCGTAACTTTTCCTTTGGCAAACCGCATCTCATAATCTTTTCCGTCACGGAATACGTGAACCACCAGCCATTCCGAAAGCGCATTGACTACCGATGCTCCTACCCCGTGCAGACCTCCGGATACCTTGTATCCCCCTCCGCCGAATTTTCCGCCGGCATGCAGAATGGTAAACACGACTTCCAGTGCGGAGGTTTTGGCTTTTTTCTGCAGATCGACCGGGATCCCTCTTCCGTCATCCACGACCGTGATGGAATTGTCTTCACGGATGGTCACTTCAATGGAATCGCAGAATCCGGCTAATGCTTCATCCACCGAATTGTCGACGATTTCATAAACGAGGTGATGAAGACCTCTTGCCGATGTTGACCCTATATACATACCCGGCCGTTTGCGTACTGCTTCCAGTCCTTCCAGAATCTGGATCTGATCCGCATTGTAGTCCGAAATATTGTTTGTATTTGTATCAGAACCCATTATTGATCCTCCCTCGCTTCTCCGTTCCTGATTTCAAATTTCCTGTCCGTTTTCAGTTTTTCGTCCAGAATTTCTTCCATTCCGGTACAGGTCATGATCGTCTGGGTATCTCTGATCGCGGATAACAGATGAAGCTGTCTGTTGGTATCAAGTTCGGAAAGAACATCATCCAGAAGAAGGATGGGATTTTCTTTCAAACTCTGTTTCACCAGTTTTATTTCGGAAAGCTTTAAGGATAATGCCGCCGTTCTCTGCTGTCCCTGTGATCCGTATTTTCTGAGATCCATTTTTGTTTCTTCTGTTTCTCCCTGTACATAAAAACCGATATCGTCACGATGCGGACCCACCATGGTCATTTTCTGTTTCATGTCCGACCTGCGGCTTTTTTTTACCGCTTCTTCGAACTGTTCCGCATCCGTATTTTTCTCATACGTTAAATATAGTTTTTCTTTACCGCCGGATAATTCCGAATGTATTTCCTGAATTATCGGTCCCAGTCCTTTCATGAATTCTTCCCGGAACCGGATAATTTCCTGTCCGTACCGGACAAGCTGCATATCCCATACTTCCAGCGTTTCCTTTAATTCCGGATGAAATTCCATGTCTCTCAAAAGTCTGTTTCTCTGAACCAGGATCCGGTTATATTTGATCAGGGAATGAACATACAGTTTATTCAGCTGACACAGCTCCGTATCCATGAACTTCCGCCGGTCGGAAGGTCCGTTCTTGATGATGTTCAGATCTTCCGGTGAAAATAAAATCACATTGACCGTCCCGAAAAGTTCGCTTGCTTTCCGGATTCGGATCCCGTTTACGGCAATTCCTTTCGGCCTGTCCTTTTTCAGATGCATATCGATCCGGTAAGGAATTTCTTTCTTTCTGACCGTAAGCCGGATATGTGCTTCTTCTTCTCCGAATTCTATAACCTCTCTGTCTTTGCTCCCGCGATGAGATCTCGTGGTCGCCCCTACATAAACAGCTTCCAGAATATTTGTTTTTCCCTGTGCGTTATCTCCGTAAAGGAGATTGATGCCCGGGGAAAAATCCATATGCAGTTCACCGTAATTCCGGTAGTTTTTAAGTTCCAGAGATTCTATAATCATGTTCGTTACAGGAAAATAAATCTCCCGGCCTGAGTTTTTTTCCGCGCTGGAACTCTGTCTGTCCGTTTACGGTAACCTTGCCTTCTTTTACGGCATACTTCGCGTCGGAACCCGTACTGTATTCCCCGGATAGTTTCAGCGCCTGTTCAAGTTTGATATATTCGTCTTTTATTTTTATGTTTGTCATGTTTTTTTTTTATGCGAGGAAGTTTACCGGCAGAATAAGATAAATATAAGTTTCTTTTTCATCCCTGATGAAACACGGCGATTTTGCGTTGGTAAGATAAATATCCACCGTTTCATCATCGATTACCCGCAGTGCATCCATCAAAAATTTCGGGTTGAAGGCGATCATCAGATCTTTTCCCTCTGTTTCACAGGGAATTTCCGCATCCATGGTTCCGTAGGATGATTTTACCTTCAGTTTGATGCTGCTTTTTCCGCAGTCCAGAATAATGGGTTTATGATCATTTTCCCTGATCAGAATGGTAGACCTGTCTATGCTGCTCAGCAGTTTATTTTTATTGACCGTTATTTTTGTTTCATAATCCCTCGAAAGCATATGTTCGATGTGGAAATATTCTCCTTCTATCAGACGGGAAATGACGACTGTCCTGTCAAATTCGAATAAAATATGGTTTTTGCTGAAATAAATCATCACTTCCTGATCATTGTCTCCGGGAATGATCTTGCTGATTTCCGTCAGTGTTTTTCCGGGAACGATCACCTTGGCAGACCCGTATTTTTCTTTCATTTCAATATTCCGGATGGAAATTCTGTGTCCGTCCAGCGTAACGAACTTTGCCTTGTTTCCGTTTACTTCGATCAATTCGCCGCTCATCATTTTATTGGTTTCGCTGAACGATGCAGATATGATGGTCTGCCTTATGATTTCTCGGAGTGTAAACTGGGAAACACAGATATAATTATCTTTTTCAATTTCCGGAAGATAGGAAAATTCCTCCCCGTCTCTTCCCTGAATGTTAAAAACCGCCTGATTACAGGAAATTGTTGTGGAAAAATCTTCTTCTGTTTCAATCACGATCGGTTCTTCGTTTCCTTCCACTTTCCGGATGATCTCATAAATCAGCTTTGCTTCCAGAGCAACTTTTCCTTTTTCTTTTATTTCACCTTCCACCGTTGTCTCTATGCCGAGTTCCATATCATTTGCAGTGATCTTGATCTCTTTTTCGGTTGCATCGAAAAGAATGCATTCAAGAATGGGATTTGTTGTTTTGGATGGAATGGCTTTTGAAACGATTCCGAGAGCGTTTAAAATTTTTTCCTGTTCAAATAAAAGCTTCATGGCCGCATGTTCCTTTCTGTAAGAATATTACGTATTCTTCTTAGTAGGGGATGTGAATTTGTAGGTAAGTCGTTTTTTTCTTATAAATAAAGGATTTTATAACTCTTTCTATCCGTGGAAAGGCACTGTATGGAGCAGGGATAAACTCCTTTAATGAGTGGATATCTTTTTCTTCAGAATATCGATGGTAGTCTGAAGATCCGTATTTGATTTTAAATCTGTGGATATCTTTTCTTCTCCGTGGATAATGGTGGTATGATCTCTTCCTCCCAGATAATTTCCCACTTCCTGCAGAGAAGTGTTGGTCATTTCCCTGCACAAATACATGGCTATCTGACGGGGGAAAACCACCTGTTTGTTTCTCTTTTGTCCGACCAGATCCAGTTCGGAAATATGAAAATGTTCGGCAATGACCTGCACAATCCTCTGAGGTGTTATTTCGGGAAGGGAATCCGGACTGATCATATCCTTTAATACATCCTGTGCGAGGTTGATGTTGATTTCCCTGTGGTCAAGCTTACTCATAAAGACAATTTTTGTAAGGGCGCCTTCCAGTTCACGAATGTTGCTTTTGATATTGGTGGCAATATACTGGATGATCTCATTGTCTATATTGATGTTATCCCGTTCTTCTTTTTTTCGGAGAATGGCCATTCTGGTTTCATAATCAGGCGGCTGAATATCTACCGTCAGACCCCATTCAAAACGGGAACGAAGTCTTTCTTCCAGTGTTTCAAATTCTTTCGGAGGTTTGTCCGAAGAAATAATGATCTGTTTTTTGGCTTCGTAAAGATCATTGAACGTATAGAAAAATTCTTCCTGTGTGCTTTCCTTTCCGATGATGAACTGAATGTCATCAATCAGAAGAACGTCTACGTTGCGGTATTTGTTCCGAAATTCCGTTGTAGAATAATTGCTTTTATTCCGGATGGAATCGATCAGTTCGTTCGTGAACATTTCACTGGTCACGTAAAGGATACGGGACTTCGGATTTTTTTCCAGAATAAAATGGGCAATGGACTGCATCAAATGCGTTTTTCCGAGACCCACACCTCCATAAATAAAAAGAGGATTATAAATTTCACCGGGGGACTCCGCAACGGCAAGAGAAGCAGCATGAGCCAGATTGTTGTTTTTGCCTACGACAAAGTTCCCGAAAGTATAACCGGGGTTCAGATTTGCAATGACCAGGGTGGAAGAATCTACTTTTTTTCTTTCCGTGTCAAAACCGTTTTCTTTTCGGACATCCTGATCTTTGATCATGAATTTCGGAGTGCATTTAACGCCGGTTATTTCTTCAATCGCTACATTGATGTAGAGAGTATACTTTTTACTGACATAATTTTGAAAAAGTTTATCCGGTACCTCAATGATAAGATCCGGAGCCTCATTTGCATTTTTAATAAGCCGGACAGGCGTAAGAGGCGAAATCCAGGTATTATAGGATACTTCGGAAAGATCGTATTCATTTTTTAAATAGGAAAGAATGTCATTCCATTTTTCTTTGATTTTAGAAAGTGAAGACTGTTCCATATCTTTTTCCGGCTCCTTACGAAATCCAAAAACATATTAAAGGCCCGGCAGGTCGTAAAACAAAAAGAAAGACCAGACGGGACCTTTTTCTTTGATGATATTATAGCAAACGAGAGGGTATTTATCAACAAAAATCCAGCGTTTCAGGATAACTGTGTGGATAACTCCGTGAAAAAGGAGTGAACGTTGTGTGGAAAGATGTTCAGGACTTTCAGACGGACAGAGAAAAAAACAGGAGAAAAAATATTGCGGCGGAAGGGAAAAATAAGTTATCCAGATGAGAATTCGTGAAAAACGCATATTTTTTATGGAAAAACGGACGAATAACAATGGTTTATCCACCATTTATGCACAAAATGTGGATAAACTTATGTAAAGTATACGTAAAGTATTGAAAACCGAAGAAAACAGAGTTTTCCACAAAAAGTTGTTGATAAAGAAAAGCCGGGACCGTATACTGAATTCATGACAAATTATAAAAAAGGCTATGATTTGGAAAAAACCAGAAAAATGGTTGTGACAGCGGTTTTAGCCGCCGTGATTATTGTTCAGACCATGATACCGTTTCTGGGATACATTCCGCTCGGTATTATGAATGCCACCATTATACCGGTAACGGTGGCGGTGGGTGCCGTTCTTTTGGGACTGAAAAGCGGTGCCTTTCTCGGATTTGTTTTCGGTCTTTCCAGCATGTGCAAAAATACCTTTATGCCGAACCCCACATCATTTGTGTTTTCTCCGTTTGTCAATATAGGAGGATACGGCGGAAACTGGAAAAGCGTGGTAATATGTCTCATTCCCAGGATCCTGACCGGAGCGGCGGCTTTTTTTGCTTTTCGCTTTTTTGACCGGAAACAAAAGAGAAAAATTGCACTGATAGCCGGGGGGGCAATGGCTGCGATCACAAATACGGTATTTGTGATGGGAGGCATTTATTTTCTTTTCGGAACGGAATATGCCGCGGCCAGCGGAAGAGCGGCAAAGAATCTGGCATATGCGATCATGCTGATCGTCGGAACACAGGGAATTCCGGAGGCAGTTGTTTCCGCAATCCTGACGCTTGCGATCGGCGGGGCGCTTTTGAAGGCAGAAAACAATATATGAGCCAAATCCTTATTCCCACCGGAAGCCAGACTTGCAGGGGAAAAGGACTTTTGATACGGATATCAACATATAGTTTGTTACGGTCCCATATATAGTGGTATATAATATAGGAAGAAATCCGTATCGTCCGAAAGCATTTTTTCCTTGACTTGAAACGCTTCTTTTCTTATAATAGCGTAGAATGTTCTCTGGACGGATTTTATAAGGAAAAGCAGTAAGGAGGTGTTTTGCAATGAGAAAAGGTACAATGACATTTCAGCCGCATAATCCTCAGAAAATGAGAGTACACGGCTTTCGCGCCAGAATGGCTACCAAGGGCGGCAGAAAAGTACTTGCCGCAAGAAGAGCAAAAGGAAGAGCGAAATTAACGGTTTAAAATCGGCAGAACGTCGAAGTAAAGCGGGGTTGTCCAGTCGGCGACCCCGTATTTTCATCTTACCGTGAAAGGTCTGATCAGGAGATTTTCATGAAGCGTTTCCCATCCATAAAAAAGAACGAAGATTTCAGAAAGGTTTACGCGGCGGGAAAAAGCAGATCGGACGGCATGCTGGTTATTTATCTGATGAAAAACAATCTGACGCATAACCGGATAGGAATCAGTGTTTCTAAAAAAATCGGGAACAGTATTGTCCGGCATCATGTGACAAGACTGATCCGTGAAAGTTTCCGTCTTCATGATGAAGAAGTAAGCCCGGGTTATGATATTGTAGCCGTGGCGAGGAATCCTGCAGCGAAAGCAAAGTACGGGGAAATTGAAAATTCATACCTGGGTTTGCTTTACCGTCATCGGATCATGATTCAGAAGGAACCGGGAAAAAATGAAAAAGTTTCTGATTAAGGGAATTCGTTTTTATCAGGTTTGTTTATCCCCTTACAAATGGAGATGCCACTGCCGGTTTATCCCGACCTGCAGCAGCTATGCCATACAGGCAATCGAGAAATACGGTGCGCTGAAAGGATCCGCGCTGGCAGTCTGGCGGATTTTACGCTGCAATCCGTTTTCAAAGGGTGGTTATGACCCGGTGCCGTGAAAGCAACAGGAAATTTTACGGGAAAAAAGCACATGCAGGTTTTTTAATTATTGCAAGTCGGAGGTAGCATTTTGGAATTGTTCTTACTTACAAAATCAACAACGCCGATCATCGGCTGGGTAGCAGAACTTCTCGGATTTATCATGGATCTGATCTTCCGGTTCACCAGTTTCTTTGGGATTACCAACATCGGACTCTGCATTATCATCTTTACGATCATCATCAATCTCTTTTTATATCCGCTGACCATCCGCCAGCAGAAATCTTCCAAGATGATGTCGGTCATGCAGCCGGAGCTTCAGGCTATTCAGAAGAAATACCAGGGAAAATCCGACAATGACTCCATGATGCGGATGCAGACAGAGACCAAAGCTGTTTATTCCAAATACGGAACCAGCATGACAGGCAGCTGCGTACAGCTTTTGATCCAGATGCCCATTCTGTTTGCCCTCTATCAGGTAATTTATCAGATTCCGGCATATGTTCCCGGCGTGAAAGCGGTTTTTGAAAATATTGCAACTCCCCTGATGCAGGAACCGGATTTCATTGCGAAGATCACGGATCTTGCGAATGTGCTGAAACTCCCGGTCACAAGATATGACTATACGGTTTTAAATAAAGTCATCGATCTTTTTTATAAATTCACACCGGCCAACTGGGATGCTTTAAAGGGACTGTTCCCGGGCTATGCCGAAATCATATCTACGAACGCGGCAAAGATCACTTCCATGAATTATTTTCTGGGGGTGAACCTTTCCACGGCACCTCTTCAGGGCTGGAAACCGAACCTTGCCTGGCTGATCCCTATTCTTGCAGGACTTACACAGTGGTATTCCGCAAAGCTGATGACAGCTACGCAGCCGGCATCCGGCGGAGAAGAAAATGCAATGGCATCCCAGATGAAGACAATGAACATGATGATGCCGCTCATGTCTGTATTCTTCTGCTTTACGCTTGCTTCCGGTATTGGTGTTTACTGGGTTGCCAGTTCGGTCTGCCGGATTGTGCAGCAGTGGATCATCAACAGAAAACTCAGCAAAATGGATATCGAAGAAATTGTAAAACAGAATATGGAGAAGGCAAATGAAAAACGCATCAAACAAGGGTTAAAGCCTGAAAAACCGCAGGATATCAACCGGGCCATTCAGAATGCAAAAAATCTGGATCAGAAGGAACAGAACGAAGAAGTCGATAAAGAGAAAAAACTTTCCGCGATCGCAAAACAGGTAAAAGATTCCACGGCATATTACAACAGCAATGCAAAACCCGGTTCTCTTGCATCAAAGGCAAACATGGTTGCGCAGTTTGATGCACGCGAATTCGAAAAGAAACGCGGAAAGAAAGCAAAAACTGACAGCACGCAGGAGGAATGATATGGACAATACAACGGTTTCGGCAAAAACATATGATGAGGCGATCACAAAGGCCTGTATCGAACTGCAGACAACAAGCGAACACCTGCATGTGGATGTGATTGAAAAAGGGACCAATGGTCTTTTTGGTGTTCTGGGAGGAAAACCCTGTGTAATCCGCGCACGGGTTATGACAGAGGAAGAAATTACGGAAATGGAAGAAAAGGCGGCAGCGGAAAAGAACAAAGCCGAAGAAGACCGTAAAAGAGAAGAAAAGGCAGCAGAAGAAAAAAACAAAGCCGAAGAAAATCGTAAAAGAGAAGAAAAAGCGGCAGAAGAAAAACGCGCGGAAGAAAGAAGAAAAGAAAAAACAGAGGGCAGCGCATCGGAAAGATCTTCTGTTCCGGATAACAGTTCCGAAGGGATAAAAGCAGGACAGAAAAAGGAAAACGGGGATAAGCCCAAAAAAGAAATCAGCGAAGAAGATGCAGAAGCGCTGCAGAAAAAAGCGGAAGATTTTCTGACCGGTCTTTTCAGGGCGATGGATGCATCCGTTTCGACAGAAAGCGAATTTGATCATGAGGAAAATGAACTTTCCGTTCTTCTGAACGGGGACGATATGGGAATCCTGATCGGAAAACGCGGGCAGACGCTGGATTCTCTTCAATATCTGACCAGCCTTGTTGTAAACAAGCATCATGAAGGATATATCCGGGTAAAACTGGACACAGAAAATTATCGGGAACGCCGGGAAGAAAAGCTGCAGACGCTGGCAAAAAATATTGCCGGTAAAGTAAAGCGTACCAGAAGGCCGGTTTCTCTGGAAGCCATGAATCCGTATGAGCGCCGCATCATCCATTCCGCACTGCAGGATGATCCGGACTGCACCACGTATTCCGAAGGGGAAGACCCGTATCGCCATATCGTTGTGGTTCTGAAAAAAGACAGGAAATAAAAAAATCTATAGCGGCTTGGTGAAAGAAGGCCTTTAAAATCATCGTTTCCGGATGGTTTTTGGGCCTTTTCTATTGGGAGGGATCATGCAGAAAACGGAGGGGACCATTGCCGCGATTGCAACGGCGATGTCGGAAAGCGGAATAGGAATTGTGCGGGTAAGCGGAGAAAGCGCCGTTTCGATCGTTCAGAAAATTTTTACCGGAAAACTGGAACATTCCGCAACGCATACCATCCATCACGGCTATATCACGGAAAATAAAAAAGGGATCGATGAAGTTCTGGTTTTGCTGATGAGGGCACCGCACAGTTATACCGGTGAGGATACCGTTGAGATCGACTGCCACGGCGGCATTCTGGTCACACAGAAGGTGCTGGAGGCGGTATTGAATGCGGGCGCAAAAATTGCGGAGCCGGGAGAATTTACCAAACGTGCGTTTTTGAACGGAAAAATGGATTTGAGCCGGGCGGAAGCCGTGATTGATGTGATTCAGGCAAAGAATAACTTTGCGCTGAAAGCGGGTCAGATGCAGTTAAACGGAAAACTGTCGGAGGAGATCAAAAGCATCCGCGCCGAAATTCTGGAAGAGACCGCCCGCATCGAAGCAGCGCTTGACGACCCGGAGCATTATGATCTGACGGGATATCCGAAACAGCTGCAGATAAAACTGGACGGACTGATTGCAAGAACGGAAAAAATGATACAGAGTGCCGATAACGGCATTGTAATGCGGGAAGGGATACGGACGGTCATTCTCGGGAAACCGAACGCAGGGAAATCTTCGCTCCTGAACCTTCTTACCGGAGAAGACCGTGCGATCGTGACAAGCGTAGCCGGGACCACAAGGGACACGCTGACGGAATTTATCAGGATGAACGGGATTTCGCTGAATATAACGGATACGGCGGGAATCCGGGAAAGTTCGGAAGCTGTGGAAAAAATCGGGATTGAAAAGGCGCGGAAGGCGGCGGAAAGTGCAGATCTCATTCTGTGCATGCTCGATAAATCGTCCGCACTGGATCAGAACGATCTGGATGTACTCTCCTTAATTGAAAAAAGAAAGGCCATTGTACTCTTAAACAAATCAGATCTTTTGCAGGCAGTGACCGAAGAGGAAATAAAAAGAAGGACCGCACATCCTGTCATTGAATTTTCGGCAAAAGACGGGACAGGACTTCCCGAACTGGAAGAACAGATCCGAAAAATGTTCTTTCACGGAGAGATCAATTTCAATGATCAGATTGTGATCACCAGCAAAAGACATAAAGAAGCACTCATGGAGGCAAGAGATTCCCTGAACCTGACAAAAAACAGCATCATACAGGGGCTTCCGGAGGATTTTTTTTCAATTGATCTCTTCCATGCCTATGAGATTCTCGGCAGGATCACGGGAGAAACCGCAGAAGATGACCTGATCAATGAAATTTTTTCCAAATTCTGCATGGGAAAGTAAAAGACGGAAAACGAAAAACAGATCCGGAGGAACAAAACAGAGGAACAAAACAGAGAAACAAAACGGAGAAATATAACAGAGAAACAAAACAGAAAAACAAAACAGAGAAACAAAACAGAAAAACAAAACAGAGAAACAAAACAGAGAAACATATCGGAGAAACAAAACAGAGAAACAAAACGGAGAAATATAACAGAAAAACAAAACAGAGAAACAAAACAGAAAAACAAAACAGAGAAATATAACAGAAAAACAAAACAGAGAAACAAAACGGAGAAACATATCGGAGACACAGGATGTTTTAAGGAAGAAATGAAAAACAGATCCGCAGGATCTGCAGGAGAATATCAAACGGCATGCAATGTTTCGGAGGAAAAATGGAAAAGGGAATAGAAGAAAATTATGATGTTGTGATCATCGGCGCCGGACATGCAGGCTGTGAAGCGGCTCTTGCCGCGGCAAGGCTCGGTCTTGAAACGATCGTATTTACCGTCAGTGCGGACTCTATTGCCTTCATGCCGTGCAATCCCCATGTGGGAGGGACATCGAAGGGACATCTGGTCCGTGAACTGGACGCACTGGGCGGAGAGATGGGACATAATATTGATAAAACCTTTATTCAGTCCAAAATGCTGAATGAGTCCAAAGGCCCGGCAGTGCATTCTCTCCGTGCGCAGGCGGATAAACATGCCTACAGCTGTGCCATGCGAAAAACACTGGAAAATACGCCGCATCTTTCCATCCGCCAGGCGGAAGTGAGTGAGCTTATCACCGAAATCATTCCGCAGGAGCCGGAAAAAAAGACAGAAAAGACAGAAAAGGCAGAAAAGGCAGAAAGAACGGAAAAGCCGGAGAAGGAAAGCAGGGATCAAAATCAGATCCTCAGAAAATGTACCGGAGTAAAAACCGTATCCGGAGCCGTCTATCATGCAAAGGCAGTGGTTCTCGCAACAGGCGTTTACCTGAATGCAAGATGCCTTTTCGGAGAAGTGAGGGAATATACCGGCCCCAACGGATTAAAAAGCGCGGTCTATCTTACGGATTCCCTGAAAGCAAACGGAATTATCATGTACCGGTTCAAAACAGGGACACCTGCGCGCGTAGACGGGAGAACGGTTGATTTTTCCAAAATGAAGGAACAAATGGGGGATATTCCGGTTGTTCCGTTTTCTTTTGACACGGATCCGGCGGATGTTCAGAAAAAACAGGTCAGCTGCTGGCTTACGCATACAGGAGCGGAAGCCGCAAAAATCATCCGGGAAAATATAGACCGTTCTCCGCTTTACAACGGAAGCATCAAAAGTACGGGACCGCGTTACTGTCCGTCAATCGAAGACAAGGTCATGAAATTTCCGGATAAAGACAGCCATCAGATTTTCGTAGAGCCGGAAGGCATGAATACGCATGAAATGTATCTGGACGGAATGTCTTCCTCTCTTCCGGAAGATGTACAGTACCGCGTGATTCATTCCGTGCCCGGTCTGGAACATGCCAGCGTTGTGCGTAATGCCTATGCAATTGAATATGACTGCATTGATGCCCGTCAGCTCTCCGCTTCTCTGGAATTCAAAAATATTTCAGGCCTTTTTGCGGGCGGACAGTTTAACGGAAGTTCCGGGTATGAGGAAGCAGCAGCACAGGGATTTATGGCAGGCGTGAATGCGGCCATGCTTGTATCCGGCAGAAAACCATTTGTGATAGATCGTTCGGAAGGATATATCGGAGTCCTGATCGATGATCTTGTTACAAAGGAAAGCCATGAACCTTACCGGATGATGACATCGCGCTCCGAATACCGTCTTTTATTAAGACAGGACAATGCGGATTTGCGGCTGTCCGGGATCGGTCACAAAATTGGGCTTGTTTCGGATGAAAAATTCGAAAAAGTAACAAAAAAAGAAACAGAAATCCGAAATGAAATAACACGATTAAAAAATACTACGGTCGGAGCAACGAAAAATATGCAGGAGTGGCTTTCAGAACACCGGTCCACACCCTTGAAAAAAGGTTCCACACTGGCGGAAATCATTTGCCGACCGGAACTTAATTATTTTATGTTAACTGATATAGATGCGGAAAGACCTTTGCTTGACAGAGAAACCGCAGAACAGGTTAACATCAACATCAAATATGAAGGGTATATTCACCGGCAGGAACAGCAGGTAAGGCAGTTTCAGAAAATGGAGGGGAAATTGCTCCCGGCGGATTTTGATTATGGGACGGTCGGGAGTCTTCGTCTGGAGGCCATACAGAAGCTGAACAAAGTAAGACCGCGGTCCATAGGTCAGGCTTCCCGGATTTCAGGAGTATCTCCTGCCGATATTACCGTCCTTCTGGTTAACCTGGAGGCCGGAAAAATCCGACAGATATCCGAGGATGAGAACGGAGGGAAAAAAGGATGAGCAAGGAATTCAAAGAGCTTATGGAGAAAAGCCTGGAAGGACTCCCGATCCGGCTAAACACAAGGCAGACGGAACAGTTTGAACAGTTTTATCTGGATCTGGTCGAAACAAATAAAGTAATGAATCTGACGGCAATTACCGAAAAAAATGAAGTTATCCGAAAGCATTTTGCAGACAGTCTTGAAATTATCCGGGCAGTGCCGGATCTGGCTGAAAAGCCGTATCAGATTCTCGACCTTGGAACGGGAGCCGGTTTCCCGGGGATTCCGATGGCTATTGTCTGGCCGAATCTTCAGCTTTTTCTGTTGGACAGCGTCAGTAAAAAACTCCGGTTTGTTGAAAAAGAGGGAAAAGAACTGGATCTTAAAAATATAAAAATCTTTCACGGACGGTGTGAAGATCTGGCGAATGATCCGGAACACAGGGAGAAATATGATATCTGTGTGTCCCGCGCTGTCGCAAATTTATCCACATTGTCAGAATATTGTATTCCGTTTGTCCACAAAAACGGGGTATTTATCCCCTATAAAACTGAAAATATAGATTTTGAACTTAAAAATGCGAAAAATGCACTCGCAAAACTGGGCGGAACCGTCAGAAATATTATCCGGTTTTCTCTTCCGGAAGAAGGAGACAGAAGTCTGGCAGTGATTGAAAAAACGGGGATAACACCTAAGTGTTATCCCCGAAAGGCCGGAATTCCGTCAAAACAGCCATTGTAGTTTTTTGGATACCCGCATCGGGCAGAAAATGTTTCACGTGAAACACTACAGAAAATCTTTTACTTCCCGCAGGAAATCTGCGGGTTTTTCAATCTGAGGAAAACGCTTGCATTTTCCAAGCACAATGCGGTTGATTTTTGGGCTGCACGCATAAAATTCTTCCGCAGTCCGGTTCCCGTCTTTTTCTGCGGCACCTGTAATGAGCAGAACTTCATTCGGAAGATCCCGGAGTGAAGTTCTGATATCGCAGCAGGTATAGTTTCCGGCAATGCTTGCATAGAGGGATTTTGGGGAATCCCCGAGGTGAGCGGATTCATACCGGGTGTTAAGGTAACTATCGGGAATAAGGCAAGGCTCGAAAAAATCCCTCAAAAAAATCTGCTCCGCAAGAGGCTGACGCCCTACGGCGATATGATACAGAAAAGTACCAAAAACAGGCAAATTCAGGATGGTACGATACAATCTTCCGGATTTATCAGGAGCCTTCACACCTTTTGATAATGATTCCGGAGAGATAAAAATTATTTTTCCGAAAAGCTCCGGGGCCATACGCGCGGCCATGACAACAAGAGGAACGGAAGCCCCTTCACAGATTACATCGGTTTTATTTCCTATTTTGGTTCGGATAAAAGTATTCAATACTTCCGTGTACAGAAAATTCGTATAAATCAGATTCGGTTTGTCTGAAAGACCGCAGCCCAGAAGGTCCGGCGTATAAACCGTATGCCCTTCGGACAAAGCCGGAACAATTTTTTCCCAGTCTTTTCCGGAGGCGTAACATTTCAGATCATGTATAAGAAGGAGCGGGGATCCGGAACCTTCTTCTCTGTATGCAATCTTTCCCTCTTTGAATGAAAAAACCGAGAATCTCGTTTTTTTCAGAGTTTCATCCATTGTTGCTCTGATCCGGATAATCCGGTTTGTCAGATCGGCAGCAAGTACGGAAGCCGCAGCCAGACTTAAAAAAAGAATCACTTTATTTTTTGTTTTCATAAATCTCCTTTCCGCACTTTTGGCAACCACATCAATTATATCGGTTTGTCATTTTACAGTCAAATGTTTCACGTGAAACATTTTTCAAATATTTTTAAAATCCTGATAGGCGTTCATAATGCGGGCAAAAACACAGGAACAAAAGACAGAAAAAAATACAGAAAAAATGCAGGAACGAAACGCAGGAACGAAATACAGGAACGAAATGCAGGAACGAAATGCAGGAACGAAATGCAGGAACGAAATGCAGGAACAAAATGCAGGAACGGGGTACAGAAATGAGAAGTAAAGTTTAAAATGAAGCACAGAACAATAAAACCGGATAATCATATTCTGACCCGAAGCATATGTATATGTCATTTCAGAACCAAATGTTTCACGTGAAACATTTTTCAAATCCTGATAGGAGTTCATAATGCGGGAAAAAACACAGGAACAAAATCCAGGAACAAAATGCAGGAGCAAAATACAGGAGTAAAATACAGGAACAAAATGCAGGAATAGGATACAGAAATGAAAAACAAAGTTAAAAATGAAGTACAGAACAAGAAAACCGGATAATCATATTCTGACCCGAAGCATATGTATATGTCATTTCAGAACCAAATGTTTCACGTGAAACATTTTTCAAATCCTGATAGGAGTTCATAATGCGGGAAAAAACACAGGAATAAAATCCAGGAACAAAATGCAGGAGCAAAATATAGGAACGCGGTACAGAAATGAGACGCAAAGTTTAAAACAAAGTGCGGAGCAATCCGTAATTACTTTTGGCGATCACATCATATCAATTATAATAATTATAATAATAAAGAAGGAGAATTCATCAGAATGTCCGAAAAAAGAAAGAAAAAAACTGCGTCCACCAAAAAAATATAAAAAAATGTATGAAAAAATCTGATTTCTTGAATTTTACCCCACAAAAGATGAGAACTATGATATACTTTTATGGCTTGCCTGCAGGTGGGAAAAAGGACTTGGGACACGCCCAAACATGAGTTGCAAGACATCCAGTGGATGTCTGCTCTGCAACGACCGCAGCGAAGCGCAGACAGAAGTGGGGCAGGGGCCCC
>Ga0163159_1001216_pt1 | contig 25767 bp, 18 predicted proteins | sample BioMet9_FD_108702 | JGI IMG/M metagenome (GOLD analysis project Ga0163159, IMG submission 108702) | Microbial communities from bioreactor (seeded with sewage sludge) at Lawrence Berkeley National Lab, California, USA - Biofuel... | ecosystem: Engineered > Bioreactor > Anaerobic > Unclassified ... | reverse complement strand
CTTTTTGCCTATATATATGCGCGGGTTCCTGATGATCGTCTTTTTGCCCGGGATGATGACGACCCTCTTGGAAACAAGCCGATAGTGCGGGTTGGGGAAATCGCAGGTCGTAGACGTTACGCCCAGCCATTCGGCCACCATCTGGTCGTCCGTGTATTTTTTAGCCGCCGATTTCCTGATCAGTCCCTGCTTTACGGCATCCTCGAGCGGCATCACGTTGATGTCGTGACCTTTCATGTACATGGCTTCCATTTTGCCGTAGGCGTCCTTCATGACGCCGCGGCGCGTGCCCAGATTGTAGTCAAGCTGTTTGCCGGAAATTTTCTGGGTGCCGGAGAAAACCACCACGTCGTTTCTGGCATCGGAATAAGCCGTAACGTTCTGGCTGTCGGATTCATACCTGGCGGCCGGAGCAAAAAGCCGCAGCTCTTTGTTTCTCATCTTCACATTGCCTTCGGCGGTAGCTACTCCGGTGCTGTCCTCGTAATTCACCTCATCCGCGTCAAGCAGCACTTTATTTGGATCGTTCTCTTCAGCCGCGAAACATCCGGCCGAGGGGAATAAAAGGCAAAAAATCAGCGCTGTCAGCGCTAAAACGGATAAAGCCGTCCTGTTTCTGAAACAAATCATCAGTTATCCTCCAACGTGGCCGTACAGCCGCCCGACATTTCGCAGTCGCCGCTGCGCGCCGCGTAATAACCTGTCTTGCCGGTGATCCTCACCTTGCCCTGACTCAGCACCACGTCGTTCGACAGGTTCCACATCTCGTCTGCGGCTTTGTAATAGAGAGAGCCGCTTTTCAGAAAATATTTTTTGTCTCCCTTGATATAGGTGGCAAAAGGCCTTTCCAGCGTCAAATCATTATTGCTCCGCGCAAAGGTGCCGTTTACCGCGAGTATCTTCGTCTTGGTTCCGTCTTTGCCGCCGATCGTAACGTCAAGCGATTTGCCGTAGATGATGCCGTCGCGGTGCTCAACCATCGGCGATATAAACGTCCAGTGGTCTCCGTTGATGTCGCGTTCGAGCCTGATGTTCTCCACCACAATGTCCGGCAGCTTAGCCGTCTTGATGTCGGTAAGGTGCAGGTCCCGCCAGAAATACACGCCGAGCAAGGCTATAACTGATACTATCGCCGCAATATAGAGCATCCAGCGGGACAAGCGCCTGAATATCAACAGTGTCTCTCCGTTACTGATTGACGGGCTGGCTGCCCTGCGGCGCCTGCACGTCGCCGGACGTCACGATCGACGAAATCTGGCTGGGGATCTTGTAAGCCTGAGCATTGGCGTCTTCCGTGGTCTCCACATAGAACAGCGTGCCCTGCTTGAGCTGTTTGTCCGAGCCGCGCACGAGGAAACCGCCGGCCAGACCGACGGGGCCCAGCAGCACAGCGCCTGCAAAGCTGGCGCCAGCCGCGCCGATAGCGGCGGAATCAACTTCCATGGCTTTCTTGGCCGCCTGACCGACCCCGACGGTGACGGACGAAGGGCCAAGCAGTTCAAGCGCGTCAAAGGCCATATCTATCTCGGATGCGCGGCCGAAGCTGCGCGGCGGCTTGACTTTGGTGATGTGTGCAAAGACACGGCTGCCTTTAGGGGCGAAGAGATTGCCGTCTACGATGATCTCCTCCGTGAGGTTAAGCACCACCTTATCGTCAACCTTTACGTTGCGCACAGAGAGCGTCTGTCCCAGCGCGCACTTGACGACAGTAGTCTTAGGCAGCGCGGCCGGCGTGGCGAGCACACCCTCCGGCAGCAGTTTGGTGATAAGTTTCTCTACGCGCGCGGCCAGGGCTCCACCCTGCACCGAGCCTTCAAGCACCGCCTCCAGCGTGTCGACGCGGCGAGCCATTGCCCAGGAAGGGTGCACTTCTCTGGAAACGCCCCATTCCGTCACGGCAAGTTTAAAAAGCAGCGACGGCTGGGTCGTGCTGCCCTTCTCGAGGAAATCCAGCATGGCCGTCTGCCGCTCCGTAAGGCTGCCAGGCAGCTCGCGCCCGAACACTTCCTTCTCCACGTTCGCGAGCCTGTTCACAAGGCCACCGCCCTGAGGCGCGCCGTAGACGATCGTCTCGATCCTCTCCAGCGTCTGGAAAGCCTGCCCGCTGTCCGATGTAGTCAGATTCGCAGTGTCGTCGGCAAAGACCGGCAGAGCAGCCATCGCAAGGATCAATACCGCCAGAGCCAAAATTCGCTTGCCATGTTTCATTATAAAGTGCCTCCCCTCAGTTCTGATGCTGTTTTAACCATTTTTTCTCTTCAGCGCGGCCGCGATGAAATCCCTGAAAAGCGGGTGCGGACGCACCGGTCTTGAAAGGAATTCCGGATGGAACTGGACTCCTATCATCCACGGGTGATTTACGTTTTCCATGATCTCCACCTGTCCGCCGGTCGGGCAGACGCCCTCGACCATCATGCCGGCTTTGGCGAACTGCTCTATGAATGCGTTGTTGAACTCAAAGCGGTGGCGGTGGCGTTCGCTGATCGTCGTATTGCCGTAAATAGCCGCGGCCTTGGAGCCCGGTTTGATCTCGCAGGGATAAGCGCCGAGGCGAGACGTGCCGCCGATGTCGGTCACGTCCTTCTGTTCGGCCATCAGGTGGATGACAGGATATTTGGTGTTTTCGTCCATCTCCAGACTGTTGGCGCCTTCGAGCCCCAGCACGTCGCGCGCGAACTCTATCACCGCAACCTGCATGCCTAGGCAGAGGCCAAAATAGGGGACGTTGTGCTCACGCGCGTATTGCGCGGCTCTGATCATACCTTCGAAACCGCGCTGGCCGAAACCTCCGGGCACCAGAATGGCGTTCGCGCCGGAGAGAATCTCCTCGACGTTGCCGGTCTCCAGGTCGCTTGATTCCACCGGGAACACTTTGACTTTGACGCCGTTTGCGACGCCGGCGTGCCCAAGCGCTTCATTGACGCTGAGGTACGCGTCCTTGAGGCTCGTATATTTGCCGACAAGCGCGACCGTGACCTCGCCCTCGCGAGAATCCAGACGCTGGAGGAATTCGTTCCAATCCCTCATGTCTGGCTCCTTGTCGGTAGGCAGGCCCAGTTTTTTAAGCACCATCGTATCGAAGCCCTGCTCGTGCAGGACCGCGGGAATGCGATAAATGGAATCGGAATCGATCGCCTCTACCACGCAATCCGGAGCCACGCTGCAGAAAAGACCGATCTTTTCGCGCAGATCGCGTCCGACAGGGTACTGTGAACGGCAGACGATCACGTCCGGCTGGATGCCGATCCTGCGCAGCTCGTTGACGCTGTGCTGCGTCGGTTTCGTTTTTAACTCGCCGGAAGCGGCGATGTAGGGGACCAGCGTTACGTGGCAGTAGAGCAGATTCTCGCGGCCGATGCGGCCCGCCAGCTGGCGAATGGCCTCAAGGAACGGCAGCCCCTCGATGTCTCCCACCGTACCGCCGATTTCGGCTATCACGATGTCCTTATCCTTGCCGACGCGCAGGATGCGGTCCTGTATCTCGTTGGTGATGTGGGGAATGACCTGCACGGTGGCCCCGTTGTAGCCGCCCTCGCGCTCGCGCGTAATGACGGCCTGGTAGACCTTACCTGTCGTACAGCTGTTGACGCCCGTGATCGGTTCGTCGATGAAACGCTCGTAGTGGCCAAGGTCGAGGTCCGTCTCCGCCCCATCCCAGGTTACAAAGACCTCTCCGTGCTGAAAGGGGTTCATGGCCCCGGCGTCTACATTGATATACGGGTCCATCTTGAGAATGCTCACCTTGAAGCCTCTGCGCTTCAGAAGCGCGCCCAGCGAAGCCGCCGTGATTCCCTTGCCCAGAGAAGAAACGACTCCGCCTGTCACAAAAATAAATTTCGTCATCGAATACGCCCCTTTTTGCTGCTGTATTTATTATAAAACTTTTATCTGTCTTCTACCTCAGATATCCTAAAGGATTAACAGGCGCACTGCCGCGACGCACCTCAAAATGGCAGTGGTTGCCGGTCGAGCGCCCCGTGCTGCCCACTTTGGCAATGACCTGCCCCGCGTGTACCACCGTGCCCCTGCCCACGCAGAGAGAGCTGCAGTGGCCGTAAAGCGTGGTAAGGCCGCTGGCGTGTTCGACCACGACCGCCTTGCCATAACCGCTCATCCAGCCGGCGTACACGACCCTGCCGTCACCGGCAGCCTGAATCGGGCGACCTCTGGGCGCCCTGATGTCAAGCCCTGCGTGGAAAGCCCTCCTGCGGCCGAACGGGCTCCGGCGCCAGCCGAAGTTGCTCGAGATCTGCCCCATTACCGGCCAGCGGAAGCGGCGGGAGGCTCGCGTGATGATGCTCTCCGTCGTTTTGCGCACTTTTATCTTCGTTTTGCCCACTGTCGTTTTGACCACAGTCTCCGTAGTCTCCACCACGGCGGTCATATGGCCTTCAGGCAGGAAGAGCTCGCGGCCCCAGGCGACCTTTTCGGTCTTGCCAAGCGAGTTCGCCAGCATCACGGCGCCGACCGAGGAGCCGTACCTGTCTGCCAGCTCGGCAAGATCTACATTTTTGCCGGCCTTTATGAAAATACCGTCCTGGTTTGGAATGCGCAGGACGGAACCGGGCTTGAGTTTGTTGATGTCTTTGAATTTGTTGGAACCGACGATGGTATCCACGTCGAGGTTGAACTTATTTGCGATGGACCAGAGCGTGTCGCCGTTCTGCACCACGTATGCTGTGACGGCTATGCGCCTGCCGCCCTTGCTGAGTGCGATCTCCGCGAGCTGCAGCTTCTTGACGTAGGCCAGCGTCTGTTTGATGTATTGAGGACTATCTGGAATATAGAGCACGTCTGAATATTCGAGTTTTTCGTCCGGCGTGAGGGCATTGGCTTTGCGAATGTCCGCCGCGGAAATGCCGAACTCCTTGGCAATGCTCTCCAGCGTGTCGCCCTTGTCCAGTACGACCTCTTCCCAGTGGATATCCTCGTCGAGAGCCGACTTGTCCTGGCTTGAGATAAGCCCGTCGCCGCGGGAAAGAGCTCCGTAGAGCTTGAGTTCTTCCTCCGAAAGCGACGGAACGCTGGGAATGGGGCCGATGCCGATCGGCACGATAGCGGTTTTTTCGCTGTCAGTGTCAGCCGCCTCCGCCTCTGCGAGCAGGTCTGAAACATCCACCATGAAGAAGCCTCTGTTGTCGATGGGCTGGTCCGGTTCGGCCTTGTCCATGCCCACCCAGTACATGCCGCTCTTCTCGGCCGCCATGGCGGCGAAGACGACAGAGGCGAACACTGCTGCCAGCATGAACAGGCAGAAGATCCAAGCCTTTTTCTTTCTCGAATTCCTATCGGACCCTTCCGGCATCAGCGGCTCCCCATGATATCAGTCTGTGTTAATTAACCTTTATTGTAGCAAGAAAATCCTTGTTCGTCGCGGAATTCTTGAGTCGGTCGAGGATCAGGTTCAGGACCTCGGTCTCGTCCATATTGGCGATCTTGCGTCTCAGTATCCAGATCCGCTGCAGATCGTCCTCCGGCACCAGCAGTTCTTCCTTGCGCGTGCCGGACTTGGTGATGTCGAGGGCGGGGAAGATGCGCTGCTCGGCGATCTTGCGCGAGAGATGCACTTCCATGTTGCCGGTGCCCTTGAACTCCTCGTAAATGACGTCGTCCATGCGGCTGCCGGTCTCCACCAAGGAGGTGCCGATGATCGTAAAGCTGCCGCCGTTTTCAATATTGCGGGCGGCGCCGAAAAATTTCTTGGGGAAGTAGAGCGCGGCCGGATCCATGCCGCCTGAGAGCGTGCGGCCGGAAGGAGGCACGACCAGGTTCGACGCGCGCGCGAGTCTGGTGATGGAATCAAGCAGCAGCACCACGTCCTTGCCTACTTCCACGAGACGCTTGGCCTTTTCGAGCGCCAGCCCCGCCACGCGGATATGCTCTTCGGCAGGGCGGTCGAACGTGGAAGCGATGATCTCTCCGTCCACGGAACGTGCCATGTCCGTAACTTCCTCAGGACGTTCGTCTATCAGCAGCACCATAAGGATGACTTCCGGATGGTTCGTGGTGATAGCGTTGGCTATGTTCTTTAGCAGCGTCGTCTTGCCTGCCTTCGGCGGCGAGACGATCAGCGCCCTCTGCCCTTTGCCGATCGGCGCGAAGAGGTCCACGCAACGCGTGGAGAGCATCTTTCTCTCCGTTTCCAGATTGAGCTTTTCGGTAGGGAAGATAGGCGTAAGAGCTTCAAAATGCGGCCTTCTGCGCGCTTCTTCCGGATCGGTAAAGTTTACGTTTTCAACGCGCAGCAGAGCCTCGTAATGTTCCTGTTCCTTAGGCGGACGGATAATGCCCCAAACCACGTCGCCGTTGCGCAGACCGAATCTGCGAATCTGCGACGAGGATACATAAATATCGCTGCTGCTTGGGAGCAGACCAGACGGGCGCAGGAAACCGTAGCCGTCCGGCATGCATTCGAGGGTGCCGCCGCCGAAACGGTAGCCGAGCGCTTCCGCCTGGGTGCGGAGGATGTCTACGATGAGGTCGTCCTTGCGGCGGGCCGAAACCGACTGCATGCCGACTTCATCCTTGGCTATGCGGCGCAGTTCTGCGATAGTCTGCGACGCCAGGAAGTTGAAGCTCAATTTGGGCCTTACGTGCTTGTACTGATCCTTGTTGTTCTTCTCTGTTTCCGCTTCCTGCCGGCGGTCTGTCTGGGGTTCTTCCGCCGGCTGCTCAGCCGGCATCTTTTCCTCAGCCGGCTGCGGCTGTTCAGGCTGCGGGATCTGAACCGGGGCTGGCTTTCTCTCGAACCTTCTGACTTTGACGGCGGGCTTCGTCATTGGATGCCTGCGAACATCGGCGCCGACGCGCGGACGGCGTTCCCGTTTTTCCTGCGGGGCTTCCTCTGACTGCGGCTCTGTCCGTACGGGAGCCTCTGCCGCAGGCTTTGTTTCCGGCTGTGCGGCAGCTTCTTTTTCCTGAATCGCCGCCGTTTCAACCGGCGCAGATTGCTCCGCGGCCTTGGCGACAGATTTCCTCACTCGCTTGCGGGAGGGTTTTTCTTCCTCCTGAGCGATAACTTTCACTTCTGCTGTTTCTTCCTTTTTCTTCCTTGGCAAGCGTCAGACCTCCAGGTCCGTGTCATTTCCTTCTGACTACGTTAAATTTTATCTCCGACCATTTTTTAGCCGGCGTCGATACCGTAACCGTATAAGCGCCAACCGGCAACGGGGTACCATCTTCGCGGAGCAGGTAAAAAGCTCTCACTCCGTCCTTTGTCATAAGTTTCAGAGATTCAGTAAGCACAAGATCCTTCCCGTAACGCCACGATACCTGCACGCGGCTGCCCTCCGATGCGGAGGAATATTTGAACCACAGGCAAATCTGACGGGAACCGTACGGGACGTTTTGACGCACGTTCAGAGGCTGTCTGTTTTCATCAAGCTCCTGACAAACGACGGCGTTCTCAATGCGGAAAGATTTTACGAACGTGCCGCCTCGCAAACTCCAGGCGCTCAGCAGGATCAGCAGTACAACTAATGCTCCCAGAAATATGAGCGGCTTGCTGCCTGAAAACAGGTCAAAATTGCGCTTATCCATATGACCGCTCACTCCTTGACCGTATATTCTATCATAAGAGGCCGAAATAACGTCAAATCATTTTGCAAATTCATCGAAAAGAGTTTTCAGTTTGGATACTATTTCATCCTGTACGGCCAATGGGAAACCGTCGACCGACGGTTCGCTTTTGAGACTGACTCCGTCCACGGCTCCGCAGCCGCAGAGCGCATTCAGCATAGATTCTTCCTCTCCGCCGCATGGGCCGCACCACTCGCCCCAAATAAAAGAGAGCGCGGCGGAAAGCGCGTAGGCTCCCCAGTTGCTGACATCGACAGGCAGAGAAGCGGAGGCAGCCACCACCGAAAGGCAGGCGGAATAGTGCGGCAGCAGCACGGAAAGCTGTGTCAGAAAATTTCCCATGCCGACCTCGTTGCCTCCGTCGCCGATCCCAACCACGGGGAGACCTGTGGAAAGACTGCGGTCAGCGATGGCGTCCAGAGGTGAAGCCCAGCGGGATACGTCTTTGCCGCGCATGTTGTAGTAACGGCCATCGGCCGCGCGGCCTAAGCGTTCGGTAAAAATGACGGCCTCCGGCGCGAATTCGCCGGCAAAGTACTCGGCGGACGGGACCATCACCAGCTCGCCGGGGAAACCGACTACGGCTGCGCATTCGCGCAGGGCCTGCAGGCAGAGTTCGTCGGTCCAGATCTCGGCTTCACAGCCATGTTTACGAAAAGCGCGAGCCAGCATAGCTGCGCCGCAGGGACCATCCGTTTCCGGCGCCTGCGCCTCCGGAACGTAAAAACCGGACACGACCGCCACTCTCTTGACGCCGGACAACTGCTCCGCGGCTTTTTGCCACATCTCCGGCCTGCACAGCCGCGAAACACCGCGGCCGCCGCGATCCGAAGCAACAATCTCTGTTAGCGCAGCGGCAAATTTCAGGGGAAGTTTAAATGTTTTCTCCACTCTCAGATCTCCTGTCGTAGCACAGTTCTGCAAATAGCTTTAAATCAGCATGGCACAGGCGTTAAATGGTCAGCGTATCCAGCAGCCTCAGCATATCTGCGTCCAGCGGTCTTTTGTGAGCCCAGGACTCCTCCAGCGGAGAAGCCACGATCTCGCCGCGCACGCGGCCCACCATCTTGCCGAGCTGTCCTTCGAGCAGCACCTCGACCGACGCAGCGCCCAGGCGCGAAGCCAGCACCGTATCGAAACAGGAAGGAGCGCCGCCGCGCTGGATGTGGCCGATGACCGCTTCACGCGGATCGTAGTCGGATTCCTTCAGCTTTTCCGCCAGCTCATGGGCCGGCATCACGCCTTCGGCGAGCACAATGATTGAATGAGTCTTGCCGCGCTCCTTGGCGTAATGCAGCTTTCTGGCGATCGACTCCAGATCCACAGGCAGTTCGGGCACCAGCACATACTCGGCCCCGCATGCGACCCCGACTTCGAGCGCCAGGTAGCCTGCGTGGCGCCCCATCACCTCTACAATGAACATCCTGTCGTGGCTGGATGCGGTGTCGCGCAGCTTGCTTATGCACTCCAGCGCCGTATTGCAGGCCGTGTCGAAGCCGATCGTGCAATCAGTGCCGGACATATCGTTGTCGATGGTGCCTGGCACGCCGACGACAGGCACACCTCTTTTGTCAAGTTCCCTGGCACCGTGGAAAGAACCGTCGCCGCCGATGATCACGACGGCATCGATGTCGTGCATTTTGAGTTTGTCAACCGCTGAGTTGACGCCCTCCGGCTTCATAAACTCAGCGCAACGGGCCGTCTGCAGAATGGTGCCGCCGTGCAGGATGATGCCACCCACCGAGCTCCTCGTGAGTGGCACAAAATCTTCCTCCAGCAATCCCTCGTAGCCGCGGCGGATGCCGACGACTTCGAGTCCGCGGTAAAGAGCCGTGCGGGTGACGGCGCGGATCGCCGCATTCATGCCGGGCGCGTCGCCGCCGCTTGTTAGTACGCCTATTCTTTTTATCATAGTGAAATGCCCCCTTAAGAGCGAAGAAATGTCTGTTTATTTACAGTTCCAGATCCCAGGCCGCCGGATTTTCGCGCGAAGGAACCCGGCGGGTCCATACAAAGGCTGCCGACACAACGCCGCCAGCCGTTTCGACTGCATGTTTGGCAGCTCTCAGAGTGCCGCCGGTCGTATACACGTCGTCGACCAGAATGATGGTTCTGCCCTTCAGTTCTTTCGCTGCGCAAAACGCGTTGAGCGGCAGAGAGCGGCGTTCATGCCCGGATTTGCCAGTCTGAGTGCCGGTCTCAATATTCCATAAAAGTGTATTATACAATATCGGCAGCCCACGTTCCTCGGCAATTCCGCCTGCAATCAGAAGCGTCTGGTTATAACCTCTGCGGCTCTTTTTGTGCAGCGGCACCGGCAGCACTCCGTCAGCTTCGACCGGAGGCAGCATGCGCGCCATCAGGCGGCCGATCGGCGCACCCAAATCTCTCGTGTTGTGATACTTAAGCGCCAGCAGGAAATCGCGGGCAGCCCCTTCGTGCAGAGCTGCAGCGTAACAGGGCGCGGAAGCTTCGCAGCAATTCAGGCCGTATTTGCCGCCGCACTCCAGACAGAAAGGAGGCAGCGGAGAGACCGAGCCGGAAAGACATTCAGGACAGTGAGAGACGCCTACGCGCCCGCAGACCGGACAGTGCTCGGGCCACAGGAGATGTATGAGGAAGGTATAAAATTCCTTAAGCGTCATGGATATAAAGAAGCTGCCCGCGCAGGTCCGCGCGGGCAGTTTTGCACAGCTGATTACAGGCTAGCCGCGGCCTTCCTGAGAGCCTCGGCCTTATCGGTCTTCTCCCAGGCTGGCAGCGGGCTGAGATCTGTGCGGCCCATATGGCCGTAAGCGGCCAGACGCTTGTACTGCGGCCTGCGCAGATCAAGGTCGCGGATGATAGCCGCCGGACGGAAGTCAAAGACTTCGCGCAGCAGCTTGGTGATCTTCTCGTCTGCGATCCTGCCGGTGCCAAACGTATTGACCATAATGGAAACCGGCTGCGCTACGCCGATCGCGTAGGCCACCTGTATCTGGCAGGAAGAGGCAAGCCCTGCCGCCACCACGTTCTTGGCAGCGTAACGCGACATATAGGCGCCGGAACGGTCGACCTTGGTCGGGTCCTTGCCGGAGAAAGCGCCGCCACCGTGAGGCACGGCGCCGCCGTATGTGTCTACGATGATCTTGCGTCCTGTAAGTCCGCTGTCTGCGGCGGGACCGCCGATAACGAAACGGCCGGTCGGGTTCACAAGAATGCGCGGTCTTTTCTCCACGAGATTCGCGGGGATCACCGGCTTGATAATATATTCCTCGACGTCGGCTGCAATCTGCGCCTGTTCCGTCGCCGGGTGATGCTGGGTGCTGACGACAACCGTATCGACGCGCACCGGTTTGCCGTCCTCGTATTCAACCGTCACCTGGCTCTTGCCGTCGGGACGCAGATATGGCAGCGTCCTGTTTTTGCGCACTTCCGCGAGCCTGCGGGCCAGCTTATGGGCCAGCGAAATAGGCAGCGGCATCAGTTCCTCGGTTTCGTCGCAGGCAAAGCCGACCATCAGCCCCTGGTCGCCGGCGCCGATTTTGTCGATCTCGTCGTTTGAAAGGTCTCTTGCTTCCTTGGCGTTATCCACGCCCATGGCGATATCGCCGGACTGTTCGTCGATCGCCGTCAAAACAGCGCATGTGTCACCATCGAAGCCATATTTGGCTCTGGTGTACCCCACGCCTTTGATCGTATCGCGCGCGATCTTGGAAATGTCCACATAGCAGTGCGTGCTGATCTCTCCGGCCACCACCACAAACCCCGTGCTCACAAGCGTCTCGCAGGCCACGCGGCCCATCGGGTCCTTTTCGAGTATAGCGTCCAGAACAGCGTCGGAGATCTGATCTGCGAGTTTGTCGGGATGTCCTTCCGTCACTGATTCAGACGAAATTAGATACCGTTCTTTGCTCAATTCCAACACCTCCGTAAAATATTTGCCGAATATTCTTTATTCAGCTTGTTCATTCTAACTCGTAACCGTTATTATGTACAGCGCAAAAAACAGGCTGCCGCATGAATTCAAGCCATACGCGGCACTGGCGCGCTAAAAACATGTGAAATATCTGACAAAACAAGGAATCGAGCACAGCTTCCGCGGCCGTATTTCAGCGCGTTTTTCCGCAGGCCTGTGTATTCAGCGTGTACATGCCGTTCTCGCCGCACAGCACTCCCTCTTTTTTCAGCTTGTTAAGTTCTGTTGAAAGACCGCTGCGATCTATAAAAAGGTAATCCGCGAGCTCCTGCTGGCTGTAAGGCACGGAAAATGGAGCTCCGCCGGCCTGCTTGGACCGTTCCAGAAAATACGAAAGAAGCTTGTCTCTCGTTGTGCGGGCAGACAGGTGGAGTACCTTGCGGCTCAAACCCACGTACTTTTCGGCCAGAATGTGCACGAGATTCTCGATCACCAGCAGATGCTGCGTGCATGACTTCGAACAGGTATGCAAAACAGCCTCTGTATCCATCAGCAGTACGGAACAGTCCGTCTGCGCTGTGATGTCAACCGTCGGCATCTGGTCGCGCGTACAGGAGAAAGCGTCGCAGACCAGCTGCCCCGGCTCGAAATAACTGATGACGCCGCGGCGCCCAAGCACGTCCTCGTAGACTGTCTGCACGCGGCCGGACGCGACAATGCCGACCATCCTGGCCGGTTCATCGGCCGCAAAAAGCACTTCGCCCCTGACAAAAACGCGCTTCCTGGCGCGCAGGCAGTTAAGCAGCGGAACCAGCGCGGCTTCATCCACTCCTTCAAAGAGCGGGTTTTGACGGTAGAGTTCCAAATATTTCTCCATTTTTTCCTCCATGTTGAAAATTCAACAGACTGCTCGCGATTATCGTAGTACATTCAACCCATCAAGTCAATATGAATAAAATGCTTAACTCAAACAAAAAAATGAAGGGAGAATCATCATGAACACCAGACAGCTGCACAGCGAATTAAAACCCAGAGGAAGCGCCGACGTCACCTACCTCGGGCATTCGGTCGATGAAATGATATGGAAATTTATGGAACAGCACAAGATACCGGGACTTACGCTGGCCATCGTGCAGGCGCCTTACATTCCGCGCGTAGTCGGCTATGGCGTTTCCGACGCGAAACAGCGTCGTCTGGCCTCCGCCAACACCATGTGGCCGGCCGGTCCCATCTCCCAGGCCTTTGCCGCAGTAGCCCTCATGCAGCTTCACGAGGCAGGCAGACTCGACGTGAACGATGCCTGCGGCAAATACATTCCGGAGCTGCCGCGCGAATTTGGCTCCATTCCGCTTCTTTCTCTGCTGCGCCATGCCTCGGGACTGCCGGATTACCGGGAGGAAGCAGGCTGGAAATACGATAAGAAGTTTACCTTCGCAGAGCTGCTGGCGCTGATCGCCGACCAGCCGCTGCGTTTCTCGCCCGGCACCAGAATCGAGCTCTGTGCGAGCAACATGCTGCTGCTCACGGAAACAGTCGCCCGCGCAAGCGGCAAGAGCTATCACGACTTCGTGAAGGAAGGGCAGATCGACTTTCTGCGCCTGCGGCGCACAGCCTTCGCAGAGGATCTCGGTTCCTTCGACGTCGAAGACGTGGCGAAGACCGGAGACGTGCACCAGGCTTTCAAGACAGACTTCCGCTTCATCGATCCCAGCGAACCTGCTCAGAGCTACGACGAGGCTGGTCTGCCTGTCGCCCGCGCCGAATCCTCGGCTCTGCGCGGTTTCTCCGACATCTGGGCCTCGGCCCAGGACATCTCCTTCTGGGATATCGGACTCGCAGGCGGCGTGCTGATTCACAAGCCGGAAAACCGCGCGCTGGTTTATGCGTCATGGAAGCTGCCTGACGGTTCCGACGCGCCGGCCGTGGCTGGCTGGCAGTTTTACCACCACCGCGGGCTTATGGACATCAAGGGCAGCGTCCCCGGGTATTCCAGCTTCCTGAGCCGTTTCACACATCCTGAGGAACTTGTCTGCGTCACGCTGCTCGCCAACAAAGAGGGCATTGACTTCACCAACCTGGGACGCCGCATCGCCGGCGCTTTTGGCGACCTGCTCTCCACCAACTATGATGACGAAAGGCTGTTCCTCGCGGAAGGACAGTTCTCGGCTGCGCAGACGGTCGAACGTCTGAAGGGCGAACTCGCCAAGCGGCAAATCCCGCTCTTCGCAGAATTCGACCATGCAGCCAACGCGCGTCAGGCCGGACTCCAGCTGCGCCCGACCACAGTGCTCGTCTTTGGCTCGCCCAAAGTCGGCACCTCGCTCATGCAGGCCGATCAGAGCATTTCACTGGAACTGCCGCTGAAGATCTCCGTATGGGAGGACGAGGCAGGCAGCACCTGGCTGGCCTTCCCGCGCATGAAGAACATCTCGGAGGCCTACGGCATGCAAAACTCGCCGGTGCTGACGGGAATGCAGTCGCTGCTTGAAACTCTCGTTGGCAAAGCAGCCAGCGCCTACTAAATTAGTTTCGGTTTTCGCAGCGCATAACAAAACAAATCCAGGCGTCAGCCGGCCCTCTGCGGCAGGCTGACGCTTTCTGTGCCGCGGACCAGCCGCGGATACAGAGCGCGTATCAAACAACGGTCAATCCGTTTTTCTGTGAAGTTCCTCCGCAATCATATACCAGCGCTGGACAGTATTTTCCAGACGGAAGTAGTGAACCAGGTAAGCCGCGCAGAGACAGAGCATGATCAGCAGGAAAACCAGAGAAAGTACATTTTTTATTGTGTATTCCAGATAAAAGGCGCAAAAAAACACGCCCGTGGCAAGCATCGTGACCAGCAAATGCACCAGCCGTTCGTGCTGGAGCCAGGTCAGTTTTTTTTCGTGCCAGGCCAGCAGTGCGGCCGGATCTGCGCCGGCGGCCAGCTGAGCTGCCACATATTGTTCGTGTTCGCGGCACCAGCGGATCATGTCGATGCCGAATGCCTTTGAATTGAGTTTATTTGTCATATTTAACGCCTCTGTCCTCCGCCAGGTTTTTTGTCTGTTAACGGAGTCCGCCCGCCCGCTCCGGCGCGTTTGTCCAAACAGGGCGGACTGCTGGATTCATTAGCGAAAATGATCTCGTCTGTCTGTAAAAATTCACGGGCTCTTCCGCCGTCAGCTCCACTCGCCGCCCAGATAAACCGGCTCTCCCTCATATTCCGGATCGATGGCCGCCACAGGCTTGCCGCAGCTCAGGGCGTAAAGCACCGTCGCGGCAGTACCGCTGTCAGCCCTGATAAGGGTCTCCGGCGGCAGTTTGGTGATCTTCATAAGTTTAGCGAGCGAATGAGATGCGTTTAGCACGGCGATAATTTTGTCGGCACGCTTGACCATCCATCTGTCGCGCTCCTCCATACAGCTCGGAGTATACCTTAAGGAGAGTACCTGCACCGACTTCGCGGCGCTGATAATGGCTTCATATCTGCTGCGCCAGTTTGCGTCAGCCATCTCCCTGATATGTCCTTCGTAGGGAACCGCGCAGATCAGCGAAATACTTGCGGCGGGGTTTAAATTTTTGACGCGCAGCACCGCCTCGGCGGCCCAAATGTCCGTTCCCATAGCCATGCCGGTGATGAATCTGAGTTCGCCGGAGTCTGACGCCAGCCGTACGATCAGCTTTTCAAGCTGTTCCTTGATGCGAGAACAGGCAGGAGCGCTCTCGTCATAGCCAAAGAACAGCTTCACCGGCCGATGCCCGGTAAACGCCACCGTGATCATTTTGACACCTCAAACGCCGGCACCCAGCCTTCTGTTCCGCCTTCGGCGGAAATTTTAATTTTCGCCCATCTGTCAATTTTCCTGACCACATGAGGCAGATAATCCACCGGACCCACAGCGCCCTTGTAAAACGCTGCGGAGCCGTCGGCTTTGTCCCAAACCGCGATGGAAACGACCGTCTCCGCCGTGCTGTCAAGATCCTTCTTTTGCACGAGAGCATAGGCGTGGTTCTCAGTTCTGGCGCCCGGCGCGCCGTTCATGCCGCGGAAGCGGGCGATATCGAAACGCGCTGTGGCCGCGTACTGCTCCGCTTTGGCTCCTGCCGCATAACCAACGATCTCGATTTCAGCCCCTGCCGCCGCGGTGCCGACTTTTTTGGCCGCTGCGACGTCTGGTTCCGATAACACGACAATACTCTCGCCGGCGTTCAGGCCTGTTATGCGCGCTTTGCCAGTGTAATCGTCGCTGACCGGCGCGTTTCTCTTCTCGATGTATTTTGCCGCCGCTATGCAGCAGATTATTACGATCAGACCCATGACAGCCAGCTGAGTCATGCCTTTTCTGGACATTTTCATCACTTCTTCTTTCTGCGCTGATTGTATAGTTCCCAGGTCCCGGACGTCAACCGTCAAGGTTGTAAATAATGGTTGTAAAACGTGCGGCATCTGTTATCCTGTCATCAGAAGAGGTGAACGCCATGACAGATTCTCAGCAGCCTGGATTCAAAACAGAACCAAACCGCATCTGGCTTCCTGACGAAAAAGGAGACATGCTGGCGGAAGTTCTTTTCCCCGCCGAGGGCGCAAACATTGTCAATATAACCCACACGTTCGTAGACGACTCTCTGCGCGGCCGTGGCATCGCCGGCAAACTGATGGAAGCAGCTGCGATGGAACTGCGCAGACAGGGCAAGAAAACAAAGCTGACCTGCCCCTACGCAGTGCAGTGGTTCCCCAGACACCCAGAGTTCAGCGACATTTTGTACAAATAACGCCGCCGACTGTTCCGGCTAGCAACCGGAATGTCTGGTCAGCGCCGAAGATATGGCAGCCGTCACGTTCTGGTCTTGCATTTGAAATCAGGCGGCGGCGCAGTATTTCTTCACGCGCAAAACGCCGGTCGGCTGACCGGCGTTCAAAGTGGTTTGCAGTTCAGCGCTGCTGCATAAATTACGCTTTGTCAGTGCCTGTTTTCGCTGCGGCCGCGATCGGCGCTTATCTGCCGGACATAGCCCGGCATGCAATCCAGCAGACGTTCTGTGAGGCTGGAACAGGCGTCTCTGATATCCTCCGCTTCGGCCTGCGACGCTGCGCGTCCGGTTTCTTCAAAAGTCACAAGCCGCGCCACGACCTCGCTTATCGCCCCGTCGGAATCAAACTTCCCGTCTACGCTGCGGCAGAGATCATAGAGGGCTGTCGGTTTCAAGACTGTAAAATATTCATCCAGATCGCCGCCGGCAACAGCCAGATACAGCTTAAAGGCCTTTTCCGCGGCAGCGATGGAGATGTCGCACAGCGAATCGTACATGCCTCTTTTGGCCATGATCTCGACAGCGGCTAGATCATGGCGGATCCCTTCCTGCCATTGCCTCAGTTCAGGCAAACTGCAGACTGGATTTAGCGCCGCTTTGCACCTTTCCGCAAAGGCCAGCAGTTTTTCAGCCTCGGCGACGCTCAGACTCGCAAGCTTAAGCTCGCGGGAATCGGCAAAAAAGTCGCACGCGCGGTCTGAACTGATGCCAAGGCGTACGCAAGTTTCGCAAATATTGATGTGTTTGATCTTTATCAGCAGGCGCAAACGATTTCTTATCGCCAGCCTGACGTCGTCTCCGGCGCTTGGACGCCGTGCCGCCACCCTGCCGTCGCATCCTGACGGAAACCGCCTTGCGCAGAAAATCATCTTTTGTATCCGCCGCTCGCTTATCACCCATGTATAGCCGAACTTAAGAAATCTGACGACATTTATACGCCCGCCCCTGATGTCCAGAGCCGAACACAGACTTCCGATACTGGCGCGCTCCTGTGAGATAAGTTGCAGCAGTTCCGCGCGTACGCTGAGTTTCCAGCTGTATTGTTCCAAATTTCTCGGCACGCATCTGCCGGATGAAACTCCGATGCTCTTGCTCCCGGCCGCCCCTGCGCGTCCAGACTCCCCTAAAATCTGCGCTAACCGCCTGGCGACAGTACAGCCAGGCGGACCTGCCTTATTATCTGACGGTGTTTCATTATTCATCATCTTCGTCCATAACAGCAGTCAAACGCGCGTCTTCCGACATTGCCAGGGCAGCATCCGCGTCGCCTGAACTTTTACAAAGAGCATAAAGCAGAACCAAGAAAAACATCTCGGCGCAGAGCAATAAAGCTGCGATCCACCACCACGACATTTCTTCGCCTCCTATTCCATGCGGTTAGGGAAACAAGTTAACGGGGACCGCGCAAAAACGCGGCCCCCGTCATGCGCAGCCCGACTACTCGGTCTTCTGTTCCGCTGCTGGCTGCGTTGTGGCGTCCTCACCTGCGGGGGAGTCTGCCTGTTTTTCTTCCGTTGCTGCCGCCTTGTCTGGTTTGGGACCGGTCAGCCAGCTGAAGCCAAGTTCAAGACCCAGCGGACTGGTCCTGTCGCCGCCGTTCTCGTAGGTGATGGCGGCGTGGGCGTTGAAGTCATTGCCGTTGTAGTAGCTGAAACCGGCTTTGAACTGTCCCCAGGTACCGCTGTAATCAACCGTGAACGGGTCGTATTTCGTTTTGACGGAGTCTGTGTAGATGTTGACGTCCGTCTCTCCGTCGAACTCGTGGACCAGCGATGCCTTGAAGAAAAGGTCCAGAGTCCTGCCGTTATCGTAGAGATACTTCCTGCCGATCCCGACTCCGACGCGGCCCCTCAGTGAGCTGGCGCTGTCGACTTCCACCGGCATGCCGCCGAGCGTGTATTCGGCGTCGCCGACTCTGTGCCAGCCTAGCTCAACCTGCGGCTCCACGAACCAGCCGTTCTCCTGTTTGAACTGCTTGCCGGCCATCACGCTGAGGCCCCAGCCGTTCTGCGTGTAGTCTGATTCATAGGCCGCATAGCCGTTGATGGGACGCGCAGTCATATCTGTCTTATACCTGTTGTACTTGAGCAGTCCGGCCAGGTACCAGTCGCTTTCCGTGCGGTATACGGTGTAAAGCCCCGCGTGGAAGGAATCGAGATTGCCGTCGCCGTACTGGAAGTCGAGGTCACCCTCGCCGTAGCCGACCATGAAGCCGGCGAACCACTGACCCTTTTCGCTCTCAAGACGCCAGTCGATGCCGCCTGCGAGGCCATAGAATTCCTGAGTTGCCTCGTTTTCGTATGGAAGCGTGAAACCTTCCGCGTCGCCGCGGAATTTGATTGCGTTGTCCCATTCGAGTTTGTTGTAAAGGGCGTGTCCCCAGACCGAGGTCTTGCCGCGTTCCGCGTTAAAATCGCCGAGCTGGCTGTAAAGCGCGTTCGTCTCCAGATACCAGATATCCGGCATCACGACCGCGTTGAGAGCCGTGGAGCCAAGGGCCGAGAGGTCGGCGTTCTCCAGATACCACTCGGTGGAGAGACTTTCGTCCGCGTTTGTCACCGTACCGGATTTCAGCACGTAGCGCCAGGATCCGAGTTCGTAATTATCGTAGCCCTGGCTGTTCGTCCTGAGCCGGAAGTTCGTGGATTCGTCCTGCTTCACTACGAACAGAGGCTGTTCCATGCGGGCCTGGAAGGTCGGCACGCTGCCCAGGTCGTTGAGCTGCACCACGCCGCTGGCGTTGGAGCCGGCGTCGGAAGCCGTGATCTGGTCCGCCTGCCTGCCGTTCGCGTCCTTTTCCAGGTTGTTGACATTGGCGTTCATAACATAGAGGCCCGTCTTGCCCTCGCTGCTCATGAGCCTGTCGGCGGAGATGGTTTTGAAAGCGCTGCCGGGCAGTAACACCGCGATGCCGTCGTTGGTGAGAGTGCCGCGCATATCGGAATCGCCGGTCACGACCCAGAGGCTGGAATCATTGGTCGTGTTAGCGTCGCCATTGCCCGCGCCATCGATGTTGATGCTGATCTTCGAAGTGGGTCCCGAGCCGTTGGCCAAATCTGCCGCATCCACAGTCGGCATTTCGCTTTCGGCTTCTTCAGGCACCACATTGGCCGCGCCGAAGAGCGCCGAGCTGTTCATAAGGTTGAGCGTCAGCTCGCCGTCCCAGGCTCTCTGGAACACGTCGCCCAGCAGATAGCTCGCGGAGGCGTTGACCGTGCCGCTGCCGTCCACATATTCGCCGTCCTCTCCGGACAGTGCCGTAAGCGACGCCGCCGCTCCGGAGCCCGCGTTGTGGACCAGCGCGTTGTTGAAGCTGATCTCCGCGCCGCCGCCGATCTTCAGCACCGAATCTTCGCTGCTGGCGCTGTCGATGACGATCTCGCGGCGCGCTTCGCTTGTGAGCGTGACCGCGGCTTTGCCGTAGGCCGCGATCGCCGTGGAGGCGTCGCCGCCTGCCGCGTAGACGCTGGTATCGCCGTCGACCGTCACATCAACGGCTCCTGCGCCGCTGACCTGGCTGGTGTTCGGATACTTGTGGATTTCTTCGCTGCCAAAGGCGTAGATGCCGAATGCGGTTCCGTCGGCCCTTGCGCTGATGGCCTCGGCGTCGCTGACGCTGACCGCTGTCGTTTCGCCCGGCTGCAGGCCATCGGCCGCCATCGAAGCGCCGGCAAAGCCTGCCATCTGGCCATAGCCGCCATTGCTGTTAACGGCGCTGATGCCGTAGGCTCTGCTGTTCATTCCCACCGCGCTCGCGCGAATGGACGATCCCTCTCCAGGCATTACAACGTCCACGGCGCTGTTTTCCCAGGCGCTGATGCCATAGGCTGCGCCGCTTCTGCCCTTAACGGACGCCAGGATGCCGGCCTGTGCGCCGGACATTTCGACGCTGGCGAGGCCTCCATCTTCGGCGTCAATGCCGTGGGCCGAACCGCCGTGGCCGCCGTCGCCGCTTGTTATGGACGACGCTATGATCGCGGTGGCGCCGTTCACAGCCGCCGTGCCGCCGTCAGCGTAAATACCGCGGGCCGTATCACCGTACTGATCGGTTTCAGTCTCAGCTTCGATTATGCCGCTCATGGCTGCGTTCACGGTGCCGCTGCTTCTGGCGCTGATGCCATAAGCGTTGCCGTTCTTAGCCGTGGCGTAGATGTTGTCGAGCGAGGCCACCTCCACAATGCTGCTGCCTCTTGCGTAGATGCCGCGCGCGGTGCCGTCGGCCGCTCCGGCAAATATATCGCCGGAGATATCGAGATATAATCTGCTTCCGTACCTCGTTGACACGCCATAGGAGCTGCCGTAGCCGGTGAGGGCGCTGATGCCGCCGTTCAGTTCGGCATTGACAACGCTGCTGTTATAAGCATAGATGCCGAAGGCCGCGCCATAAGCTGATTCGGCCAGCAGCAGGTCGCCCGCCGTCACAGACAAGCGGCCGTTTTCATCAGCCAGCAGTCCGTAGGCAGAACCGTAGCCGCCGTTACCGGTATCGGTTCTGGCGGTGATGCCGCCCGCCGCGTCGAGCGAGACGCTGGCCGTGTATGCCGCGACGCCGTAGGACTCGTTCTCAGAGTATGCGTACAGATTATCCAGCTCGCCGGTCACAGAGCCGTTGTCAGACGCGCTGACGCCCGCGGCTCCGCCGTCAAGCGCCGCCACGGTCAGGTCCTTCATGCCTGAGAAGAGGACGCTGGCTCCTGTGCCGACCGCCGCCACTCCCTGTGCTTCGCCGTCGCTGACGCTTTCAACGTGGAAGTTGCCGCTGTTTTCGCCCTTCGTCATGGAGAGGACTGCCGCAGCCCCTTCCGCAGCCTGTACGCCATAGGCGCTGCCGGCGCCGGTGTTGACTTCGGCGTTGCCGTTCATTGTCAGGTCGGCGCTGCTACCGTTCCAGGTTCTGATACCGTAGACGTCGCCAGTATTGGCGGTAACGGAGAGGTCTTCAAGGCCGGAGGCTCTTGCGATACTTCCGTTCATGGAGTCGATGCCTCTGGCGCCTCCGCTGGTGCGGCTCGTCACATCGAGGTCGCCGTCCATAACCAGCGCCGCCGTGCTGCCGTAGTTGGCCTGGACTCCCAGTGCAAGGCCGGAAGCCGTCGCTTTAATGCTCTCCGCGTCGCCGCTGACAGTGCTGCCGTTGACCGCAATCACGGCCCTGGCGCCGCCGCCTTCCGCGGCAACGGACATATCCTTCATGCCGCTGAAGATCACGCGGCTGCTTTCGCCTGCGTACAGTCCGGTTGCGTCGCCGGTAACAGAGCTTGAGACATCAAAGTCTCCCTTGTAGCCCTTCTCCGCCATCGCAAGTTCGATATTTGTGCCGGAGAGGGCTACGGCACCAAGTGCGCCGCCGTTGTCAGATGTGGAGCTGAAATCTCCGTTCATCGCAACGTCAACGCTGGACCCGTACATCGCGTAGATTCCGGTGGCTGTGCCGCCGGCTGTCCTCACGGAGAGGTCGCCCAGACCCGTGGTTATCTCTGCGCGGCCGGAATTCGCTGCAATTATCCCCATGGCGCTGCCGTTGACAGTACTGGCTGCAGTCAGGTCGCCGTCAGCGGCAAGACTCGTCCTGCCGCCGTTTTGCACATCCAGGCCGACCGCGTTGCCGGTCGCCTCGACGGTTATATTCCCAAGGCTGCCGTCGATCGTGCTTGCATTTCTTGCAAACAGGCCAGAGGCTGAACCGCCGCCGGCCCTTGCCGTCAGATCCTTCATGCCTGAGAAATCGACAGCCGAACCGCCGTCGGCAGCCACGCCGTACACGCTGCCGCCAGCGGCAGAAGTGACGCTGACGTCGCCCCTGGTTCCGGTCTCGGCCATTGCAAGCGTCAGCTTGCCATTGGACGCGGCCGACGCTCCATAGGCGCTCCCGTGCTCGGTTGACACGTCAACGTCGCCGCCCATGGTCACGTCGAGCGACGAATTGCCGAAAGCGTTGAAGCCCGCCGCGGTGCCGTCAGCAGCCTGCACCTGCAGGCCGCCGAGGCCGCCCGTTATCTCCGTGCTGCTGCTGCCATAGGCCTGCGCGCCCATAGCATTGCCGTCGCCGGTGCTGGCTACGGACATATCCCCGGCCATGGAAAGCACGGCCTTGCTGTTGCCCCAGGCAACAAGCCCGCTCGTGTCGCCGGCTCCCTCTACCGTCACGCTTTCCGCGTCGCCGCGAACCGTGCTGCTGCTGATGGCATAAATGCCTTTCGCCTTGTCGGCGCCGGAGGTGACGCTGAGCTCTTTGACGCCGCTGAAATCAATAGTCGAGGAGTCTTCGCCATAGAACCCCCGCGCTTCTCCCAGCTGCGAGCTGATGTCCATGTTACCGTTCAGCGCGGCTGACGCTTTGCCGCTGATCAATGCTTCCACGCCGGCCGCACTCGCGGCTGCGGAGACGTTCATCTCCTGCATATCGACGCTGGCTTCGCCGTCGGCGGCTCTGATGCCGACGGCGGGACCGCCGTTGCCGGCCACGTTCAGGGCGCCCAGTCCGGAGACCAGGACTCTGGTTCCGCCGCCGATGGCGCTGATGCCTTCGGCGCTGTTGCTGGTGCTGGTGACATCCATATCACCGGTCATGGCCGTGGAGACCTGGGCCCCGTTCTGCGCATAGATGCCGGCCGCGTAGAGGTACGCCTCCACGTTCATGTTCGCCAGATCGCCGCTCACTGTGCTGCTGTTGGCGCTGATGCCATAGGCGGCGCTGTGGTCGGCGGTCACGTTCATATCCTTCATGCCGCTGAAGACGACCGCAGAGGGCGCCGGCCCGTATGTATTGATGCCCATGGCCAGGCCGCCGCTGCTTTCGACTTCCATATCCGACGCAAAGCCCGCCGTCACATGACCGCCGTTGACGGAATAGAGGCCCGTGGCGCCTGCGTCGCCTGCGACTTTGAAGAGACCGATCTTGTCGACCGCGACGTCGGAGGAATTGGCGGAAATGCCGACGCCGTCACCAGTAGTCGCGATATCGATGCTGGTGATGCCCATGGCTTTTATTTTGGAGCTGTCGAAGGCATACAGCCCTGCTGTGTTGCCGTAGCCGGCGGCCTTTATGTAACTGCCGCCTGCAAGTTCGACGAGGCTGCCTTTTTCCGCATTGACGCCATGTTCGTCGGTGCCGTCCAGAGTCAGGTCCGACTCTCCGTTGACCGTCACGACGCTGTAGTTGGTTGCCGAGATGGCGCTGGCTCCGTTGCCTGCGACCTCTGCCGCAACATTTTTAGCGGCGGCGATCCTGCTGCCGTGGCCGTTGGCGTTGAGGCCGTTGCTGTCCTCCGCTGTCGTTACGATGGAGAGGTTGACGTCGCTGGAGACTACCGAGCTGCCGACGGCGTTGATGCCGTGGCCTGTGACGCCGTTCTGGCCGGCCGTGATGTAGAGCGTGTCGGCCGGCTGCTGGGCGTTGGCGCGGATGACCGCCGCGGTGCCGCCGGTCGCGTCGATGCCGGTCTTGTCGGCAGTAATGGTGTTCCTGCCGCTTTTCGTTTCGAGGACGAGATTATTAGCGGCGCCGGCCACGATGCCGGTGCCGTTGGCCCCGGCGGCGGTGACGCTGAGGCCGCTGATCACAGCTCCGGACTTGCCGGATACGTCGATGCCGTAACCGCTGTTAGCCTTCACCGAAGTATCCGTGATCCTCAGCAGGCCATCGGTTTCAGAACCGGAGGCGTTGATGCCGTTGCCGCCTGCCGTGACGGAAGTGCCGGTGATATCGACGGTTCCACTGGCATTCGCAATATCAATGCCGTTGCTGCCGGTCCCGATCGAGGCGTTTCTTATAACCACGCTGCCGCTGACGCCGGTTGCCGCGATGCCGTCCTGTCCGGCCACGATGAGCGCTCCGTTGGGAGCCGAGCCGGTGACGGACAGGCTGGCCGCGTTGTCGGCCATGATGCCGCTGCCGCCAACCCTGATCTGCGTGTCAGAGACGGAGACGGCTTTCCTGTTGTCAGCCACTACGCCATTGCCGCTGCCGGCGCCGCTCGTCACGAGGCTGCTGTTGGAGACCGTGACGTCGGCGTTGCCGTTCTGCGAGGCCATGATGGCGTTGCCGGTGCCGCCAAGGATGGTGGAATCGGCCACGGACACGTTTCCGGCCGCATTGATCAAGCCGCCCATAGAGCCGCTCAAGGTCGCTTTCTTAATATCGGCCGCGCCTGCTACCGCCATGATGGCAGGGCCGGCCGTACCTGTAATGGTCGTCGTCGCCGTGCCGTTGCCGTTGACGGTGAGATTTCCATAGGTGTTGTAAATGCCGGTCGTGCCGCCGATACTCACGTTGCCGGTGCCGTCGCCTATCTGCACGCTGCCGTAGGTATTGGCGATCGCGAGGCCTGCGCTTGCCGTGACGGCCGAGGCGCCCAGGATGCCGACACTGCCGCTCGTATCGGCGATGCCGCCGCTCCTGCCAGTAATGGTGGAATTTCTGACGGTAACGCCGCCGGTGCCGGTCGTATGGGCGATAGCCGTGCCGTTCTGTGAAGTGACCGTGGAATCGGCCACGTCGATATTGCCGGTTGTGTCTTCGATGCCGTTATTCACGGCCGTGAGGTTCGTCTTCTTCAGAAGCACGTCGCCGCCGGTGCCGTCGATGCCGGTCGCGCCTGTGATAGTGACTGTCGAAGCGTTCGTCGGATTGACAATGACATTGCCGGTGGTGCCGGTCACTGCCGTTCCGGAGCCGCCGCGCACGGTGGCTCCGGACCCGATCAGCACATAGCCGCCGGTGCCGCTGATGCCGCCCTTGTCGCCGCTGACCAACGCGTCGTTGCCAACGGTCACGTTGCGGCCGGTACTATTGATGGCGATGCCGCCGGTCGACATGGCGGTGCCGTTGACCGTCACGTCTCTGCCGGTTTGGTAGATCGCATCGCCGCTGGAGCCGGCCACAGCTGACTTGGCTGCGATCTCAACGTCGCGGCCCGTATTCACGATGCCGCGGCCGCCCAGCGCTACGGAAGCCGCGCCGCCCCCTCCTACCATGACGTCGACGCCGGTGCCCTGAATTGCCGCGCCGCCGCCGTGCGAGTTGACCACCATGGCTCCGTCCGCGACGGTGGTGCCGATATAGACGCTGCCGGTCGTGCCGGAGATGGTGGCGTTGAGAGCGCTGTTATTGGTGATCCAGGTCTCGGACGGGAGCGCGGTGCCCTGGACCGTCAGGTTCGAGGCTCCCAGCACGGCGGAGTTGGAACCGCCGTCTACGGAAACCGGCCCTGTGATGACCTTGTTGCCAAGCCCGGACAACCCGCCCAGAACTTTTGCATTGTTCTCAAGCGTCACCGGCTGGCTGCTGTAAATCGCCACGCCGCCGCCGGTGTTGCCGACATAGGCGTTGGAAACCGTTACGCCGCCGCTGCCGGTCGTTTTGTAGATGGTGGCGCCAGTGCCGGCATTTGTGACAGAAGCTCCGTCCGCCACGCTGACAGGGCCGGCGACGCCGCTGACGGCGCTGCCCTGGCCGTAGTTGGACACGGTGGTGCCGGCGCCCGAGATGACGG
>Ga0163159_1001213_pt1 | contig 25818 bp, 27 predicted proteins | sample BioMet9_FD_108702 | JGI IMG/M metagenome (GOLD analysis project Ga0163159, IMG submission 108702) | Microbial communities from bioreactor (seeded with sewage sludge) at Lawrence Berkeley National Lab, California, USA - Biofuel... | ecosystem: Engineered > Bioreactor > Anaerobic > Unclassified ... | reverse complement strand
TTGCCAGCCGGCTTCCTTCAGATTCCGTCTCGCGGCGGACACCCTTGCCTTCGGCTATACCTTTCCCACTACCGGGCAGATTCCGGACTTCCACCGGTTAGAAACGTGCGCCGCCGGGCGCACAACACAAATCCCCACTTGCGGAATCAATTCCGCAAGTGGGGATTTGTATCATCACCGACTAATATGTTGAACAGGAGAATATCAAACCGCTTCTTCTGTTTCCGTTTTAGTTGCTCGTATGCCTCTCTTGTTATTCGAATGATTCTTCCAAACTACCCATAACGATGTATCTACGCAGATAGATGAATAAGCACCGCTGATGAACCCGATGAGCATGACCAGCGAGAAATTCTTCGTCGATTCGCCGCCGAAGAAATGCAGGGCACCGCAAGCAAATAATACCGTCATCAACGTATAGAAACTACGATGGATACTCTGAGCGATACTGGCATTGGCCAATTGTTCATACGTATCCGTACGCCGATGGGTACGCGTATTTTCACGCACGCGGTCAAATATGACGACAGCTTCATTCATTGAATACCCTACGACCGTCAAAATAGCCGCCAGGAATGATGCATCGATTTCTAAATGGAAAAACGAAAATACACCCAGTACCATGATCAAATCATGGAAAATAGAAACCAGTGCCGATATAGCGATTTTGTATTCAAACCGGAAGGAAATATAAGCAGCCAAGGCTACGAACGCAACCAAGAGGTTGGTCGCGGCATGCTGCGTTACTTCCGAACCAATGACTGCACCAACTGATTCTGTACGCTTTACTTCTACACTGCCTAATTTTGCTTGCAGTGCGTCTACGACAGAACGGCTTTCATCACTACTCAGATTACGCATACGGACCATGACATCCTGTGACGATTCCTGTTCCGTGACTCCCGTCAGCTGAATGATACTGTTTTCCAAATTCAAATTAGCGCTATCTACGCCTTCACGGACCTGAGAAACCGTGACTGGCTGAGCGAATTGCAGATCAAGAATGGTACCGCCAGTATAGTCGATGCCAAAATTGAAGCCAAACAAAAACATGGAAACGATACTGAGCACTACGAGGATAGAAGATAAAGAAAACCACCATTTTTTATGTGCTACGATGTCAAATTTCATGGTTTTCCCCCCTTCACTTTTAATTCCCTGTCCAATTTCTGATTCAGTCCATAGAACCAGGGATTCGCTACGAGGCCCGTATTAATAAGCCAGGTCAACAAGGAGCGGCTGACCAATATAGCCGTAAACATGCTGACAACAATCCCCAAGGCCAAGTTGACAGCAAACCCTTTGACCGTCCCGGATCCGAGGACAATGAGGACGATGGCAGCAATCATGACTGATACGTTAGCATCCAAAATCGTATTGAAAGCACGCTTGAAGCCTGCTTCCATGGAAAGTCGCAACGTCTTGCCGATGAGCACTTCTTCTTTAAATCGTTCAAATATAAGAATATTGGCATCTACAGCAAACCCCATAGACAAGATAATCCCGGCAATGCCAGGAAGCGTCAGTGTAGCCTGCAGATACCACAGGATAGCAAGCAGGATAAGCACATAGACCAACAATGCCACATTAGCCACAAACCCAGACAGACGATAAATCACCATGAGGAAAATCATGATGAGGACGATGCCGATGGCAAATGCCCGTTCACTCTTGACCTTGGAATCCTGGCCCAGGCTCGGTCCCACTGTACGTACTTCCATGACCTGTACTTTGACTGGCAAAGCACCAGACCGCAGCAAGATAGCCAGGTTCTTGGCATCTTCCAGTGTACGGCTGCCCGTAATGACAGCTTTACCGCCTGAAATCGGTTCGTTGACGACAGGAGACGTCAATACATCACCATCAAGTAGGATGGAAATACGATGTCCCACATTTCCTGCTGTCAAATCGGCAAACTTCTTGGCCCCTTCATCGGTGAATTCAATGGAAACGACATTTTTATGACCGTTGTCGATTTGTTCCTTGGCAGTCTTCAAATCTTTACCAGTCATGCGAGTCTGACCACTTTCATCTTTAAATTCCATGACAGCCGTCTTGCCGATCGTTTCAATAGCCTTTTCCGGATTCTTTTCACCAGGCAGTTCTACGATGACCCGGCGAGCGCCTTCACGCTGGACGATAGGTTCAGTCAGGCCCATTTCATTGATACGACGTTCGATGATCGATACGACCCGGTTCAATGAATCATCGGTTACCGGGGCTTCCTCTGTATCGACGGCTTCCATGACGATATGCGTACCACCTTGCAGATCCAGACCTTGCTTTATCGAATTAGCCAGCGGATAAATAAAATAGACAAATGCAGCTAAAATAACAATAACCGCACCAAAAAATTTCACACAGTTACGTGTCCGCAACAATCTCCCCCCTCTTGGGTAAAAACTACGACGTCCAGCGAAATCCATACAGGCTCAGTTCCGCTGAACGCCTATGAGTTTGGTCATACTACTTGGAATTAGTTTCGCTATCCTTTCCCAAGACCTGACTGATTGCACTGCGGGTAAATTTGAGCTCAACTTTGTCAGAGACCCGCAAAACAACGTACTCGTCATTGAGGGATACAATGGTGCCATATAAGCCTCCAGCCGTTACAACCTTGGCATCCTTCTTCAAGCTGTCCAACATTTCCTTCCGTTCCTTCTGCTGTTTCTTCTGAGGACGGTATAGCAAAAAATAAAAGATGACAACCATCAGGATAATCGGCCACATAGTATACATGCTGCTAAATAATTCTTCCAATCTTTTCACCTCCTATGTATTAATGATTATATATGTATAAGGATGCGTATAGTTACCCATCTTGATACCTTTTCCAAAACTGGCCGCGGAATTCGCGGAATGTCCCATCTAAAATAGACTGGCGCATCTGCCGCATAAATTCCAATAGGAAATACAAATTGTGGATACTGACCAGGCGGTATGCTAAAATTTCTTCTGCCTTGAACAGATGGCGGATATAGGCACGGGAATAATTGCGGCACGTATAACACTGGCAGCCTTCCTCGATGGGACGGAAGTCATGGGCAAACGTGGCATTGCGCACTGTAAGACGGCCATCATGCGTCATAGCCATACCATTGCGGGCCACCCGGGTCGGGAACACGCAGTCAAACATATCCACGCCGCGGGCTACTCCTTCAACAAGACAATCCGGCGTACCTACGCCCATGAGATAACGGGCTTTGTCGGCCGGCAGATGTATCGTTGTGTTTTCCAGTATATCATACATTATAGCCTTTGCTTCGCCAACACTCAAGCCACCAATGCCATATCCGTCAAAATTCATTGAAGTTAATTCGCGGCAGCTCTGTTCGCGCAGGTCTTTATACATTCCGCCCTGTACGATACCGAACAAGCCTTGACTGTCTGAATGGTGATGTTGCAGGCACCGCTGCGCCCAGCGGCTCGTCCGTTCCGTCGAGTGCTTCGTATAGTCATAATCGGAAGGATAGGGAATGCATTCATCAAAAGCCATGGCAATATCCGAGCCCAGCTTCATCTGGATATCCATAGACACTTCTGGCGACAAAAACCGTTTGGAGCCATCGAGATGAGACCGGAACATGACGCCTTCTTCCGTGATTTTGCGCATCTGTCCCAGGCTGAACACTTGGAAACCGCCGCTATCAGTCAGGATTGCCTGCTTCCAATGCATGAACTTGTGCAGGCCGCCGGCTTCAGCTACGAGATCTTCGCCGGGACGTAAAAACAAATGATATGTATTACTGAGTATGACCTGCGCCCCCATGTCGTACAATTCTTCGGGGCTCAGCGTCTTGACCGTCGCCTGTGTGCCTACGGGCATGAACATAGGTGTCTTAAACGTACCGTGCGGTGTCCGCAGCAGCCCGGCCCTGGCACCGTCACACTCTGCTTGCAGTTCATATGTAATGACCAACTTAATATTTCCTCCTATCGTATGAACATAGCATCGCCAAAACTAAAAAACCGATATTTTTCCCTGACGGCTACTGCATAGGCCGCCAATATTTTTTCCCGTTCCGACAAGGCACTGATAAGCATGAGCAGCGTCGATTCCGGCAAATGGAAATTCGTCACCAGGGCATCGACAATATGGAATGTGAAGCCTGGATAAATAAAGATGTTGGTCCAGCCGGACCCAGCCTTCAGCATACCGGTCTTACCGGCGCTTTCCAATGTGCGGATCGATGTCGTCCCCACGGCTATAACGCGCCTTTTTTCTGCCTTGGCCTGATTGATTACAGCAGCCGCTTCCGGTGCAATGCTATAAAATTCACTGTGCATAGCATGATCTTCTATATTTTCTTCCTCGACGGGACGGAACGTGCCCAAACCGACATGCAGCGTAATAAACACGATTTGGACGCCTTTAGCCCGTATGGTATCCAGCAGTCCTTCCGTAAAATGCAGGCCTGCCGTCGGTGCTGCCGCCGATCCTTTTACGCGGGCATACACCGTCTGGTATTGGTTCTTGTCCTCTAATTTTTCATGAATATACGGCGGCAAGGGCATTTCCCCGATTTCATCGATGATATCATCAAACACGCCGTCGTAGCTGAACTTGACGATACGGCCGCCAAAATCAGTCTTATCCAGGACCTGGGCGGTCATTCCCCGATCAAACTCCAGTGTCGTGCCGGGCAATGCTTTTTTCCCCGGCTTGACCAACACCTCCCACGAATCTTCTCCACACGGTGTGAGCAGCAGGACTTCTACTTTCCCACCCGTAGGAGTACGATGGCCGTAAAGCCGCGCCGGAATGACTTTGGAATCATTAAAGACCAGGACATCCCCGGCATGGAGCTCTTCGACTAAATCGTAGAAGTGGCGGTGTTCTACAGCACCGCTCTGTTTATCGTACAACATGAGCCGCGAATGATCCCGGGGTTCAGCCGGATGCTGTGCTATCAGTTCTTTCGGCAACTCATAGGAAAAATCGGTTAATTTCAATTCAAATCCCTGCTTCCTAGTATAACTTAGTGAGTTTCGTATTGCTATAATAATGTTCTAATATATAACGATAATAGTTCTGATGTCCACCGCGGAAATCCTGGGCCATCTGCTGTGCTCCCCATTGGCTCATACCGAGTCCATGGCCCCAACCGAAGCCTACGATAGTAAGAGGCGACGAACCATTGACTTTCAACACAGTTCCCCTGTTGGGAGAAAATGAATCGATATCTTCAGGAATACGGTTGCCCTGATAAAAATCGAACAGCGTGCTGCGAAGTCCCAAGATTTGTTGGAACGAATTACCTTTGACGGTCACACTGCCTGCTGTGCCATTGAAGACCACTGTTTTTACCCGGCCGGAGACACCTCTGTCAGAAGCGGCAATAGGGCGTTTTTTGAGCGGTGACAACGTAATAGAGCGGATAGATCCCACTCCTTTGCCAGCTGCCTCCAATTTACGAGCCAGTTCTGCTGCTGTGACAGTCACTTGCCAGCGGTAAGCCGGCATCTTATTGCTGTCGTCAGAAACGCCGCGCAAATAAGGGACAAAATCCCCCCACACATTTTCACTATTTTCCGTATAGCCGCCACCGCTCGTAAAGAACAGGGCATCGATGGGTTTACCGCCATACGTCAGGATTTCGCCATTCGTGGCATTGACAGCCTGCTGTACTGCGCTCGATTCAGCTCGTACGCCGCCATAGGCTTGGCTGGCCGTATCGTCGGTCATATCGAATCCCCGGCTTTGAAAATAACCCTTATGGAAAAATGCATAGGTCCTGGCTGCTACTGCCTGGGCTTTCAACGCTTCCGGATTCCAGGAGGGCGACATTTCCTTGCCGACGACGCCATATAAATATTGTTCCACCGGTACATGGTTGACTACGGTCATACCCCATTGGCGTGGTGATTTGATAAATTCCAGTTTACCACGGTAAGGCTTGCCGCCGATAATAATGACTCCAGACTCATCGACTGGTTGTATCATGACGGATGCTTTACTTGCGGCACCATTGACGTATACTGTACCATTTTTAAACGTAATCGGGACTGCTGCATTGGTGCCAAATCGTTTCCACTGCTTCCCGTCTTTTACGACGACGAAGGGTTCTGCCCCGGTTACGGATGCCTGGCTCTGACCTTCCATGATGCCAATACGCACATCCGGCCCCAGACCGGCGGCCCCTGCGGCGACCGCATAAAGGCCGAAAACAGCCAGACAGATTACTTGTTTGATCCGATTATGCCACACAATCATACCTCCCTGCTATGCCAAAAACCAACCGCCAGTATGCAACCTACCGACGGAAGAATATGTTTAAAACGACGGTCATGATGACACTGATGATGATGCAGGTCATCAAAGGAAAATGCACGGATGTATTGCCCCTGGTAAAATTAAAATTCCCAGGTAAATGCCCCAGCAGGCGGCCCAAACCGACCTGATCCAAAAGCATCCAGCCAGCACCGGCAATGATAAAAAGTACACCTATGACAATAAGCATCTTGGCCATTTTTCTCACCTCTAAAACAACGACAACGTCTGGCGGTCTTCGCCAGGCGGTACAGCCAATCCCAGATGGCGATAGGCCGCATCAGTGACGACGCGTCCCCGGGGAGTCCTGTTCAAGAATCCCTGCTGCATGAGGAACGGTTCATATACGTCCTCGACAGCATCGACAGACTCACTGATAGCCGCGGCTATCGTATCCAGCCCGACGGGGCCGCCGCCGAATTTCTCTATGATGACTAACAGGACGCGCCGGTCATTGCGATCGAGGCCGCAGCGGTCTACTTCCAGCCGATCCAGTGCCTGACTGGCCAGCGTATCCGTAATGATACCGTTGCCTTCGACCTGGGCGAAATCACGGACCCGTTTCAACAGTCTGTTGGCAATCCGGGGTGTACCGCGGGAACGCCTGGCAATTTCCATGGCCCCCTGGGTATCGATTTCAATGTCGAGTATATCTGAAGTCCGCTGTATGATAAGGATCAATTCCTCCGGAGTGTAAAATTCCAGTCGGCTGATGACACCGAATCGGTCCCGCAGCGGCGGTGCCAGCCGTCCTACCTGTGTCGTCGCGCCGACCAGCGTAAACGGCGGCAGGTCGATACGGACCGAACGGGCGCTCGGTCCCTTGCCGATGACGATATCCAAAGCATAATCTTCCATAGCCGCATATAATACTTCTTCTACGCTGTGCGACAGCCTGTGGATTTCATCAATAAACAGCAAATCCCGTTCCTGCAGGTTCGTGAGCAGTGCTGCCAGATCACCAGGCCGATCAATAGCCGGTCCCGACGTGATGCGCAGGCTGACGCCTAACTCATTAGCTATGATGCCGGCCATAGTCGTCTTGCCCAAACCCGGCGGACCGTAGAGCAGGACATGGTCCAACGCTTCTTTGCGCTGCTTCGCCGCTTCAATGAATACCTTGAGATTCTGTTTCGCCTTTTCCTGCCCGATATATTCCCTAAAATAATGAGGACGCAAGCTGTATTGCCAGGAATCGCCTGCAGCCGCTTCCGTTTCTACGATACGTTCTTCCATTCCTTACCTCCCGGTTCCCATGACACGCAAAACCGCTTTCAGCAATTCTTCGACTGTCGTACATTGCTTGACTTTCTCCTGGATGACCGGCAATACTTCCTGGGCCGTATATCCAAGTCCGGTCAAGGCTGCCAAGGTCTCGCCAGCTATGCCCTGAGGCGTGCTCGTACCAGGGCTTAAATCGATGATTTCTTCATTGCCGACATCGCCTACCTTATCCTGCAGTTCCAAGACGATCCGTTCTGCCGTTTTCTTGCCGATACCAGAAATTTTAGTCAACACAGCCATATTTTTCTGCCGTACAGCCAGCCGAAACCCATCCGGATGGACAGCGCTCAAAATTCCCAAAGCCACTTTAGGACCAATCCCGTTGACGCCAATCAACAGTAAGAAAAGATCATATTCATCCTGCGTCAAGAAGCCATATAATACAATGGCATCCTCACGCACACTCATATATGTAAACAGCAGCGATTCGCGGCCGGTCACCAGATTTTCCCGGGTCGAACCCGGAATATACACCCGATAGCCCACGCCACCCACGTCGACATAACAGGAATCCACGAATAAATGTGTTACTATTCCTTTTACATAGGCAATCATAATTGAACCGTCCTTTTTAAACTGTTTGACTGTTGGAAGTAAACAGAATAGATAGCCATGGCCAAAGCATCGGCAGCATCATCCGGTTTGATTTTATCGCGGATGCCTAAGAGCCGCATGGTCATATCGATGACCTGTTCTTTCGTAGCCCGTCCATAGCCGACGACGCCCTGCTTGACCTGCAGCGGTGAAAACTCCAGAATGGGGATTTTCTCCTGCTGCGCGGATAATAAGATAATCCCCCGCGCCTGTCCTACTGTAATGGCAGTCGTCACGTTACGATTAAAAAACAATTGTTCTACCCCGATGATATCAGGGTGATACATATCATATAACCGTTTCAATGCATCATAAATCAAAACCAGCCGTTCGGCATCACTATAATCCGGTGTCGTTTCGATAACACCATAAGTGACCGGTTTCAGCCTGTTCCCTGCCGAATCAACGACGCCGTATCCACAAATGGCCGTTCCCGGATCGATCCCCATAGCACGCATACGCAAGCACCTCCCGTTCGTTCTGGTCATTCTTTTTATTATATCATGGCTTATATTATAAGGGCAAATAACCAAATAAAAAAGGCATGCCCATTGGCACACCTTTTATATTCTCAATTATTCAGCTGCAGTGTTTGCTACAACCTGTTTGCCTTTATAAAAGCCGCAAGATGGGCATACGTGATGAGGCATCATTGCTTCGTGACATTGGGGGCATTCCACCATTCCCGGAGCCGTCAATTTCCAGTTAGCACGACGTCTGTCGCGACGACATTTCGATAATCTGCGTTTTGGTACTGCCATGTTCTGCACCTCCTTAGATACTGGTACGTATATTAATGCTCGTTTTTAAACAATTCACCCAACACCGCGAGTCTTGGGTCGACTGCATCAGCGGGACAACCACAAGGTCCGTCATTCAGATTGGCACCGCAATGCGGGCACAATCCCTTGCAGTCAGGCCGGCACAACACTCGTAAAGGTTCGCTCAGAATCAACGTCTCACGGACAGCTTCCTGCAAATCGATGTAATCTCCATCATAAAGAACTGCATCGTTTGAATCATCTGTCTCAGAAACGTATTGCTCCGTCAAATCTTCCCGGCGTTCTACAGAAACTGGTGTCAGGCAGCGGCTGCACGCATATACGCCAATCGTACACACCGTTCCGCGAACGACGATTTGCCGCCCGTCGAACCAATACGTGCCTTTTACAGCCACATCATGATTCTCCCAAGGAAAAGCATCCACCTCACCGAGAACGGCAGCCGGTTCCACAAAAGAAAAAGGAATTTCTGTTCCCATCTCTTTGATTGCTTGTTCAACTTGTAGTTTCATTGTTTCTACCTCGACTATACTATTATATCTATCCACCTATACTTTGTCAACAAAAAAATCAATCATAACCACTGATTTCGTTGGCTCTATCACGATTTCTGGTCCAACTCCCGGTTTTTGCCAATGAACTCCCGCAACAAGGAATTCATTGGTACATATGCTGCCGACAATGGGCAGAACGGACTGAGGAATTTGAGCAGTCGCTGTGCTTCATGATAATAAGGATTCTGTGCCGAAATGCTGTTCAACAGTGGTTCGGCGTAGGGCTTCAACACAGCCAATTCATATGGCAGGGCGGAGTTGAATATCGTATCGGCTTCTTCCTGGAAAGGATAAATGTTCTTTTCTTCCCCTTTGCGTACTGTAGCCCATATTTCCAACGTTTCTTCCGGACCGCGGGCCCGGAACTGATGATCCCGCACCATGCGGCGTATGATTCGCGTATCCGTCGTCGATATGCGGTTATGGTCGTTGATCCGGATCTGGGTCAGAGCACCTAAAGAAATCTTGACTTTTTCATAACGGGGCAGCATATACGTCAGGGAATCATTCAAGGCATGCAGCCCTTCTACGACGATGGGCTGACCTGCTTCCAACTGTACGGGCTGTTCGTCGAAATAGCGATGTCCCGTCTTAAAATCGAATCGAGCCAAATGGACGGACTGGCCTTGGTTCAAAGCGGTGATTTGTTCATTGAACAATTTAATATCAATTGCCTGCAGCGATTCAAAATCATAGTTTCCTTCGGCATCGCGAGGTGTATTCTCCCTGTCCAGGAAATAGTCATCCAAAGAAATCATGGCCGGACGCAGGCCGTTGACGCGCAGGTGCGTAATGAGGCGCTTGCAAAACGTCGTCTTCCCGGCTGAAGAAGGTCCCGCTATGAGCACGACCTTGATTTTAGGGCGCTGATTGACTACATAGTCGGCCAGTTGGGCCAGCTTTTTTTCATGGAGCGCTTCGGCCATATCGACGATATCCTGTATCGTCCCTGATTCAATATATTTATTTAAATCAGCAACATACTGACAGCGTACGATCCGTCCCCATTCCTCCGCTTCCAGAAATACGCGGGCCAGCTTGGGGATTTCCCTATATGGCGGTAGTTTATCCGGATTTTCAATCTTGGGATAGCGCAACAGTAAGCCCGGCGCATAGTGGCGCAACGAGAAACAGTGGACATAGCCCATAGTAGGCAGGAGAGCTCCCATGAAGTAATCAAATACCATACCGCACTGATAGGCCAAAATCGTATCGACCTGCACATGCTGCAGCATATTGGCTTCCCGTTCCATATTACGATTCCGGCACATGCTCATAGCCGTCTGACGACTCACTGTCACCTGCGTTATGGGTTCATCCTGATCGATGAGTTCCCGCATGCGCCGTTCTATATCTTCTACGTCTTCCGCCGTCAAGGTACGGCCAATCAGGACTTCGCAATACAAGGCCTTCCCCAAGGAGTGTTTGATTTGGACTGTCCCATGAGGAAATAAATCCAATACAGCGCGAATCAAAAGGAACGTCAACGTCCGCTGCACACATTGGTTGCCTTCAAGAGAATCCTGCGGCACCCATTCTATATCCCCATCTTCCGTAACCTTCGATTGCAGGCCTACCATGGAATTCTGATACAGCACCGCTGCTTGTGACCGGTACGATTCGGGGTAAACACGTTTGCATATATCGAGCAAAACCGTACCCGGTTCTACTTCATGTACGACGTGATTCGTTACATCATTTAATTTGATCATCTATATCACCTATCTTCTTATATGGCAAAAATATGCTATAATGATGTCAATTCAGGGTAAAGGAGGGAACACATCCATGATACCACATTACGTACCAAAAACATACCATAAAATAGCCGTCATGCTTTTAGCCTTATGCTGTACCTTTGCTGCTGCCTGGGCTGCGTACAATTATATATACGTCCCTTCACCACTGCATTCCATACGCATGATTGCCCGTTCCATACAAGACGGAGATGAACAAACATTTTCCGAAATGGTCGATTCAAAAGCACTGGCCGGAGATATTTTCGATGCCCTGGCGGCTCAGGACAGCCATACGAAAGGGCCCCAGCCCGTCATACAATTGACCTTGGCCCCTTTGCGAAGCGACTTTCAGACCAACGCCCAAATGTATCTGTCCAAGCTCGTCAGCAAATCGACGGATGAAGACACATTTGCAATGGCCAAGACAGGGCTGGATGCCCAACTGGCGGCATTTCATTTTCCCCTGACGTTGGCCGGCTGGCACTATGTATCCACGTCAAATACGGCCATTACCGGTCACGAGACATGTCAGGTCGATGTGACGCTTCACAACGATAAAATTGACAAGGATATTCCCTGTACGCTCATACTCAAACAGATTGACAAGCAACGCTGGCGCGTCATCGGTGTGGCCGATTTCAAGACATTCATAGAGAAAACCAATATGGCCGTAAAGGATAAACTGGCAGCCTATAATAAGCCGGTCCAGGATAAAATCGATTCGCAGATCAAAATCACGGAATTACAATCCGAACTGATCCACGACCCGGACAACACGCGCCGCGCCTACCTCCGCCTCCACTATTTGCCCGTGCTGAAAACGAACGCAAACAATGTAACAGAAATAAAAGGTATCTATAGGCTGCGCCAGGCCGCTGACCAGGAACCGTTATACGAAGCAACCATAGCCATAGCCGTGCAGGATACAGCTAAAGACGCCGTACCGCAAGTCAAACAATTCCTGTTGAATCCCCTCGTGCCGGCACAGTTTGCCGTCATCCAGCTGCCGTCCCTGGAAGGCTATGAAAGTACTATACAAATAATTAAAATACGCTTCCGCGACGGCGCCGTATGGAAGATTGCCGACACTCTGCCTGAGTAGTAAAAAACACACTTGCAAAATCATCTGATCTATTGTATGATACGTATATCATCAAAAGGGAGTAGCTCCATAGGAATGAGTCAACATACTGACCACTTGGTCTGGCTCATTCGTTGACGACAGTCAGCAGCGAGACTTTTGACATGGTACATTCCATGTCAAAGGTCTCTTTTTTTATGGCAGCCCCACAAAAAAGGAGAGAAAACTATATGACAGCATTCGTAACAGCCTTCGCCATGGTCGTATTAGCCGAACTGGGAGATAAGACACAACTCCTGGCAATGGCCTTTGCCACCCGCTATTCTTGGAAAACCGTTATGGCTGCAGTATTTGCCGCTACCATCGTCAACCATCTGGCTGCTATCCTCGTTGGCGTGTATTTAAACAGCATACTGCCCATAAATTTCATCAAAATTGCCGCTTCTATCGCCTTCATCATATTTGGGTTATGGACACTGCGGGGCGATCAATTGGACGGGGAAGATGAAAAACATCGGTTCAGCCCTTTCTGGACTGTAGCCATCGCATTCTTCATAGCTGAAATGGGCGATAAAACACAACTAGCAACGATTACGATTGCCGCTCAATTCGGTGAACTGATTCCCATCCTTGCCGGTACCACGCTGGGCATGGTCATCGCCGATGGCTTCGGCATCATCGTCGGCATGGTCCTGCACAAACACATCCCGGACAAACAAATCAAAATATTCGCTGCTGCTATATTCATCCTTTGCGGCATTGCCGGGTTGCTCGTATCGACCGGGCTCATCAATATGTAACCATAACAAAAAGCCAAGAGACGTTTTTACAGCTGCGCCTCTTGGCTTTTTTATATTATGCACAATTACTGAATATATCCATTCTTACCAATCGTCGTCGCCACCACCAAAGAAACCGCCGCCGTCGTCACCGCCGCCGAAAAAGCCACCGCCATCATTATCGTCGCCGCCGCCACCGAATAAATCATCGAAGAAGCCGCCACCATCACTAGAGCCGCCGGAATCATCGGAACTATAGCTATCGTCCGACGAAGAATCATCAGAATCACTGTAGGAATCGTCGTTCCCCGTATCGGCAGAAGAATCTTCATATGGTACATCCGTATCCGCTGTATCATCCTGGGTCCCCGGATCATACGCTGCGTCGGACGATTCATCAGGTGACGCTGCCTGCGCGGGAGAACCACCAGCCCCATGGAGCAAGGACGCCGCTGCAGCGCCGACGACAGCACCGGCAGCGTATTTACCCCAATTACTGCCTGAACCGCCACGCCGGTCATGCCGCTGGTCGCCATGATTGTTGTTGTCATGGTCATGCGGCGCAGCTTGAGCCACCGGTGTCGCTGGTGCCACTCCAGCCAAAGCCGCAGCCTGGCTGCCGTGAACATCTTCCGGATGAAGCTGTCTGTGCATTGCGTCTGCCTGCTGACGCAACTGTACGACTTCTATATAATGCTGACAGATGGACTCCCAAAATGGCGCTTCTTTATGCCCTTGAGCAGCGGCATCATGGAAAGCTTGCTGGGCTGCCACAAAATCCTTCTTCATCCCCTGGCCCGTCAACAACTGATGCCCGCGAATGAATGACGCCGTACCATCGGCAGCGGGATTCACTGCACCGGCCAAGTCCTTGCAAGGCGTTCCACATTGCGTACAAAATCGATCACTGATATTTAATTTTGCTCCACAACTCGTGCAAAATTTAAAGTGGGAAGTATCTGACATATCTGTCCCTTCTTTCTCAACACGGTAATCCCGAATCGACCATTCCGTCAATCCAGGTCACCTTTATTATAATACATTTTGAAATAAAAGTATGCATATTGTAAAAAAAGACCCGCTACCATAGAGATAGCGGGCCCCATAAGTCAGGGGGATGACTTAGAATTTCTGGCCAGATACGTCTTTCTTCAGCCATTCGATAAGGACATCTTCTCTTGTCCGTTTAATCTTAGCCAAAGCTTCCGGTGTCCAGTTATAAAGGCCGGTACCAGTTTTAGCACCTAATGTACCTTTATCAACGCATTCTTTCAACAACGGTGATGCTTCTTTGGAATCGCACAAATCAGCATTCAAGTAAGCTGCGATGTTGTAGAAAATATCAACGCCGCCGAGGTCAGCCGTTTCCAACGGACCAGTCGTGCTCAGACGTCTGCCGATACCATATTTGACAGCTGCGTCAACAGCTTCCGGTGTGCCGATACCAGCTTCTACGCAATACAATGCTTCACGGAGCAAAGCCAACTGCAGGCGGTTGCCGATAAAACCGAGAGCTTCTCTCTTCAGAGGTACAGGTTTCTTACCAATCTTTTCAATCAATTTCCAGGTCGTATCAACCGTTTCCTGAGCAGTCCATTGGCCAGGAACAACTTCAACGAGCGGAACCAGATGAGGCGGATTCCAGAAATGAGCTACGACGAAACGTTCGGGATGATCCAAGACTTTGGAAATAGCTGTCGGGCTCAAACCGGAAGTATTCGTGGCAAAAATCGTATCGGGAGTGCAATAATCTTCCATTTCTTTCCAAACTTTTTGTTTGATTTCGAGGTTTTCAGCTATGGATTCGATAACGAAATCAGCATCGACAGCGGCTTCTTTAAGAGTCGTAACACCTGTGATACGAGCGAGGATTTCCGGAATTTCTTTTTCGTCAGCAATACCATTTTCAACATAAACTTTCAACGTTTCTTTGATATTCTTCATAGCGCGTTCGATGCTGGCATCTTTACGGCCATACATCCGTACATTATACCCGCATTTTGCGAACAATAACGCTGTGCCAAAACCCATGGTGCCGCAGCCCAGATTGCAAATGTTCTTGATTTCTTCTAACTTTTTCATAATTCCCCTTCTTTCTAAAAAGTAATTATAGTTCTTTTATAAATGCCGCCAACAGAAGTACTGTGATGGCAGAAATACCAAGGTTGCTGTCATCAGAATGGTATGAACGTCAAGCCCAGTACCATGATGATACCCAAGACGATAAATGCTACGAAGCTATAGCCAACGAAATCTTTGAATTCCAAGCCGCAGACGGCCATGAACGGAACTGCGAAGAACGGTTGTACCAAAGCGACCAAGTCACCACCAAACATATAAGCAATGACAGTCTGTGCATCAGGAATGCCAAGTGCCTTGCCAGCAGGAATCAGGAACGGAGCTTCAATAACCCATTTACTGCCGCCGGACGGAATGAAGTAGCTGATGAAACCGGTCAAGATAGCAGCGATAGCCGGGAATGTCGTTGCATTACTGAAAGCGATAACCCAGGCAGCAATCGTATCGACCAAGCCAGTGAATTTCATGATACCAAAGATACCAGCATAGAACGGGAACTGGAGGATAACGCCCCAAGCTGCCGGAGTAGATGCTTTGACAGCTTTCAATAATTCAGCCGGAGTACCATACAACCAGATGATCAAGGTCAGGAACAAGAAGTTCAATACGTTGATATCCAAGGATTTACCAATGATGAAGAAATGATAGAACAGATAAGTTAAGAACATCAAGCCGACGATGTAAGAGCACCACGGTGTATAGGTCAGCCATTCGCTCGGAGTCTTGATAACTTTCTTTTCCTGAGCAACAACAGCATCTTCTTTAGCCAGTTCAGGATTGAATTCACCGATGGAAACCATCTTTGTTTCATCCTTAGGAGGCAATACAAAGCCGAACATGATAATGATAGCAATGATGGAAATTGCCGTTAAAATCAAGTTGTACGGATGGAAAATCGTCTGAGAAATAGGGATAACGCCCATTTCTTTGACCATGAAGTGATCAGCCGTTGCTACGAGCAGCGGAGCCGAACCGGAAAGACCCATGTGCCAGATATAGAACGGGGTCCAAGCAGCACCGCACAGATAACGGTAATCGATTTTAATGCTTTTCTTAGCAGCTTGTATTGCGAGGTTCTTAGAAATCAAAGCTGCAAATACGAGGCCAAAACCCCAGTTCAGGTAGAAGCCGATAGAAGACAAGATAACGGCATAGATATAAACGGATGTCGCTGTACCAGGTTTGCTGCAAGCAGATGCAATCAGCTTCTTGCAGACCGGCGTCGTTGCCAATGAATACCCTGTGATGACGATCAAGGACATCTGCATAGAGAATGCAAGTAAGGTCCAAAAACCTTTGCCCCATGCTATAACTATGTCAAAAGGCCCTGCCGGTGTGAATAATTTAGCAAGAATAAATGCTACAATAGTCAGGCCCAAAGCGATGACATACGAATCAGGAACCCATTTTTGTGCAAAATCGGTAAAATAATCAGTAAAACGCTTATTACTTTTTTCAGCCACGCGATCCAACTCCCTTCAAGTTAACAACACATTTGATACATCATCTTATGTAACTTTAAAATTCGCCTCCCTTTCCTAGCGTCAGCAGGTAAAAACAGATAGCACGAACAATAAATAGCCTTAACTTACGATTGTAAATCTGCTTTATTTCACCCTGTGAAACTTTGTGATTTTTTTCACCTCATTTCTTCTATATTATACCCCATATTGCGGAAAATGCAACTCATTTTTTCACATTTTTAATATCAAAATCCTATTCTTTTAATAGTATTTTATTATAGATAAGCATGCATTTCTCATATAATAATATTTTTCTTATTCATTTGATTAAAGGACATACATTACATACAAGGAATTAAAACTGATAACGTATACGTAACATCCCTAATGAAATCAATGAATTTATGTGTATGTTCCTAACAGTTATGAAACCATGCCAATCAATCATGAATCGTAGTGTTCAACAATTGTACTCCGTGCATGCATAATAAATAGTTATCGTTTTAATTCCGTTCAGGGATTCACTTTATCTCGTGAATATCTACTATTTAAATTCATTTTAACGTTATAAAAATCACATTTTCAATTCAAAAAGGTCATTAAAATTAATACGTGTTGACAAATTTCGGCAATCGTGATAGACTTGCATTCAACTTGATAGTTGCAATGAAGAGAAGAGTACATAAAATGGATTGGCACAGAGAGTTCTCATATGGTGAAAGAGAATCCTTGAGATTTTATGGAAGATGGACTCCGAGCAGATTGGTCGAATAATTAGACCATCCGGGCGCACCCGTTACAGTGCTATGGTATTGAGGATCTATCATGGATCTGCGTACCTGAGAGGCTTGATTTGCGAAGATCAGGCGAAATTGGGTGGTATCACGGTGCTTCCGTCCCTTGTCATAGGGGATGGAAGCTTTTTTCATCTTGTAGATATTTTCCCTGTCATTTACAGCTTCAAGTTAAAAATTAACCTTACATAGGAGGAATACATCATGAGTAAAAATTATCAGTTCGAAACGTTACAACAGCACGCAGGTCAGGTACCCGATCCGGTCACAGGCGCCAGAGCCGTCCCACTCTATCAAACCACATCATACGTATTCCACGATACCCAGGAAGGCGAAGATCTATTCGGCCTCAAAAAAGCTGGTTATATCTACAGCCGCCTGACGAATCCCACACAAGAAGTCCTGGAAAAACGAATTGCAGCCCTGGAAGGCGGTACAGCCGGTCTGGCCACGGCCAGCGGCATGGCTGCTATTGCTTACTGCTTCATCAACCTTTGCAAAGCCGGCGACGAAATCGTTTCCGCTTCCACATTATACGGCGGCACGTACGAATTATGTTCCGAAACGCTTCAGAATTTCGGTATTACGACGCACTTCGTAAATCCTGATAAACCAGAAGAATTTGAAGCAGCTATCAACGACAAAACTAAAGTAGTTTATATCGAAAGCTTAGGAAATCCAGCCATCAATATCCCTGATTTTGAAGCGATTGCCGCCATTGCCCACAAACACGGCCTGCCCCTCATCGTCGACAACACATTTGCCACGCCGTTCTTATTCCGTCCGTTAGAACATGGTGCCGATGTCGTCGTCCACTCGGCAACAAAATTCATCGGCGGTCACGGTACATCCCTCGGTGGTCTGATCATTGAAAACGGCAAGTTCGATTGGGCCGGTTCGGGCCGCTTCCCCGAAATAGCTTCGCCCGATGCAGCGTATAACGGTGTGAATTTTGCTAAAGACGTCCCTGGAGCCGGTTTCGTAACTCGTATCCGGGCCAAAGCCCTGCGAGATTTCGGTGCCTGCATCAGCCCATTCAATGCCTGGCTCCTCATCCAGGGACTGGAATCTTTATCCCTGCGCGTCGAACGCCATACAGAAAATGCTCAGAAAATAGCAGCTTATCTGGAAAACCATCCTAAAGTTGCTAAGGTATATTATCCGTCCCTACCTTCTTCACCATATTATGAACTGTCCAAAAAATATTTTCCGAAAGGTGCCGGCTCCATCTTCTCGTTCGAATTGACCGGTGGGTATGCCGCAGCTCGTAAATTCATCGATTCGGCCGAAATTTTCTCCGATTTGGCCAACGTAGGCGACTCCAAGTCACTCCTCGTCCATCCCGCTTCTACAACTCATCAACAGCTCAGTGAAGAAGCTCAGGCAGCCTGCGGCATCACGCCGGGAACCATCCGAATTTCCATCGGCCTGGAAAATGCCGCTGACCTCATCGCCGATATCGAACAAGCATTAGCTCAGGTCTAACCATCTAAATCAGTTAAGGAGTGTAATATTCATGCCAATTAAAATTGCCGATACGTTATCCGCCAAAGACAAGCTGCGGTTGGAAGGTATTTTTACAATCGATAAAGATCAGGCCCTGCATCAGGACATCCGTCCTTTGCGCATTCTGATTCTAAATCTCATGCCGTTGAAAAAACCGACGGAGCTTCAATTATTGCGCCTGTTGGGAGACTCGCCGCTCCAAGTGGAAGTAGATTTTTGCCACACGGCCAGCCACGAGAGTACCCACACGGACCCATCTTACCTGGAAGAATGCTACTATACCTTCGATGACATTAAAAATTCGTATTACGATGGGTTCATCATGACCGGAGCGCCGGTGGAAACAAATCCCTTTGAAGACGTAGATTATTGGGAAGAAATAGTGACCTATCTTGACTGGGCCCGTACGCATGCCTTCTCCACCCTGACATTCTGCTGGGGAGCTCAAGCAGCGCTATATTACTACTACGGAATAAAAAAGAAAACGTTGTCCCAGAAGCTGTTCGGCATTTATGAATATCAGCTCACCGTAAAGAACCATCCGCTCCTGCGCGGATTCGACGACCGCTATTTCATTCCCCAGTCGCGGCACACCGCCATTGACGATGCCAAGGTATATATCACACCGGAACTGCAGGTCCTGTCGCGTTCTGAAGAAAATGGCATCAATATTGCCGGTACACGAGATTGCCGCCGTCTATTTGTCCTAGGTCATTTCGAATACGACCGCCGCACACTGGAAACGGAATACAACCGCGACAAGAACCAAGGTCTCGCCATCGCCGTCCCCCATAATTACTATCCGAATGATGACGATACACAGAACCCTTCTTTTATTTGGTGCAGCTATGCCCACCTGTTTTATCACAATTGGCTGAATCTGGTCTATCAGGAAACACCATACAACCTGTTGGAATTAGAAAAATGCAATGAAAACTGTGCCCATTAAGACCCCCTGGGTCAACAGAAAACGCGTGGCATCGATATATTCACATCGATGTCACGCGTTTTTTCTATCCAGACTGACAAGCATTCCGCGCATTTTACCTATTCAAGAGGTCGCCCTTCTCCTCGTGACGCAGCAACTACGCCGCTATTGCCAATTTTATTTGGTGCCGAAAATACGATCGCCGGCATCACCCAGGCCGGGAACGATGTAACCATGTTCATTGAGCTTGTCATCCAATGCGGCTGCATAGATGCGTACATCTGGATGTTCCTTATTGATGCACTGTACGCCTTCCGGCGCCGCCACGAGACACATGAGCTTGATATTCTTGATGCCCTTTTCTTTGAGCAACGTAATAGCCGCTGCAGCACTGCCGCCCGTTGCCAACATGGGATCGACGATGATGAAATCACGTTCTGTTACATCGGGCAGCTTGCAATAGTACTGCACAGGCTTCAATGTTTCCGGATCGCGATACAAGCCTACATGGCCCACTTTAGCCGTAGGAATCAAATTGAGCAATCCCTGGACCATGCCCAGGCCGGCCCGCAGGACCGGTACGATGCCCAGCTGTTTGCCACTGAGCTGCTTACCTGTCATTTTCGTGATCGGCGTTTCAATTTCTATGTCTTCCAAGGGTAGATCCCTGGTAATTTCATAGCCCATCAACATAGTGATTTCTTCCAATAATTCTTTAAAATCTTTGGAACCCGTTTCTTTCTTCCGCATCAACGTCACTTTGTGTTGAATCAACGGATGATCCATTACCTGCACATTCATAAGCACAAAACTCCTTCCTCTAATGCGAAATCATTTATCCATATCGTTAATCATTTGGACGCGGTCTGCATGCCGGCCGCCATCAAATCCAGTATTCAAGAAAATACGCACGATTTCTCGAGCCAGCCCCGGACCGATAACTCGTCCGCCCATAGTCAGGATATTCGCATCGTTGTGCCTACGGGAATATTCAGCAGAAAACATATCGTGACATAAGGCTGCCCGTATACCATGGACTTTATTGGCAGCAATGCCAATACCTACGCCAGTACCACAAATCAAAATTCCCCGGTCAAATGTTCCATCGGCAACTGCTTCAGCCACTTTTTTGGCGATGACCGGATAATCACACCGTTCCGGCGTGTACACACCGTAATCGGTAAACTCTACACCTTGTTCTTTCAAATACTGTTCAATATTGTTCTTCAAATCCAGTCCTGCATGATCGCACCCTAAAACTAATTTCATAGTGTTCCTCCTGTCGTTATATTATCCTGCTCTATTATACCGCGTTGCCCCATTCATGAACAGATAAGTCGGGAAATTGTAAATAATTTCAATATTTATGCATAGATAAACTACATTTTCCACAAAAAATGAGATGGCTGGAAACTATCCCAACTATCTCATTAAATACATCATCAAAACTTAAACGGTAATGACATTGCCGCCAGCCGCTTTTTTCATGCGGTTCATGATGGCCATGCCCAATCCCTGACCGTCACACCCTTCAGCCAGGATCAAGTCTACATGATGATCATCAAAGAACAACAGACCTGTATATAATCGGCTGGCCAAGGCGGGCTTATCACCATGAGCGCCCCAGATAAACATATCTTCCTGCGGGAATTGACTGCTCAGCTCACGGCTGACCAAGAATCCTACGTGCTTACCGGCTGCCTTGGCCTGTGCGTAGAGTTCCTGCATATTAGCACTGACATCAGCTATATCACCTACGAGTACGGTCATAGGCGCTTCCGGCGCATAATGGCGGTACTTCATACCGGGAGCTTTGGGAACGCCTTTTCCGGTCACTAAATTGGTATCTACGGCGACATCTTCCACGACTTGGCGCAGCATATCGATGGTAATGCCGCCGGGCCTGAGGATCGTCACACCATTATCACTGGTACATTCAACGATAGTCGATTCTACGCCGATTTTACAGGGACCGCCGTCGATGATCATATCCACGCGGCCGTCCATATCGTGAGCCACCTCTTCGGCCGTCGTCGGGCTGGGCCGGGTCGACAGATTCGCACTGGGACCTGCGACGGGGACACCGGCACATTTCAAGAATTCATGACAGATGGCATGATCCGGACAGCGCAACGCGACCGTATCCAGTCCCCCCGTAGCGGCATCAGGAATATGAGCCTGCCTGGGAAAAATGATGGTAAGCGGACCGGGCCAGAAAGTATTCATCAGCTTCTTGGCCGTAGGCGTAATGACCGCTGCCACGTCCATTACGGCATCCTGATCCGGCACGGTCAGTATGAGGGGATTGTCACTGGGACGCCCCTTAGCTGCATAGATGCTGCGGCAGGCCTGGGCATCCAACCCATTGGCACCGATGCCATAGACCGTTTCAGTCGGAAATACGACCAGACCGCCGGCACGGATAATCCGACCTGCTTCCTCCAGGACCGCTTTATTTGCTTCAATATCTTTGATATGTACTATTTTCGTATGCTTCACAAGACATCTACTCTTTCCTTCGAAAAATAATGACGCGTTCTATATTACCATAATCTTTGCATACCTGCACGAGTGTATACTGACCGGTATCCGCAAAGATGGAACTGACTGCCGGAGCCTGACCTGCGCCGATTTCGACGGCACAATGGCCATCCGCCTTCATATACGGCCAGGCCGCAGAAGCGATACGCCGGTAAAACTCCAAGCCGTCCGGTCCGCCGTACAGTGCCTGTTTGGGGTCATACTGCACTTCAGGCTGCAGAACCGCCATATCGTCTCTCGTCAGATAAGGCGGATTCGATACGATCCAATCAAAAGTCTGGTCCGGCACAGCGCCTAAAAGGTCACTTTGGATCCATTCCACCCGCTCTGTCAATCCCAAAGCTTCAGCATTACCTTGAGCGATGTGTAACGCTTTTTCTGAGATGTCGACGGCAACAGCCGCTGCCTGCGGCAAATAATGGAGCAGGCTGAGCACGATAGCGCCGCTACCCGTCCCGATATCCAGGATCCGCAATGGCGTTTCCGCTGCCTGTATGCTCATGACCTGTTCGACGAGAAGCTCTGTCTCCGGCCGGGGAATGAGTACATCTTTATTTACGGTAAAATCCAAGCCCATAAAATTTTTAACGCCCAATATATGCGCTACTGATAAGCGATTGGCCCGTTTTTTGATCAGTTCCCTATAAGCGGCCAGCTCGGGCGGCATCAAGGGCTCATCGTAATGGGCATAGAGATAAATACGTTCTTTCTGTAAAACATGGCTCAACAGTATCTCTGCATCCAACCGCGGTGAATCTATCCCTTTTTGCGTAAAATACTGCTGTGTCCATTGCAATATAGAGCCAATGGTCCAAATTTTATCCATTGTCCTGCTCTTCTTTCAGTAATTCTGCCCGCCGCGTTTCTCCCAAGGCCTGGATGAAATCATCGAGATCGCCGTTCAAGACCGATTCCAGCTTGTATAACGTAAGGTTGATGCGATGATCCGTAACCCTTCCCTGCGGATAGTTGTACGTACGGATTCGTTCGCTGCGGTCACCTGTACCGACCTGGCTGCGCCGGGCCTGCGTCACTTCCGCATCAGCTTCCTGCTGAGCCTTATCGAGCAGACGGGCCTTCAATACCTTCATGGCTTTAGCCCGGTTTTCCAACTGGGACCGTTCATCCTGACATTCGACGACGATGCCGCTGGGCATATGAGTCATGCGCACAGCCGAACTCGTCTTGTTGACGTGCTGGCCGCCAGCACCGCTGGAACGGTAATAATCCACGCGGACATCTTCCATATTCAGTTCTACCTCCACGTCTTCCGCTTCTGGCAAGACCGCCACCGTCGCCGTCGATGTATGGATACGACCGCCGGCTTCAGTCACAGGTACGCGCTGTACCCGATGTACGCCTGATTCATATTTCAGTTTACCGTAAACGCCGCTGCCTTCCACCGAAAATATGACTTCTTTGAAACCGCCCAGTTCCGGTTCGTTGGCACTGATGATACTGGCTTTCCAGCCGGGCTGCTTTTCGATATACTTTGAATACATGCGGAATAAATCACCGGCAAATAATGCCGCTTCGTCACCGCCGGCACCGCCGCGGATTTCCATGATGACATTCTTATCGTCCCGCGGATCCTTGGGCAGCATCAGCATGTGCATCTGTTCTTCCAGGTCATCCCGTTGGCCTGTCAATTCAGCCAGCTCTTCTTTAGCCATGTCCTGCAGGTCTTCATCACTATCCTTATCATCGAGGATAGCTTGATCCTCCTTGATAGACGAAGCGATTTCCTTATACTGCCGGAACACCTCTACCAATGGCGACAGCGATGCGTGCTCTTTCGTGAGTGCCTGCCATTCTTCCTGCCTGGCAATGACTGCGGGATCGCTGATGCGCTGTTCCAAATCCATAAACTTATTTTCTACTGCCTGCACTTTATCTATAAACACGTTAGTTCCTCCCTCAATAAGACACGCTGACATATTAATTGCTGCACTGACTGCCTGCCAGCGGTTCTGCTGTATCCTTGTCCGTATCGGATATGATTTCCACGGTCACTTCCGGTACTTCCACCGGCCGGGCTTCTTCCAGTGCCCGGATAGCGACCTCGATTTGATCCGGGTGAGGCTTTCTCGTCGTCAACAGCTGCAACCATAATCCTGGCTTGATGACAGTCTGCACGATGGGATTGGACGAACGACCTGCCAATCGTATCATTTCATAACTGACACCGGCTACGACCGGCATGAGGATGATCCGCGATACAATCCGTTCCAACAGATTCGGCCAGCCCAGGAAGGCAAATACAAATATGGACACGACCATGACGATGAGTAAGAAATTCGTGCCGCAGCGAGGATGGAGACGGCTGTGTTTCTGTACATTTTCTACCGTCAGGTCTTCCCCTGCTTCATATGTCCATATAGTCTGATGTTCCGCCCCATGATACTCGAATACGCGCTGTATATCTTTCGTAAGGGAAATGCCGTATATATACAGCAAAAAAATGACGAGGCGCAGCACGCCTTCCACGATGTTCAGGCGCATGGGGTCCTCGGCAACACCGGGAATAAATTTGGCGCCATATGTGGGAATTACCAAAAACACGACGATAGCCAACACCATGGAGAAGGCCATAGTAAGGCCTATCTGGACGCTGTTCATCTGTTCCTCTTCTTCTCCGGAAACCTGGGCAGAATAGGACAGGCTCTTCATGCCATAGACAAGTGATTCATACAAAGAAATGACGCCGCGGATAAAAGGCTTCTTTAATATGGGAAAACGGTCCGCAATGGACCGGACTGGATCTTTTTTGACGACGATTTCGCCAGACGGTGTCCGCACTGCCGTCGCTATATATTCAGGACCGCGCATCATCACGCCTTCGATGACGGCTTGTCCGCCTACGTATGTCTTGGGTTTGCTCACGCAGAAATCCCCTTTCGTATAAACAAATAGAGCAGAGCATCTCTGCTCTGCCGTCCACTTGTAACCTTATTTTTTAGCTAACTTGCCATAACGTTTGTTGAACTGTTCGATACGGCCACGAGCCTGTGCAGCACGCTGCTGACCTGTAAAGAAAGGATGGCATTTCGAGCAAACATCGACATGCAGTTCAGATTTTGTCGAACCAGTTTCAAATGTATTGCCGCAGGCGCACGTTACAACAGCCTTACCGTATTTCGGATGAATTTTGGGTTTCATTATTACACCTCTTCTCGTCAATCATACAAAACCTATGCTAAAATATTGTATCACATACCCTACCGTTTGGCAAGGATGAAATTAAATTCAGTCTATCATTTCAGGAGCCATCAGTCAAGACGTCACGCGTCACGGCTGACCCGGGAGTTTGACAGTCAACTGAATAGAAAATACCGATGAAGCCAGTAACTGGCTTATTTTTTTGTCAAATTTTTCGTGTTTTCTATTGAGTACTTTGTGGTAATGTGTTATAATATATATGGT